>FWWL01010134.1_pt1 | contig 11043 bp, 8 predicted proteins | sample 2228331 | NCBI WGS metagenome assembly FWWL01 (sample SAMEA103939775, study PRJEB20133) | metagenome
TTTTTGTGTTCGCCGTTCGTTTTTTTTATTGTCGGATGTGTAAGGGCGAAAGATTTTTCGCCCTAAAATATGTTACTACCCATAGAGGGACATATTAGAAACTGTGTAAGGAACGTTTTTCACTTTGTGTTTTTTGTTTTTTCTCTTTGTGTCCTTTGTGGTTGAAAAATTATCCACAGAGGACACGAAGAAGATATAAAGGATGTGTAGGGGCATATTGTTATATGCCCTGATGTTATTTTGTTCCGGGTTTTACATTAACTTTCATTAGGGCGAAAGATTTTTCGCCCCTACATTTTTCGTTCTTTATTGTTAAAAATTGACCATAAAGGACACGAGGAAGGGATGGAGAGATTGGGGAGAGTAATTCTGGATATAGATGAAAGATAGACGATTACAATGGACTGGGAGGGGTGAATAGGAGAAGGTATGCAAGTCCCTCTGTGGTTCTCTGTGCCTTCTCTGTGTTCTCTGTGGTGAGAAAAAAAGAATTCAAAATACTGCAAAATAAAGGATGTGTGGAGTAAAATGAAATAAGACAGGGTAAAAGTTAAAAATATTCAAACTATCATTTCAATAGGATGTGTAGTAATCTTATTTTAATAAGAGAATAAATCGTAATTATTCAGGGGTCTCAATTAATAAAAATAGGGAGATAAGGTAAAAACCTTATCTCCCTATGTCATTTAGTTAAAAATTTTTACTAATTCAGAAGGGGAGCAAACCCATCCTCTGTACCTTCTTGAAGGATATAACCTCCACCTGGAGCGTTATATAACTGTATAAATCTCAACAATTCAGATAGGTCAATCTTCCAATCCTGAACACGATAATCGCATGCATGGGGCATACAAATCCTTGGTTTATCATTTCCTGGAGCATAACCATCCTCTGATGCCTCGTCACAGCCAAAACCACCAAAGTTAAACAATTGTACGACACGCAACATTTCAGTCAGAGATATTCTCCAGTCTCTATTGGAGTCTGCCGAATGTGCTCTGTCAGTAGGCCATCCGTTTAGTAGGACTGTTTCCACAACTGGAGAGGTTAGTTCCTCACTATCTGTGGTTCTATATAACACATATCCGCTGAACACTGCCTCTCCATCTGCATCGTTCGGAACTGTTACATTGTATACAACCCTAACTGGGAATGGTGGAATGTCCATCCATGCAAACTCCAGAGTCCCTTCTGCACCTTCGGAGGGTACTGCAACTGCACCACTGCTCTCCACAACAGATTGTAATACCCACCCTGCCGGGAGTGTTTCTCTTAAGCCTAATGCGGAAACTCTAACATGAATTGGGTTCCGAATGGTTAAAACTACTGTCATGGTCTGTCCGGGCCAATACCTACGGTTCCCAATGCTTCTTTCTAACACCAATGAGGAAGGAGGTTCATTCTCTCCGGGCTCATTACCCGTATTTTCATCCACCTGCATCTGACATTTGTCACTAATAGCCTCCAACTCTACCATAGTAATTAAATTATCACCATCTAAATCCAACATACTTATAATTTGCGTTAACCATGTCTGGTCTATCGGTCTCATATACAAGGATGAAAGGGCTACAACAATATCGCTAATACTTATAACACCATCACCATCCTGGTCAATTAGTTCAAACATCTGAATTGCATAAGGGACAATAGAACACGGGTTGGTTAAATCTGGAAGGATAATAATTTCTCCTTCAATAGGAGGTTCCCCTTCAAATGGGTCTATGATGGAGCAATTATTGATGATTTCTTGCAGTTCCTCTCTAGTTATAGCTCCATCACCATTCAAATCCAGTTTCTTAAATACCTCTGTAATAACAGTTAAATCAATAGGAGGCGGATAGATTTTTTGTATTATCACCAAATTATCTAAATCATCCAAAGTAATTTTACCATCCTGATTAGTATCTAAGATATTGAAATTCTCCAAAACAATTGGAGCAACAACACATGGGTCGGTTGGGATTTCAAACTCACCTTCAATCGGTATCGGTTCACCTTCTATAGGCGGAACTACTTCACAATCCGCAATTACCGTATTAATCTCTTCTACAGTAATACCTCCGTCCGAATCTAAATCAAACATTGCAAAAATTGCATCCAGCGACTCCGAGTCCACAGGAATCGGATAAATAACTGTTAACGGAGTTATCAACTCTTCCCTCGTAATTTTCCCATCTTTATTCTGGTCTAAGAAATCAAAATACTGCAAGGCTAATGGCCCAATCACACACGGGTCTAAGTCTACAGGAATTTCACCTTCCCAGTCTATTGGGTTTAATATCGCATCAAGGTCATTGCAATCAATCAATCCATTGCCGTTGAAATCAACATAACCGAATTGCTCTGGTGTAACATAGTCAGACACCTCGTCGTAGCTAATCATCAAATCACCATTTTTGTCAATGTATGTGACAATATTATTGGGGTCTATACCAAACTGAGGAGCTAACATATTATTTAAGATAACCATTAATTCATCAGGTGAAGCACCACCATCACGATTTGTATCAATGATTAGATACACCATTTGTAATGAAAGATTATATTGACTCAAAAGATTGTCAATATCAGGATATAGGTTCCTAACTTCATCCGGGGTCAATTTGCCATCGCCATCTGAATCCACTAATGGGAATAATAAATTAACCACATCTTCAAGTGGTATCGCTGGAAGTGGACACTCACCATTATCATCAATCACAACACCACACATATTAGCCCATACTTCTAATTCCACTTTGGTAACAACACCATCACTGTACAAATCAAACGAATTAAACAGAATGTCAAAATCTACTATTGGCGGATAAATCATAATAATGGGGAAATTTAACTCATCACGAGTAATAACACCATCATCATTCTGGTCAAGTTCATCAAACTCGGAAATGGCTAACTCAACCCAATCACAGGGGTCTGTTTCAGGTGGTGTATATTCCCCTTCTACTATTATCTCACCTTCCTCTATAGGTTCTCCTTCTTCAACAGGCTCACCTTCTACTGGAGGAACACCTCCTAAATCACCGCAATCAATAACAGCATTCCCGTTCACATCAAATTGACGGAATTGTTCCGGACTAATATACTTAGAAACTTCATCATACTCGATAAGTTGATTCCCATTAGTATCTACAAGGGATAACAAACCACCCGGCAAATATACCTGTATCAATGCAAGAATGGGTTCAAATTCCTGACGCTCTATCTTCCCGTCCCTGTTGCTATCAAACATATTGAAATATTGTTCTGGTATAGAATAAATTTTGGACAATTCTGCTAATGACAGCCCACCATCTCTGTTTGTGTCAAACACAGGCCAGAGCAAATCCAATAAAGCATTGTTATCAGTGGGTAAAGGACAGGGTTCTACCGCTTTTGCAATGTATGGGGTAAATATAATACTAATTAGTAATGCTATTACCCCAAATTTTCTTAAATTATGTTTATTATTCATATCCAATCTCCTTCTAATTTATTGTTTTTTGTTCATTATTATCTGACCACAAGTAGAAAAAGTTCATTAAATTTATTAGTGTATTGGGGGGGAATTGGGACTAATCCGATATGCAAGATATTTCTGCCCATATAATTTCGAAAAATCGTAATTACACCACTTCTCCAGTTTTCGAGCCTCTTCCTTAAACACCTTTATATCACTAACCATTAAATAATATTTTATTAACGAATTGATATTTACCTTTTTGATTTGCTGGTAATTACTTGAATTTGTTTTTGGAAGGCTACTATATAATTCAGTTCTTGGGTTTGTAGATTTTTGCTTTTTCCCCATATTTTTCAGAAGAATTTGCAGGTCTTTAACATCAATCTTTCCATCAGTATTAATATCCGGAAGCGTTCCCAAATTATCGGATATAATAGCAGAGACTAATATCTGGACATCACATACATCAATAATCCCATCATTATTTATGTCCATATTTTCTTGGTAATTTGGAAAAACACTCCCACCTATTACCCCGCATATTACTGCCACTATGAACAAATATCTTTTACACATAATTAGCCGTTATATAATATCTTAATAAATAATACCATAAATTTATCTAAAAGTCAACATTTCTGATTAGATAAAACAAAAAAATGTGAATTTTTATTTTAAAACTGTTTATAATCTAACAATCAATTTAATCAAATTAATTTAATGAAAGGCGGACCTATGTCATTCTGGACTTTTGCTGGAGAAATTTTTCGGGCAAATAAAACCACCGGCGCTTTGGCACCGAGTAGCCCTGCTTTAGCAGATTGTATCACGGATTTAGCACCACTAAAAGAAGCAAAGGTTATTGTAGAATTTGGACCCGGAACAGGTGTTTTTACTGAGTTTATTCAAAAGAAGAAACAACCGGATGCATATTTTTTAGCAATAGAAATAAATCCTACCTTTGCTAAAGCAACAAAGGAAAGATGTCCGGAGGTGAATGTGGTGGAGGATTCCGCCGAAAATACGATGAAGTATCTTAAAGAAGCAGGTTATGACTACTGTGATGTAATTATATCGGGACTGCCTTGGACACGATTTGAAGAAGAACTGCAAGATAAATTGCTCAACGCTACTTATGAATGCCTTAGAGAAAAAGGCAAATTCTTAACATTTGCCTATTTCTTTAGTCCCTGGGTTCCTTCAGGCAGAAGATTTTTCAAAGGGAAACTCCCGAAAAAATTTAACAATAAATGTTCTCGTTCACCAATCATCTTGAAAAATTTTCCACCCTGTTATGTATATATATGTGAGAAGTAACAATGAATAAAGATTTCACACCTGTAAATTGTGCAATTATTGGTTGTGGAAATATCTCGGGAGTTTATATAGAAAATATTCTACGATTTAGGAATTTGAAATTAGTCGGATGTGCAGATGTTATAAGAGAAAAAGCGGAAGAGAAAGCAGAAAAGTATAATATATCCGTTTTAAATGTGGAAGAAATATTTAGTTCAGATGAGATTCAACTCATAATTAATTTGACCAATCCGTCTTCCCATTTTGATGTTTCTTTTCAATCGTTAGAAGCGGGCAAACATCTATATAGTGAAAAACCTATCGCTCTAACTTTTGAACAAGCGAAGACTCTTCTTGATACTGCACGAAAGAAATCTTTACTTATTGGTTGTGCCCCCGATACATTTTTAGGTGGTACCTGGCAAACAGCCCGGAAAATTATTGATGATAACTGGATAGGAAAGCCCATTTCTGCAACATCTTTTATGCTTTGTAGAGGACACGAGTCCTGGCATCCTTCACCTGAATTTTACTATCAAAAAGGTGGAGGACCTCTCTACGATATGGGACCGTATTATTTGACCGTGCTGATATTTTTGTTAGGTCCAGTAAAATCTGTTCTTGCCAGTGGCAAGATTACATTTAAGAACCGGACTATTACAAGTCAGCCCAAGTTCGGACAAACCATTCAGGTAGAAGTCCCAACGGATATTCACGCAATATTAATTTTTGAAAATGGTGTTATATGCACACTTATTATGAGTTTTGATACATGGGCACATCATTTACCTCATATAGAAATACATGGTGAAACAGGCTCTTTATCTCTCCCTGACCCAAATGGATTCGGCGGAGAAATACTATATTTCAACCAATTCATAAAAGAATGGAGAAATTTCCCTACCTGCTTCGATTATTTTAGTAATATGCGGGGATTGGGAATAAGTGATATGGCTCGTGCGATAAGAAATAACACGCCTTATTGTGCTACGGGAAATTTGTCTACACATGTATTGGAGATAATGGAAGCAATTCACCAATCTATTTCTGAACAAAAAATTATTGGAATCACATCATCATGTTCCCGCCCTGATTTCTTAATACCATTACAAGAATATTATAGATGTTAATATCGTTCATTTCTTAATATTTGAATAATTTTTATTTTTTGTTAACGAAATAAAAACTATAATTACTTTAAATCATTATTTACATCGTATTATTATAAGAATTATAAAAAATAAACAGAATGATTGTTGGAAATAAATATGGCATATAGAGAACATGTAAAAATATTAGAAGCAGGAATTCAAATATGGAATCGTTGGAGAGATACAGACCCAGCTATTGCTCCTGATTTAAGTGGTTTAAATTTTACAAAGAAAAACTTTGCAGGTATCAATTTCAGAATGTGTGATTTAAGGCAGTGTGTTTTTAACGAATGCGATTTAAGGCAGGTCAACTTCCAGAAGGCATATCTTCATTCTGCATCTTTCATAAAATCGGATATTCGGGATGTAAATTTTTCTAAAGCAGATTTAACATTGGTTAAATTCATTGATGTTTTATTAGAAGGATGTATATTTGTTGACGCAATCTTAAATGAAGTGGATTTCTCTAACCGTATTATGAAACAATTTGATTTCTCCGGAGCTAATCTATTAAGAGCTAAATTTAGAAGTTCTGATTTAACAAAAAGTATTTTCAAACAGTCATATTTAGGAGAAGCGGATTTTTTCATGGCAAATTTATCACAAGTGGACTTTAGAGGTGCCAATCTTAGTGGGGCTAATTTAAGCAATGCATATTTGAAAGATGCTCTTCTGGAAGGAGCCATTATAACCAAAGCCAATTTTGATGGAGCCATACTATCTACCCGTCAAAAACTTTCCATGATGTTTCCCTTCTTACCTTTTAAATAATTTTTCTCTGTTCTACGAAACAAATCCAATCCCTCTACTGTCTTATTTATCAGCATTTTAGGCAATTCAATTTACTGAAAGAAAGGGAATTCTATGAAAAAGGTATTTTTTAATTCAATAATTTTGTTTATTATAACTTCATTTCTTTTTCTGGGATGTGAAAAATTAGAGGTATCCTCTCCCCCACCTCTTGAACAATTAATACCCCCTGAAGGAAAGTATGATGTGACGATATATCGGGATGAGTGGGGTGTCCCTCATATTTATGGTAAAAGAGATATTGATGTGGCTTATGGTTTAGGTTATGCACAATGCGAAGATGATTTTAAGACCGTTCAAGAAGGACAAATTTTAATCCGTGGTAAAAGTGGAAAAGTAGATGGTTTTAAGGGATTTATTTATGATTACATGTTAGAGTTTTTAAATGTCTGGGAGATAGTTAACAGTTTATATGAAACAGATTTATCGGAAGAGGTCAGGGCAATATGTGAAGCATACGCGGAAGGAGTTAATCATTATGCAGGTCTACATCCTGAAAAAGTTACCCGCTGGGAAGTTTTTCCCGCCACAGGAAAAGACATTGTAGCGGGGTTCGTATTAAAATCTCCACTGTTCTTTGGGTTAAATCGTTATATAGAACCGCTATTTCGCTCTCGTGAAAAACCAAAAATTCATCGGCCCAAAATGTTAGGGAAAAATGATGAGAGTATTATCATCAAAGAGATTTTTGAGAATCTTCCTTTAGGTTCCAATACCTTTGCGGTCAGTCCTAAACGGAGTGCAGATGGTTCTACTTTCTTAGACATAAATTCGCATCAACCGTGGACAGGTCCAGTGGCGTGGTATGAAGCACGACTTAAAAGTGAAGAAGGATGGAACATAACAGGTGGAGTATTTCCAGGAGCACCTGTAATTCTTCACGGACATAACAACTATTTAGGTTGGGCTCACACTGTCAATATGCCAGACCTTGCTGATGTGTATGAATTAACGATAAATCCTGAAAATCCGGGACAATACCTTTTTGATGGGGAATGGAAAAATTTTGAGAGGAAAGTTGTATATTTCCCTGTAAAAATATTTGATAAATATATTATCAAAATACCGAGGGAAATTCTTCACTGTGTTTACGGTCCTGCTATCCGTCGTCCACATGGTGTTTATGCAATTCGTTATGCAGGATATAGAAATATAAAGCAGGTAGAACAGTGGTATCGGATGAACAAGGCAACCAATATAGACGAATTTGAGCAAGCACTCCGAATAAGAGGTATACCTTCCTTTAATATCGGATATGCGGATTATCAGGGGAACATCTGGTATATCTATAATGCACTTTTACCCATTCGTTCTGAAAAATATGACTGGAACGGGTATGTTCCAGGTGACACATCAGAAACATTGTGGACAGAATATTTACCATTTGAAAAATTACCTCAGGTAAAAAATCCTGAGTCGGGTTTTATACAAAATTGTAATTCTACCCCATTTAAAACAACTATCGGTGATGATAATCCAAAACCCGAAGACTATTCTAAAACATTCGGTATAGAACCTCCTGAAGCTATGACAAATCGTGCATTACGGTGTCTGGAATTGTTAGGCTCGGATGATTCTATAACAGAGGAAGAGTTTTATGTTTACAAATTTGATTGGACATATTCTAAAAATTCTTTAGCACAGAAATACATTGAAAAAATTATCAACGAATTTCAACCTGAAAATGAGACAGAAAAACAGGCATTGGAATTAATAAAAAATTGGGACTTAAAAGCAGACCCGGAGAATTTATCTGCGGGGATTGCTATATTAACATTGGAACCTGTGGTTAGAGCGGAAATGTTCAATCGTCCTGTTCCTGACTTAATAAAAACATTCAAAGAAAAAATCCGTCTTTTACATTCCATACACGGCAAAATAGATGTTCCGTGGAAAGAAATTAATCGTCTTGTTCGCGGGAAAGTCAATTTAGGACTTGGAGGAGGACCTGACGTACTTTATTGTGTATATGGTGAATGGACAGGTAAGTATTTAGAAGGTAGAGCAGGGGATTCTTACATACTCCTTGTTACATGGGATAAAGATGGAAAAGTCCGCTCTAAGGCTCTACATCAATTTGGAAGTGCAACTCAAGATGAAAATTCACCTCATTATGCTGACCAGGCATACCTCTTTGTGGAAAGAAAGATGCGACCTGTTCATTGGGAATTTGAAGAGTTGAAACAACATATTACACGCGAATATAAACCCGGACAGGAAAAGAAAAATTAATCCTTCTAAAAGCGATATGCTCACTTCCAGATGGAAGTGAGCATACCTTTCAATAATCGTCTTATAGAAACTCTTTTACGAGTTATTATCTGTAACGATTACGATTTCTGCGCGGTGCAAATTCCTCCTTCGGTCTTGCTTCGTTAACTTTGATTTCTCTTCCACCAACATTGGCACCATTAAGAGCCTCAATTGCTGATTTTGCCTCTTCATCGTTAGGCATTTCCACGAAAGCAAAGCCACGAGACCTACGCGTATTGCGGTCTGAAATGATTCGCGCAGAGTCCACTTTGCCGTATCTTCCGAACAATTCTTCTAACTGCTGTTCGGTTGACGAATACGGCAGGTTTCCGACAAAAATATTCACTTGTGCATCTCCTAAAACATACACATTTTGTCTTTGAAGTCTATTAGCCTGTACCCTCAATATCTGAATATAAAGCTCTTCACCTTACCCGGCGGGAACCTAATATCGCAGAATTTTAGTACATCCCTAACTAATAAACTCCATTGACATTTTCAACTAACATCGCATACTATATCATAATCAAAACATAAATGCAAATTTTTTTTATTTTCTGGAAATATATTTTATTAAGAATTTGTTTTTTTATTCAGAAGGTGGTAAAATAAAATCATATTAAGGGAAATGGTGATTATAAAAATGAGCAAAAGTGATTATTTGATAATTAACAAAGATATTCAATTATTACTTATTACTATTTCTTTTTCCTGCCGATGTACCCCCTCCATGTGTTAGTTCTCTTTTCCCTCTATTAGTTTTCTTTTCTTTAAACTATTTTTTGAAAAACTATAACTATTAATTTGAGGAGAATTATAAAATGAAAGTATATTCAGATAATAGCCAATCCATCGGAAACACACCCCTGATAAAAATAAACAAACTTATTCAGGGAACGAAAACAAAAAAAATCTACGCAAAGATTGAAGGGAGAAATCCTGCATATTCTGTAAAATGTCGTATTGGTGCAGCGATGATATGGGATGCAGAAATTAAGGGATTGTTAAAGCCCGGCGGAACCATTATTGAGCCTACATCCGGAAATACAGGTATAGCACTTGCCTTTGTATCTGCTGCGAGGGGATACCGACTTATCTTAACCATGCCCGAGACAATGAGTTTAGAGCGAAGAGCCATGTTAAAAGCATTCGGTGCGGAAATCATTCTTACACCTGGCGAAAAGGGAATGAGAGGTGCAGTAGCCGAAGCGGAAAGAATAGCCAGTGAAAATCCGCATTATTTTATGCCTCAACAATTTAAAAATCCTGCTAATCCTGCTATACATTTTCGCACTACAGGACCAGAAATCTGGAATGATACGGATGGAACTGTTGAAGTATTAGTAGCGGGAATAGGAACGGGTGGAACTATAACAGGAGTAAGTAGATATATAAAGGAAGTATGTGGGAAAAAGATTATCAGTGTCGGAGTAGAACCAGCAGGGTCACCAGTATTATCCGGTGGTTCACCCGGTCCTCACAAAATCCAGGGAATTGGTGCGGGATTTAAACCTGATGTGCTGGATTTAAATCTCGTTGACCGCATTGAAACTGTAACGGATGAAGAAGCCTTTGAAACTGCAAGACGACTGGCAAAAGAAGAAGGGATTATAGCCGGAATCAGTTCCGGTGCGGCTATGGCTGTTGCAATCCGATTAGCGAAGTTAGATGAATTTGAAAATAAAACCTTTGTAGTAATTCTTCCCGACTCTGGGGAACGATATTTATCTACATCTTTATTTAATGGACAATAAACTATAAAAAACAAAAATAAAAAGAAAGGGTTTAACTATGACTAAACATCAATATAAACAAGGAACATTAGCACTTCACGCAGGACAGATTGTGGACCCTGCAACAGGGGCTCGTGCAGTGCCTATTTATCAAACTACCTCTTATGTATTCAAAGACAGTGAGCATGCGGCTCGTTTATTCGCCCTACAAGAATTTGGGAATATATACAGCAGGATTATGAATCCAACAGTAGATGTATTTGAGAAACGAGTAGCAGAATTGGAAGGTGGCGTTGGAGCCTTAGCTTTATCATCAGGCTCATCGGCGATAACATTAGCAGTATTGAATATAACC
>FWWL01009849.1_pt1 | contig 11042 bp, 9 predicted proteins | sample 2228331 | NCBI WGS metagenome assembly FWWL01 (sample SAMEA103939775, study PRJEB20133) | metagenome
TTCCGAGGGAGATCCTCCAACGTTATCGCATCCTGAATCACAATGCTGCAGATGCTGAGAACTTATGCTTCCTGGGACATACCTCACGCAGGACTCCCGTTTATGTCAACCGCATTTTTTATTCCGCTGCCTTTCGAGTTACCCTTGGAAATATTGAACCCCATCACTTCATGGGGTATTCGGGAGGGGCCAAAACAGCCGCAATTGGTCTGGGCGGGTTAGAAACCATTACCCGTAACCACCAAATGCTTATCCATCCCAATGCCCAGGCGGGGATCTTTGCCGATAATCCCATGCGCCAGGATGTAGAGGAAATCGGTCGCATGATCGGGCTTCACTTTGCCCTAAATACCATCCTCGATGAAGCGCATCAGATTGTTCATGTCCTGGCAGGGGATCCTTATCAGGTCATGCTAGCCGGGATTCCTCTTGTACAAGATGTTTACATGGTTGATGCCCGCACTGATTATGATCTGGTAATCGCCTCGGCAGGTGGACATCCCAAAGACATTAATCTCTACCAGGCCCAAAAGGCTCTGACCCATGCAACGATGTTTGCCCGCCCAGGTGGCGTTGTTATCCTGAGTGCAGCCTGCCCCGAGGGCAGTGGCCACCCTGGACTGGAAACCTTTTTGGAGGATGTAACCAATTATCAGCAGGCATTGGAAAAATTTGAGCGAACGGGTTTTCGCCTTGGACCCCACAAAGCCTTTCAAATTGCCCGCCAGGTGGCACGTAATCCCATCCTCCTGGTTTCAGAGATGTCACGCTCCCTGGTCGAGAAATGCCTGCTTACTTACGCGCCTGATTTAGAGACCGCCCTGGAAATCGCCTATAATAGAGTAGGTACAAATCCCAAAATAGCCATCCTACCTTATGCCACACACATCCTACCCCTGAACCGATCAGCATGAAATTATCCCCCACAACTCACTGGGTCATTAATCCTCACTTGAATGGCAAGTCCTTTTTCTGGCCTGGAAATGGTGAAATCGGGGTTTTGTTAATTCATGGGTTCACCGCAACCACCGTAGAAGTACAGCCCCTCGCCCGTTTCCTCCATCAACAAGGAATTACCGTGGCTGCTCCACTTCTCCCGGGGCATGGGACTAATCCTTTCGAAACCAACCGCACTCACTGGAAGGATTGGTTAAGTAGCGCTGCTTCGACTCTTCAATCCCTGCGTCATGCATGTCACCATGTCTTCATTGGTGGCGAATCCATGGGAGGGCTATTAGCACTGCTGCTGGCTCGTCAATACCCCGAGTCGCGAGGACTTCTGCTATATGCTCCCGCTTACCATGTACCAGGCCTATGGCGCACTCGATGGCTTTCGTTGGTTTTCCCAAAGACCTATACCAAAGATACCAAGGATCAAGAGGAAGAACCCTACCCCTGGCAGGGTTATGGGGTTGTTCCTCTGCGCGCTGCTGCCCAACTCTTGAAACTGCAACAACTGGCACGCCAGGAAGCCCCTCGCGTCACTCAGCCAACGCTTATTTTCCAAGGGCGCCTGGATCGAACGATTGACCCCGCAGGAGCCGAAAACCTTTACCGGTCATTAGGTTCTTCTCAAAAGCGCCTGATATGGTTGGAAAATTCTCGCCATTGTGTCATGATTGATCGCGATTTCGACCAGGTCGCTCGCCAAACTCTAGAGTTTATCCACCAAAATGTGAACTAAATAAGTTTCTTGCGAATTTGCGCACTTAAGAAATCTAACGCCCACACCACGAGGATGATCGCCAGTAAAGCCGTGCCGGCTTTGCTATACTCAAATGCGTTTATCCGCTTGGAGAGATAATCCCCAATACCACCACCGCCCACAAAACCAATGATGGTGGAGATACGCACATTAATATCCCAATGATATATGGTAAATGAGAGAAAATCCGGCAAAATCTGGGGCACTACACCATACAAAATGACCTGAACACGGTTCGCCCCTGTGGCAGTGATAGCCTCAATGGGCCCTGGGTCTATGCTCTCTATAGATTCCGAAAACATCTTGCCCAACGAGGCCGTTGTAACAATCACCAAAGCCAGAATTCCAGCAAAAGGACTGCCAAACCCCACAATCAGCGCAAAAATGGTTGCCATGACCAGGGGCTCATAGGACCGGATCAGATTTAACAATGTGCGCACCAGGTAATACACCAAAGCCCCTGCGCGGCCCCGTCGAGTGATATTGGACGCAGCCAGGAAACTAAGTGGAATGGCCAGAAGTGTCCCCAGCGTAGTGGCCAGTAATGCCATAAAAATTGTAACAAACATGGCATCAGTCACATCCCTCAAGGTCCGCGAGGGAGTTATCCGTCCACCTGGTAGGGTCACTTCTGCCTCAATGCGCGCCGATTGACCACCCTTTGTAGCAACAATAGGGCGTACCTGCACCCGTACCTCAAAATTTCCTTCTGCGTCGGTAACTAAACGCTGAATGCCCAAAGTGTTTCCGTCAGGTAAACGCCATCGCAGGGTCACCTGTACCCCCTTGCCTAATTCCTTGCCGCGCACGACAACGGTCTCGCGTTCCGCAGCACACTTAGGCTCTACCTCTAATCTCGGACCAGACGCCCGGCCCTCATCTTCAGGAGCACTTCCGCAAGGAACTGGTAGTGCTACTCCCACCGTAACCACTTCCGATTCGCGGGTAAACAGATCGGGCGCTAAAAGTTCGCGCAAGACCTGACGTGCTTTTGGCGCCGCTGTAATTAACTTAACAAAATCCGGCTGTGTCACCTGTATGCTAGCATAGAGAGCCAGCCCAATCACAATGGCCCCAACTACCTGGGTGAATATTCGGCGCAATCGTATCAAATGCTCCGTGTTTTTCATCTCACACTAATCGCTCGCGTAGTTTGGCGCTGAAGAAATCCAAAATCATCACCACGGCTGCAATTGCGATAAATGAAGCACTTACAGCCCTGAAATCTCCAATCAGAATCCACTGATAGAGGAAAAAGCCAATCCCACCGCCGCCAACAAACCCAATGATCGTGGAGGATCGCACGTTAATATCCCAGCGATAAATGGTCAGCGCAGTAAACGGGGGGACAATCTGAGGAATAACAGCGTATCGAATGACTTGTAGATTATTAGCACCAGTGGCCCGGATGGCCTCTATCGGCCCGGGGTCAATAGCCTCAATGACTTCGGAATAGAGCTTGCCCAAGGCCGCTGTCGTATGAATGGCTAGTGCCAGCATCCCCGGGAAGGGGCCCAACCCCACAATGATCACAAATATGATGGCTAAAATGAGGGATTCTATAGAGCGCACAATATTCAATATCGTGCGAACGATCACATAGATCCCCATCAGAATTGGATGACCACTCATCAAGTTTCGCGCGGCCAGGAATCCCAAGGGGATAGCCAGAATAGCCCCTAGTAAGGTAGAAAGAAGCGCCAGCGCCAGGGTCTCATATATTCCCCTGACCACATACTGCCCATTGGTAGAGAGAGTCATGCCCCCGATTGGACGGGTTTGGGTAAGGTAAATGCGATGGGGCAAGGGCAAAGTAGGATCAGGCGCTGCGGCCAAGGCACTCCCGGGCACCTGAATCACAGCGCTCAGACGACCCTCATCATCCGTTTCCACCACCAACATCTGGTTATTTCCTGGTCCCAAAAGTTTCACATCTCCAATTGGGGTCATCCAGGTAATCTCCGTTGGGGCGTTCGGCCACAATCCATCGGCAGTTACAATCAGGGTTTCATTCAGGTTTCCACAGTCCGGTTGCACCCGAATATGAATATCCCCCACGGTTTTCTCGGCCTTGGGCGGTGTTGCAGAACATGGGACCTGTACCTCCACCCAACCCTCATGTTTCTCTGTACGCGCGGTAAAAAAATCCGGCTGCAGCATAGGACGAAGAATAGATTGTGCTCGTTCTGTATTCGTAAATAACGCCATCGGATTAACTTGAGTTACCTGCCAGCCAATTCCGTAAGCCATTCCCAGCCACAGCAAAACCGCAATAGCCACCGGCGCACCCCGAGGCATGTTTAGAGCATCCCAAACATTCCACAACCACAGGAGGATAATCGCAATGTACCAACCGCTCTTCCCATACCATACCACGGTAGCCATCGCCGTAGCGATCGCCAGGAAAATGCTGAAACCGCGCTTCCAATCTCTTTGCAGGGCTTGACCCAGCCCCGGCAACAACAATGAGAACAAAGCAAATACAATCTTCACAGGCTGTCGTTCGGCTTTGATCATAAATTCCTTTACAGGCAAAAATTAAAAACTCGCAGCCCGGACTTCCTGGGCCTCTTCCCCATAAATTTCCTTGAAACGGGTACGATCAATCTCATCAGGCAATCCTTCAATCACCTTGACCACATCCTTTAGTCCAATCACCCGTGTTGCGTAACGATGCACAAGGTCCAAAAAATGAAGACTGCAAATGACCGTCACCCCCTCCTTGTTCAATTGTTCAAGGTATTGCAAGATGCTATGCGCGAGAACAGGATCCAGACTGGCTACTGGCTCATCCGCCAGTAACAAGCGCGGGTCCTGCATCAGGGCACGAGCAATTCCAACACGTTGTTGCTGGCCACCCGAAAGAGTATCTGCACGCTGATAAGCCTTATCCGCAATACCCACGCGTTCCAGGGCTCGTAGGGCTTTCTGTCGGTCTTCCACTGGCCACACGCCTAGCAACGATAACCACGGATTCGCATATCCCAAGCGCCCACTCAGAACATTTGTAAGCACACTAGAGCGCTTAACCAGATTGAATTGTTGAAAGATCATCCCGATTTGCCTTCGGATTCGACGGATTTCACTCGGTGAGGCACTGGTGATGTCAATGTCGTTCCAAAAAATTTTGCCAGAGGTGGGTTCGATCAGGCGATTTATACAACGTAGGAGCGTGGATTTTCCCGATCCCGAGAGACCGATAACTACCAGAAATTCCCCATCTGGCACTTCAAAACTCACATCACGTAACGCCACAGTTCCGTTGGGGTAAATCTTAGTAAGGTGTTCAACGCGCAACACAGGCACTCCTCTGCTCGGTTAATGACCACGACAATTAGGGGGCGGGAGAACTCATTTCTCCCACCCCCGACTGGCTTTTTTTCACGTCTATTTCACCAATGAGGTAACATCAACCCCCGAAGCCTCAAGGTAAACCCGGAATTCATCGTAGAATGTATCGTCCACAACCTTAAGCCCTTCAATCTGGTAGACCGCCTTCAGGGCTGCCTTGCCCTCTTCGGTTTCTGCGATCTTCAAAAAGGCCTCATTGAGTTTAGCCCGCATGTCCTCGGGAACTGTGGCGGCGTAGGAAACATTATCATTCGGGATAACCGGATCTGTGCGCCAATACGTCCGGCAAATCCTTCTGCAGAGCAGATGATGTACGAGCATCAATGAAGGTAGCCCCAAAATCGCAGATGCCCTTCGCATAGAGCGCCCGAACCACTGTGGGATGTCCCTGGACAAACGCAGCCGCCTGGGTCTTGATCCCATATTTGTTTAAAAAGCCCACTGGAATGACATACCCTGAAGATGAGAGGGGATCCGTCCAGCACGGCTTCTTACCCTCAAATTGGGCCAGAGCGGTCGCCGCATCGGCAGTATTCTGGTTGGTCTGGGGGTCAAAGTACGGGGTGAAGCCGCTATCCACATGGGCAATGAACTGTGCACCATAATGATCTGCACCAAAGCGCAACGTAATTAACCCCACATCGGCATAGCCTTTCTGGTGGGCTACTACATAGGCGAATGGGGGCAACCACCCAATATGGGCGTTACCCGCTCCCATGGCTTCCACCAATGCCCCGTAAGAGTTCGGGACGGTTGTCTTGATGGTGTAACCCGTTAGCTCAGAAAGTTGTTTCGCGATGGCTTCGCCGCTAGCGATCAATTCCTGAGCCGTGGCGGAAGGCGCCAACGCCATAATAATCGGGTTTTCAGGGCTGCCCAGCGGCACTGCAGTGGGCTCCGGAGTTGCTGTCGGCTGAGGCGGGGTGGTGGGCATTTCCACCTGAGTGGGAGGCTGTGTGGGTTCTGGGGTTGGCGTAGCCGCTGGCTGGCAGGCCGTCAGAACCATCGCCAGGACAACCAGAGCCCCTAAGACAAATTGGAGAAAGCGCGTTCCCTTCATAAGACCTCCTTATGAGAAAGTTGGGGGGATTAATAGAAACCAGGCAGCTCTTCACGTGAGTGGACTTTTAGGTTTTCTCTCTCAAACAAACCATCCTGATCCAAGAACTGCCCGATCTATATTGAGTTTACCACTATCCTGGATGAGGAATGTAAAATCCATCTTATGAAGTTGTTAATAACTTTCCCATGACACTTGACATGAAACCTCCGAAATCCACTTGCGCAGATTCCGGAGGTTCGCCTTTGTAGGCCTATGACCTCACTGCTTCATTCCATAGGGGTCAATTGCAAATAATCTTCCAGCGCCCCACCATCCAGGCAACACTGAATAATCTGACGACCCAGCGGGTCCAGATCGGGCTTAAGAAAATCTTGCAGGCAGCGGCGGAAGAAATCCTCAAGGATTTTTGCCCCCTGATCATATCCCTCAGCACCTACTTCCGGTTGCGTATCCACCTGCAGGAACCAGCGCGGAATTTGCTGGCCTTCCACGTGAAGGGTATGCATGGCATATCCTAATAGAGCACATCGTGCTGGGCGGATTTGGTCGCCACGGAAGCGTGCACTCCCTCGCCGAGCCAGATACTCACGGGCAATCCATTGAGGCATAAATCCCACCCGCCAGGCACCAATGTGCTGATTGGGGATTAATACGTGTCGTGTACGGGGGTACTTGAGAATTTGTTCCAAAAGCAAGTTAGCCTGAGCAACTTTTCGCCCCGGTGCAAACGGCCAGTAGGAACCAACTCCTTCACTGCTCATCCCCTCAGTATCTACAATACTGGGATTATCGTGCCCGCGTGGCGCCACCAACCGCCACAGCCAGGCTAGGGCAGGGGGAAGAAGATGAAACAGGCCAATGATGCCATAAGTGGGGCGCTCGCGTGTACAAGGGGGCGTACGAACACCAAAGGAACGCACATCTACCGCCACAACCTCGTTCACCACATTGGGAATGATCTCACGCGGCACGACCACACGTGGATTGGGACAGGGCTTCCCCGGTGCATCAAGGATGTGTTCCCATATCAAGGCTCGACTACCAGGCACAGCGTCTATGTTTAAAAAGAGCAGGGGCTTGCTGGGTTGGGCCGTCAGCCGCTCCAGATAAGGATCTACTCCATACCGGTCAATATGATTAACTCGCACAAACCAGGCGCGTTCAGCGTCTATCAAGCGCAGTTTACCGTTAGGTTGCTGGATCGAGGGGTGGCATAGCGCCATGTCATCACACACCGGATTGAGTTCGCAAGTGCGAGGAATCTGCAAATAGCGCCGCTCACCTGTTACCAGGTTTTCGCCCAAAAGCAAACGGCCATCCGGCTCGCGATGAACCTGTTCGAGCATCTCGCTCTTACCGCCCCCGCTTGCTCCCTCGTGCATGATAGTTAAAACGTTATCGTATGGGGTGATGACCTGAACAGTTGAGCAATGGGGCGCCACCCAACCCTCACGCTCCCCACTTTCAATTAGCACTCCGTAAATCCCTTTCTTCGCACTTGGGCCCGGATATAAGTTGAACGAGAAAATCTCATATACCTTATCTCCGCGATAATGTACCACGACCTGCTTGCCACCAAAGTAAATGTGGCGGAAGGTTGGTACGCCAAACACAACCACCCGGGGGCTAAAACCATCCGGTAATTGATCCGGCGGAATGATCCCTTGAAGCATCGCCAATGCCAGCGCAAAGAAACCCGCATTCGCCGGCACTATGGCCAGCGCATCTGGTCCCATCCCAGGTCGCCCAGCAATAAAACCGAAAACTGCCAGTTCCTGGGATCTTAACCACGTTAAGGCTTCCTGCCGAATGGGACCGAATTCTCGCCCAAAGCGTTCTCTAAAGCGCGGCTGATCCGTGGGACGATCATCGCCTACCACCAGCGAGTCAGGATCGCGGCGACGCATGTAGGGTTCAGTGTAATTAACCACCACTCCATTTCGGACCCGCGCCACCGTGGCTTCGACATAACGTCCCTTACCCGGTACCTCGTATGCAACTTCGTAGTAATTGCTTTCGGGGCCACCGCAGGCCAAATCAATCAGCATCTCGACTGAAGACACGACGATAACCCTGGGAGCCGCTGATAATAACTCAGCAACTTCCGGCGGTGGGTTAAAAACCTGCCAGCATGCTTCTTGGGTCATTGCTTCACCCATTTTCTTGCCCTGCACCAACGCCTCACTCATGGTCTCCTCCTTAGGCTAGCCAACCAGCCCGCACAATCAATTCTGCGTTGTATATCGAGGCCCCCGCTGCGCCTCGAATCGTATTATGAGATAATATCACCATTTTTAAGTCCAGCACTTCATCAGCACGAATACGCCCCACTACGGTGCTCATCCCTCTTCCGGACATTCGATCTAAACGTGGCTGAGGGCGATCTTCCTCACGGCGCACCAGAATGGGGGGTCGCGGAGTGGAGGGTAAATCGGCAATAAACTCGGGAACCGTATATGTTTCAAGAACATGGACTGTTTCTTCCAGCGTGGGTCGCGACTCACACTCAACTGTCAAGCAAACCATGTGCCCATCCAACACGGCCACCCGATTGGTTTGCGCCGAAATCACTATTGGATGTAAAACAACCTGGCCATTTTGTAAAGTCCCCAGCATCTTGCGCGGTTCCCAGGCCACTTTCTCTTCTTCACCACGGATGAAGGGGATTACATTATCTACAATCTCAAGGGAAGCCACCCCCGGATACCCGGCCCCAGAAAGCGCCTGCATGGACACCGCAATTGCCCGTTTTACGCTAAATACCCGATCCAGTGCTTTCAGGACAACTGTCATGCCCGTGCTGGTGCAGTTCGGGTTTGTTACAATGGCCCCCCGCCAACCTCGCCGTTCCCTTTGCCAGCGTATTAATTCCACATGCTCGGCATTGACCTCTGGCAGTAGCAAAGGGACATCTTCTTCCATACGATGAGCAGAGGCGTTGGAACACACCACACAGCCCTTCTGAGCCAGTTGGGGCTCCACCTCTAAAGCAACTTCGGCTGGCAACGCCGAGAAGGCTATCGGCTCATTCACAACCTCAGCCGTTGTTGGCTGCAAAATCATCGTAGCCGCCCAAGCCGGCATGGGGGTATCCAACAGCCAGCGACATCCCTCTCGGTAGGTCTTACCCACTGAGCGATCCGAAGCACATAGCGTGGTTACCCGAAACCAGGGATGACCATCCAGGAGTTGGACAAACCGCTGCCCTACGACACCTGTGGCACCTAAGATAGCAACCGGGATGGGATCCATAATTCACCTGCCACTCTTAGATTTAGATCTTTATCAAGTTGTGCAAAGCCCGCAGTCCCGCCTGTAAATCCTCAGCCTTCACCACCAAACTGATAGACACTTCCGAAGAGCCCTGGGCAATAGCAATCACATTAACCCCTTGAGCACCCAGCGCTCCAAAAACGCGCCCTGCCACACCTGGCGTGTGCTGCATACCACTTCCGACTACGGTGAGAATAACCACCTCCTCGGAAGCCCAAATGCGATCAATATCCCGGCGCTTGATTTCGTTGGCAAATTCTTCCTCTAAGGCAGTCACAATCCGAGATGCCGTTTCCGCCGGAACCGCAAAGCAAATGGACTGCTCCGAAGAGGCCTGGCTAATCAGGGGAACGCTGGTACCTGTCCGCGCGACGGCGGTAAAGGTGCGAGCCGCAACACCAGGGACCCCTAACATACCTCGCCCTTCCACTGTGATCAAGCGTTGATTGCGCACGGCCGTTACCGCTTTAATCACCCCATCAAGAATCATCGGCGCATCCCCAACAATCTCACTTCCAGGATGTGAGGGGTTAAAGGTGTTCAGGACTCGCAAGCGAATTCCGGCTTCAATGATGGGACGAATTGTCTTCGGGTGCAAAACCTTCGCTCCAAAGTAGGCAAGCTCAGCGACTTCCCGGTAAGTCAATCGTGGGACGGTTTGCGCCTCTGGGATAAGGCGAGGGTCCGCTGTCATCACTCCATCTACATCCGTCCAAATCCACACCTCATTGGCATGCAAAGCGGCAGCCAGGATTGCCGCTGAGTAATCACTCCCGCCCCGTCCCAAAGTGGTAGGAATACCCTCAGGTGTTGCCCCAATAAAACCGGTTACCACCGGGATCACACCCAGGGTCAGCATAGGGCGCAGAAACGCCTCAACTTTCACCTGGGTTGCTTCCATGTCCGGATGAGCCGATTGAAACTGCGCGTCGGTGACAATTAGATCCGTGGCATCCACAGCCTGTGCCGGGATCTCTGCCGCATTGAAAATTGCCGCTAGAACGCGCACGCTCATCCGCTCCCCCATACCTGCCACAGCATCCAAGGCTCTCGGAGTAGCCTCACCCAAAACGGCAATAGCCTGCCATAAGGAAGCCAGACGTTGTAATAGATATTCAATAGATTGCAGGGCTTCCCGGCATCTTTCTTCCTCAGCCACAAAGGCCTCCAATAACGCCTGATGCCGCGCACGCAGGTTATTAATAGTGACCTCTATTTCGCTTTCGTCACCCTGTGCCACCTTAAAAGCCTGAGAAAGGAGTGCCTCCGTTACCCCGGCAAGTGCTGAGGCCACCACCACAACCGACGACCAGGATGAACGCGCTTCGCGAACAATATCCACCACTTGCTGGACCGCCAATGCATCACCAACGGAAGTACCTCCAAATTTCATTACCAATAAATTGCGGGAATGTTGGCTTGCTGACATTGCCGCTCCTTTAGTTAATTTATAAGTAAATTGGGGACCTCTTAAATTGTGGGCAATTATACGCATTTCTTCTCTTTTTGGGTATAGTTTAAGAGATTTCAAGATTTTTCTATTACCTTTCCTATGGGTTAGTATGGGTTTCTTGGAGGGAAAGTTTCGATAATCCTTCCCGTGTCAAGTCAAAAGATAATGTTACCGAACGGTAATCGTTCTATCAAATG
>FWWL01010136.1_pt1 | contig 11039 bp, 9 predicted proteins | sample 2228331 | NCBI WGS metagenome assembly FWWL01 (sample SAMEA103939775, study PRJEB20133) | metagenome
GGGTGGGGCCGTCTCCCTCCTGGTCGACGGCCGGCTCGCGGTGGACGCCGGCAGCCTCACCGCCGCCCTTTCCCTGGACGAGCAGGCCGCCATCGAGGCGATTTTAATCAGCCACCGGCATTTCGACCATATCAAGGACCTGCCCCTCTTCGGCCTCAACACGGCCTTCCGGGGCACAACCCCCGTCTACACCACCGCATCCGTTCGGGATGCCGTGCTGGCCCACCTTTTCAACCCCGAGCTCTGGCTGGCTTTGACCGAGTGGCCGCCGGAGCGACCAAGCCTCCGGTTTGAAATCATCGAGCCCTTGCGGCCGTTCGCCGTCGGCGACTACCTCGTCACCGCCGTGCCGGTTGGGCACGGCCCGCCGACGGTGGGGTTTCACGTCAGTCGGGACGGCCGCAGCTTTTTCTACGGGGCTGACTGCGGCCCCGGCGGCCTGACCGAAGCCTGGCGGACCGTCCGGGCCGACCTGCTCATCCTGGAGGTGAGTTTTGCCAACGCCAGCCGCGAGGCGGCCGAGCGGTCGAGACACCTGACGCCGGAGCTGCTCGGGGCCGAGCTCCGGGCCCTGGGGGTGATTCAGGGCCGGGTACCGCCGGTCCTGGCCATTCACCTGGACCCGGCCCAGGAGGATGCGATCCGGCGGGAGCTGGCGGAACTGGCCGCCGAACTCGGGGTCGAGATTACCGTAGCCAGCCGGGGCTTAACTGTTGAGGTCTGAACAAGCGACCTTACCTGCTTTGACATTGGGCGCCCGGTCTGGCATTATACCGGATGGCACACGCTTCGGAATTTGTCCGCCAGAATGGAGTGATGACGGATGACGTTAATACGTGTCGGACGACGGGGACAAATTACTATTCCCCGTACGATCCGCCGCCGGCCTGGCCTGGGCGAAGGCGACACGCTGGCTGTGTCGTATCACGAAGGCAAGGTCGTGCTGGAGCCCGTGCGCATGACTTTCCTCGACCTCAGGGGCAGTGTCCCAGTTTCAGGCGTCCAGGACGTGGAAGCCATTCGTCGCCGGTTCATCGAGGAACAGGCCCGACGGGTGGTCGAGGGTGAAGCCTGAACAGGCCTTCGTTGACACGAACCTTTTCTTACGATATCTGGTTAACGACTTGCCCGCCCAGGCGGACGCGGTGGTCTACACTTTTGACTTCTTTGACTTCCGTCACTTTAGGCGTTTCGAAGGCCTGACGGTACGAGTTCCCCGCAGTCCTGACCTTAACCGCGGGTGACCGCTCTCCTCAGACGCGTGACGCATGCTGGTTGTCGCCAGCGCAAACGGACGGGTCGGAATCAAGGCGGCGATGGAGGTCCTGCGGGCCGGCGGCTCGGCCCTGGATGCGGTCGAGATGGGCTGCCGGTTCGTGGAGGATAACCCCGACGACCACACGGTCGGCGCCGGCGGAATCCCGAACCTGCTGGGCGAGGTCGAACTGGACGCCAGCATCATGGACGGCCGGACCCTCGCCGCCGGGGCGGTCGGGGCGGTAAAGGGCTTCCCGAATCCCATATCCATCGCCCGGAAGGTAATGGAGCTATTACCCCACGTCCTCCTGGTCGGGACCGGGGCCGAGCGGTTCGCCGAAGAGCTGGGCTTCCCCCGCCGGGAGCTTCTTACTCCCGAGGCCCGGCGGCTTTGGGCGGAGCGGCTGGAGGGCATCGGGGTGCCCGCCGACCCCGGCATCCGGCGCTACCTGGACCGGATGCGGGAGCTGGTGCCCCGGGCCGTCGACCCGGCCGAACCCAACGAGACGGTCAATTTTATTGCCGTGGACCGGGAGGGCAATATCGCCTGCGGGGTTTCAACCAGCGGTTGGGCCCTCAAGTACCCGGGCCGGCTCGGGGACTCGCCCATTATCGGGGCCGGCAACTACGCCGACAACCGGTACGGCGCCTGCGCCTGCACCGGGCGGGGCGAGACCGCCATCCGGCTCGGGGTTGCCCGGAGCGTCGTCCTCTACCTCAAGATGGGCCTGGACCTGGAGGCGGCCGTCCGGGAGGTGATGGCCGAAGTGGCGGCCCTGCCCGACCCCTACGCCGGGCCGTTCTCGCTCATTGCCGTCGACCGGCAGGGGAATCACGTCGGGGCGAGCAACCGGCCAAACACAACCTACGTCTATATGACCGACGACATGGCGGAGCCGGCCGAGGCCGCGCGACTTTACCTGCCCTGAACCCCAATCGGGGAAAAGCCTGGGGCCGGGGGATCGGCCCCCGGCCCCAGCAGCGTTCCGGAGCCACCTGCCTAGAACCGAACCAGTTGCTGGCCGGTAAGCTGCTGAACGGCGAAGTTGATGAAGAAGAAACCGAAGAAGAGGACGTTAAGTATCAGGACAACGTAGGACCACCAGGCCATGCGGGCCGGCCGCGGCAACCGGCTGTTCAGGTACATGAGCAGGAACGGGTAAATTAGCGCGCCCAGGTTGGACATATTGGCCGAGATGAGGATGAGGCCGGCTGGAAGGGTGGTGTGGAGCAGGATGGCGATGACGATGGTCAGGGCGATCATGTAGGGATAGTAAAAGCGCCGCGGGTCTTCGTGAATCAGCCGGCGAAAACCGGGGCTAACGCCGTATATGGCGTCGACCACATTCCGAACCAGCAGCTCAAAAACGACCAACTGGGTGCTGTACAGAATCAGGAAACCGATAAGCAAGGCCCAAATGGCGAGCACCGGGCTGTAGAAACGCCCGAGGATATCGGCCGCATAGGTCGGGATCGTTGCGGCGGTGGGCTTTTCGACGCCGGGTAGCGAAGCCAGGTGGGCAACCAGGAGGGTCGGCAGGAACATCCCCAGAAAGGCCCCCACCGCAAAGACGCCCCACATTTCCAGGGCCAGGAAACGCCACCACCGTTTCCAGAGGCGGGCGTTTTTCTCGTCTTCGGGGAAGGTTTTGCCGACGGGAGCAACGGGCTCCTGCTGGCCGCCGATCAGCGCGGCGATGAAGCCCACCTTATGGCCCATCCCGTAGCCCTTGTCCCGGTAGTAGTTCATGAACCACCAGTTGAGGCCGGAAGCCATGGCCGCAAAGCCGGCCAGGGCGCCGAGGAGGGTTGCGTCGGTCCCCCGGGGCGGAAGGGCCGGGGTAAAGAGGCCGGCAAGGCCCTCCAACCACTTATTGATGGGCACGACCACAATGCAGACGATGATCACCGTAACCAGGACGGTGCCGACTACAACCCAGTTGACCAGCTCCAGCGTGCGCCCGATTTTTTGGCCAAACAGAGTAATGACAAAGACCGTGCCCATCAGCCCCACGGCCAGGAGACGAGCCGTACCCAGGTCGGTGGCGGGGTTGAAGGGACGGCCGGCCAGCAAGACGAAAAGGCTCTGGCCGGCCGAGGCCGCCCAACCGCCCCACATGAACGCCAGATAGATTACCAGCAACGAAAACGGCATCCAGAAAACCCAGCCGGGAGGCACCCTGGCCCAGCCGAGACTCGGCACCTCCCCGGTGGCAATGACGTAGCGGCCGATTTCCATGTTGTAGAAAACCTGAAGGATAATCGACAGGGTGATGACAAAGCCGGTGCCGTAGAAACCGTAGGTCCCGATATTGAGGGGCCCGAGAAGCCACTCGCCGCTGCCGATGGAGGCGCCCAGGGCAATAAGGCTCGGGCCGATAACATAGAAGATAACTTCTTTGACGCCGAGCCTGGGCTGCCGGAAGACCTCTTCCGGGGTGGGCAGGTCATCCACCTCGAGCGGCGGCCGGCTCACACCCAGCGGCACGGCTTTGGGGGTTGCGGCTTGTCCAAGGCTCATCGCTCAACCTCCTCCTTTTGCAGCTCTGGCCGAGTATAACCGGCGCCAATGATTCTGTCAAGCGGTTGTCGTGTGTCATTTCCATAAATATGCACCAGGTCATGCTCCAGGTTTCGCCTAATTGTGCAAGTAGGTGGTACAGCTTTACCCTGCATGCGGAAGGCGTCCGGTCCCGGGCGGCACCGTGTCGGGCTGGCTTTCTACCGTTCGAAAGCCAGTCTTATCTTCCGATGGTTACTCGACATATGCTAGAATTCAAGGCGCAATCGTCAGTGCGGAGGCTGCCGTGGATACCCGCATTGAGGAGTTCTTGCAGTACCTCAGCGACGAGAAAGGCTACGCCCAGAATACGGTTGCGGCTTACCGCAATGACCTTCTCCAGCTAATTGACTATTTACACGCCCGCTTTCCCCCGGGCGATGAGCCGGCCGAAATCTGGCCCGTCGTTACCAAATCGGCCATTCTCGGCTTTATCCTCCACCTGAAGGAGCACAACTACGCCCCATCTACCCTGGCCCGCAAGCTTGCCGCCGTGCGGTCGTTCTTTAAATACCTGCGCCGCCGGGGCCTCGTTACCGCCGACCCCACCGAGGAGGTTGACGGCCTGAAGGTTGCGCGCAGCCTGCCCCGGACCCTCACGCCGGCCGAGGTGGAGGCCCTGCTGGCCGCCCCGGCCCGGCGCCGCACCCCGGAAGCGAAACGCGACCGGGCAATGCTTGAACTTCTCTACGCGACCGGCATGCGGGTGAGTGAACTGATCGGCCTCAATATCGACGACGTCAACCTGATGGATGAATCGGTCCGCTGCATCGGCCGCAACCGCCGCGAGCGGGTCTTCCCCCTGCCCAGGCGCACGTTCGAGGCCCTGGAAGAGTACATCCAGACCGCCCGACCCCTGCTCCTCCGGGACCTCGGGGAGAAGGCCCTGTTCGTGAACCGGCGAGGGGAGCGGCTGACCCGCCAGGGGTTCTGGCTCATTGTCAAGACCTACGCCCGGGAGGCCGGGATCGACCGGCCGATTACCCCCCACACCTTCCGGCATACGTTTGCGGCCCACACCCTGCAGGCCGGCGCCGATATCGAGTCGGTCCAGAAAATGCTCGGCCACGTCTCCATCGCCACCACCCAGGTTTACGAGCGCCTGCGCCAGCTCCAGAATCAGGGCACTGATGGCGGGGGCGATTCGGCCTGAGACGGTACGGCAGGCAGCCGAGTTCATCCATGACCGCGCCGGTGCCCGGCCACAGGTTGCGGTCATCGCCGGAAGCGGGCTCGGGGAACTGGCCGCCGAGGTGGGGTCCGCCGTCCGCATCAACCTGGCCGACATTCCCGGCTGGCCGGTGCCCGGTGTTGAGGGCCACGGCCGGGAGCTCTGGGTTGGGGAGCTGGCCGGTAAGGTTGTGGCCGTTCAGACCGGCCGGGTCCACCTTTACGAGGGCTTCTCCCCGGCCGAGGTGGCGTTTAACGTCCGGGTATTCGGCCTGGTCGGGGTCCGGGAGCTGATCGTCACCAACGCTGCCGGTGGCCTTAACCCCGACTTCAAGGTCGGCGACCTGATGCTCATCGCCGACCACATCAGCCTTCCGGGTCTTGCCGGCCTTAATCCGCTGCGGGGACCGGCACCGCCGGAATGGGGACCGCGATTTCCGGCGCTGACCGGGGCGTATTCTGCCCGCCTCCGGGCCCTCGCCCGGCAGGCGGCGGCCGAAGCCGGGTTTAGCGTTTGGGAGGGCGTCTACGTTATGGTTGGCGGCCCGTCCTACGAGACGCCGGCGGAGGCCCGGCTGCTACGGGCGCTGGGCGGGGATGCGGTGGGGATGAGCACGGCCCCGGAGGTGGTTGTCGCCCGGCAGATGGGGCTCGAAGTGCTGGGGATTTCGTGCATAAGCAACGTCTGGTTCCAGCCGGCGGCCGAGCCGAGCCACGCCGACGTGCTGGCGGCCGTGGCAGGCGCCGTTCCCCGCCTCCGGCGCCTGGTCCGCCGGGTGATTGAGTTGCTGTGATGGGTGCCAGCGACCGGCGGCTGCGGCTGGTCGGGGCCGTCCTGGCGGCGGCCGGCCTCATTCTCATCGTGGCATTTCTCGGCCTGGTCGCCCTGCGGTCATCCGGCCGAACCCCGGTCGCCCCCACCCCGGCCCCATCACCGGTAGTAGCCCCGACGGCGGTTGCGCCATCGGCGGCGCCGGCTCCGGCATACCAGCCCCTCCCCACCCCGCCCAGCCGCGACCTGTATGACCTTGCCCGGCGGCTCCGACCGGGCGTGCCCGTGGTCGCCGGTGCCAGCCAGACCCCACCGCCCCGACACGTCGGCGACCGGGAGACCTTCTGGGCCATGAACCTTGACACGTACACGCCGTTCACCGTCACGGCCGTCCTCCGCTACATCGGGCAGCACACGCTCTTTTACTTTGATGAATCGATCAACGTCGACCAGGCGGTTATCGAGCAGACGGCCCGGGACTTCGAGACCCGGGTCTACCCGGCCATCCGACGCTACTTTGGCAGCGAACCGTCGCCCGGCATTGACGGCGACCGGCGCCTGACCATCCTCCACGCCCGCATACCCGGCGTGGCCGGCTACTTCAGCGCCGCCGACGGCTACCCCCGGACCATCAACCGGTACAGCAACCAGCGGACAATGTTTTATGTCAATATCGAGGCGTTGCGGCCCGGCACGCAGTCGTATCTGAGCGTCCTGGCCCATGAATTTACCCATGCCGTCCAGTTTAACGAGCACCGGGCCGAGGACGGCTGGATTCAGGAGGGCCTGGCCGAGCTCGGCTCCTTTCTAGCCGGATTCCAGCCCCGGTCCGCCGCCGTCTTCCTGGCCGACCCGGATGTCCAGCTCAACCGCTGGCCGGAGCAGCCGTCGGCCGCCGGCCGAAACTACGGGGCGGCTTATCTCTTTTTCCGGTACCTGTTCGGCCATTACGGCGGGTTCGACCGGTTGCTCGATTACATGCGCGGGGGTGGCCGCGGCATCGACGGCATCAACGCTTACCTGCAGCCGTTCGGGGTCGACTTCGACCGGGTCTTCCTCGACTGGACGGTGGCTAATCTGCTCGGCCGGCGCAACGACGTTTACGGCTACCCGGACCTTGACGCCGCGGTCCGGGCGCTCACGCCCCTCCGGCCGGGCGAGACTTACAACGGTCGGGTCAATCAGCTCGGTGCAAAGTACTTTGAGATCGCCACGCCCGGGAACTATCGGCTCGTGTTCAACGGGGCCGCCGAGACGCCCATTATTTCCACCCAGGCGGCCAGTGGCCGCTACTTCTGGTGGGGAAACCGCGGCGACAATATCGATTCAACCCTGACCCGCCAGTTCGACCTGACGGGACTAACCCGGGCAACCCTGCAATTCCGGACCTGGTATGCCCTCGAGACCAACTGGGACTACGCCTACGTGGAGGCGTCGACCGACGGCGGTCAGACCTGGCAGGTGCTGGCCGGCCGGTACTCCCGGACCGACGACCCGTTTGGCCACAGCTTCGGCCCGGGGTACACCGGCCGGAGCGGGACCGGACCGGTCCCGCAGTGGGTCGAGGAGTCGGTTGATTTGACGCCGTTTGCCGGCCAGAAGGTGCTGATCCGGTTTGAACAGGTTAACGACGACGCCGTGAACCTGGACGGGTTCGCCGTTGACGACATCCGCATTCCCGAGGCGGGCTTTTTTGATGACGCCGAGCAGGACAACGGCTGGGAGGCGCGCGGGTTTGTCCGGACCGACAACCGCCTCGCCCAGCGTTACGGGGTGCGGGTTGTTAAATTCGGCCGGGAAGTTACGGTCGATTCGGTTCCCCTCGACGCCGCCAACCGGGGGGAGTATCTTATTGAGGGGCTTGGCCGGGATTTCCAGCGGGCGGTGGTTATTGTGGCGGGTCTGACGCCGGATGCCACCCAGCCGGCGCCGTTTCAGCTAACCCTGGAGTCGAGGTGAACATGAGCCGGGCGCTTGTCCTCTACCAGCTTCAGCAGGTCGACAGCCGGCTGGATGAGCTGCGGGGCCGGCTGGCCGAAGTCGAGGCCAGCCTGACGGAAAGTCAAGCCCTCAGGCAGGCCCGGGCCGAGGTGGCCGCCAGAGAACAGCAGCTCAGGGACCTCCAGCGCCGCCAGCGGGACCTGGAGGACGCCGTCGATGACCTTGCGGCCAAGGTTAAAGAGCTGGACGACAAGCTTTACTCGGGCCGGGTAACCAATCCGAAAGAGCTGGACGGCTACTACCAGGAACAGCTTCAACTGAAGGCCCGCCAGCGCCGGCTCGAAGACCAGATGCTCGAGGTAATGCTGGCGCTGGACACGGCGGCCGCCGAACTGGCCGAAGCCCGCAAACGGCTGGCCGAGGTCGAGGCCGCCTGGCAGGCGGACCAGGAGCGTCTCCGCCAGGAGCGGACAGCGCTCCTTCAGGAAATCGAGGCCCTTGAACGGGAGCGGGCCCAGATTGTCAGCCGGGTTGACCGGCTGGGCCTGGCCGTCTACGAACAGCTCCGGCAGACCCGGGGTGGCCGGGCCGTGGCGGTGGTGGAGCGCGGGGCCTGCAGCGGCTGCCGCGTCGTCCTGCCCGTGACCGACTTCCAGAAGGTTAAGGCCGGACAGGAGCTGGTGCGCTGCGGTACCTGCGGCCGGATTCTGGTTATTCCGCCGGGCTAGGTCATCTGCCGGCGACCGACTGCTAGCCTCCCCAACTCCTGCCCCCTTTGTAAGCCGCTGGCCCCTGCCGATAGGTAGTGGTGGAGGCCAATGGTCACGTGCGGAACCCTGCACGCATCGGGTCAGGAGATGACAACCGAACACCGGCTTGAAGAGCTGGCCGACCGGGTCTTCCGTGAGCTCGGTTTTGCCCCAACGGACCTTCTTCGCCAGCGGCTTGACCGGGTCGTCCGCCAGCGGATTAAGCTGGCTGGCTTTACCGACCTCGACTCGTACCTCAATTACCTGGGGGGAGCAGGCGGGGAGGAGTTCACAAGACTGGTCCAGGCCCTCACCATCAACGAAACCTACTTTTTCCGGGAGCCCAGACACTTCGCCGCCCTCGAAAGGCTCCTGCCCGGGCTGGCGGCCCGCGCCCGCCCGGTCCGGATCCTTTCGGCCGGGTGCGCCAGCGGCGAAGAGGCCTACTCGCTGGCCATTACTGCCTGCCGGACCCTTGGGGAGCCGGGCGCCTTTGAGGTGGTCGGTGTCGACGTTGACGAGGGCGCCCTCAACCGGGCCCGGGAAGGCGTCTACGGCGGCTGGTCATTCCGGGAGGATGCACTCAAGTCGGCCGGCGATTTTCTCAAAGCCGAAGGTGACACCTGGCGGGTAGTTCCGGAGATTAAGGGCCGCGTCCGGTTCGAGCGGATGAACCTGGTGGAATCGGCCCCGGCCGGTCCCTTCCACGTGGTCTTCTGTCGCAACCTGCTCATGTATCTCACCCCGGAAAACCGCCGGGCCGTGGTCGACCGGCTCGCCAGAGAGCTTGCCCCCGGCGGGGTCCTGTTTACCGGCTCGGCCGAGTCGCTGGAATGGTCGCTCCCGGACTTGAAACGGGTCCGGGCCCACGGCACGTTTTTCTACGAGAAACAGGCCTTGCGGGCGGTTCCCGGACCGAAGATGGCTTCGGCGCGCTCCGGCCGCCTCGTCCTGGTGAGCCCGTCACCCCTGGTCCGGATGCTCTGGCGGCAAGCTGCCCGGGCGGCCGGAACTGACGGGATGGTGATCCTCGCGGACGGCCGGCGGCTTTATGAAGCCGTCCGGGAGTACAAACCGGAGCTCGTTGTGGTCGATGCTACGACCGGGGATGAGGAGGCCGCAGCCGCCCTGCTTCAGGGACTTCCGGGCCGGTGCCGCCGGGTCATACTGACCCGCCCCGGGCGCGCACCTTCGGGCCAATATCCGCGCTTGGAGGTGGTGGCGCCGGGGTCGGGAGGCTTGGCAGACCTGCAGGCCTGGCTTGAGGGGTTCCTGGGGGCGGCCCGGGGTGCGGAAGGGGGCGCGCCGCCGGCTGCGCCGGCTCCGCCGGCCCGCCTGCTGCTCATCGGCTGTTCCACCGGCGGCCCGCCGGTCGTTGCCGAGCTGATGGAATCGCTGCCGGCGGGCCTTGGACTTGCCGTGGTCATCGTCCAGCACATGCCGGCCGGATTTACCCGCTCGTTTGCCGACCGGCTGAGCCGGATATCGGCCTACCGGGTTCAGGAGGCGGCCGACGGGGCCGAGCTTACCGCCAACACCGCCTTTGTCGCCCCCGGCGGCCGGCACCTGCTGCTCGGCCGAAACGGGCTGCTCAGGGTTGTCCCACCGGGCCCGGACGACCTCTACGTGCCCGGTATCGACCGGACGTTCCTTTCTGTGGCCGCAAGCCCCATGGCAGGCCGGACGTTTGCGGTGGTGCTTACCGGCATGGGCAGCGACGGGGCTGCCGGCCTCAAGGCGCTTCTGGAGGCCGGGGCTGAGACGGCCGTGCAGGACCCGGGTGAAGCCCTGATTCCGGCCATGGTCAATGCTGCCATCGCCTCCGGCGGCGCCAAACGGGTGCTCAAAACCGCGGAGATCGCCGGGGCCGTTGCCGCCTGGGCGGCCCCAAAGGCACTACCCCGTACCGGAGGTAACCCATGAAGGTTCTGGTTGTGGACGACTCGAAGATGATGCGTATGATGCACGCCCGGTCGCTGCGGCAGGCCGGCTACCGGGTTGAAATCCTCGAGGCCGGGGACGGGGCGGAGGCCTTGCAGGTCCTGGAAGCGGCCGGCCCCGTCGACCTGATTATCTGCGACTGGAATATGCCCGGCATGGACGGCCTCGAGTTCGTCCGGGCGGTTCGGGCCCGGGCCGCACCCGGGGGCCGGCGGGTCCCGGTCCTGATGATAACCAGCCAGGGAACGCAGGAGCAGGCGGCCCGGGCCAAGGAAGCCGGGGTTGATTCCCTGCTGGTCAAGCCGGTCACCCCGGAGGCCCTGGCCGTGAGCCTTGAGATGCTTCTCGGAGCCGGAGGTAAGCGGTGAACACGAATGCGGTCGCGTTCCCGCCGGAAGCCCCCCTGGTGCGGCGGCCGGGTGTTGCCGAGCTATACCGGCCGGTGCTCCTCGAACGCCACCTATTTCCGGCCGTTGCCGAGGCCGTAAGCACCCTGCTGGGCATTCCGGTCGGGTTCCTGCCCGGTTCAGTGGTTGGAGCCCGGTGGCCGGCAGGCGGGGTGGGTCCGGGACCGTGGGCGGTCGCCAGGCTCTCGGTCAACGCCGCAGCCGGAGGCTGCCCCCGGCCGGCGTTTCTTGTCCAGCCGCTC
>FWWL01010145.1_pt1 | contig 11035 bp, 7 predicted proteins | sample 2228331 | NCBI WGS metagenome assembly FWWL01 (sample SAMEA103939775, study PRJEB20133) | metagenome
TAACGGTTATCTGGCGCGGCTGGCAGCGCCTCCACGATATCTCCACCACCTGGCTCATTATGAACCAAGAAAGATATGGGTAATAGTAAGCTTAAAAAGGGGGGACGTTGGCCCGCTAAGGTGAACGGATACCCGAAGCACAGCGAGGGGTACGGTCGCCTGGGCCGGGTGGAGCGCAGCAGCGGCGTGGTTTGTGCCGCAGCCGGAAGGCGCCCTGGAGGTGACGTGCGGAGGCGCGGCTCGTCCCTGGTAACGGGAGCGGCCAGGGGCCTGAAAGGAACGGCCCGCCGAACGCGGTACCCCTTTTTCCATCCTAAAAAATTGTAAGTTTGAAGTGAGGTGAGGTATGGCGGTTGTGAAGGTGAAACCTGTACCCAGTGATCTTGAGATTGCTCAGGCGGCGACGTTGCGCCCGGTGGCGGAGCTGGCCGCGCAGGCCGGCTTGCTGGAGGATGAGCTGGAGGCTTACGGGAAGTATAAGGCCAAGGTGCATTTGTCCGTGCGGGAGCGCCTGGCGGATCGGCCCAATGCGAAGTACATTGATGTGACGGCGATCACGCCCACGCCGTTGGGCGAGGGGAAGACGACGACGACGATCGGGCTGACGCAGGCGCTGGGGCGCCTGGGTAAACGCGCGCTGTGCGCGATCCGCCAGCCTTCGATGGGGCCGACGTTCGGCATCAAGGGTGGGGCCGCCGGCGGCGGGTATAGCCAGATTGTGCCGATGGAGGATTTTAATTTGCATTTGACGGGCGATATTCACGCGGTGGGGGTGGCGCATAATCTCTGCGCGGCGGCGATTGATGCACGGATTTACCACGAGAGCCGCTGGAGTGAGAGTTATTTCGAGAAGATCGGGCTGCGTAAGTTGAATATTGACCCGTATAGCATCACCTGGAACCGCGTGGTGGATATGAATGACCGCGCGCTGCGCCATATCATCAGCGGGTTGGGGGATCTGGATGATGGCCCGATCCGCCAGGCGGGGTTTGATATTACGGTGGCCAGTGAGTTGATGGCGATTCTGGCGCTTGCGACCAGCCTGGAGGATATGCGCGCCCGTATCGGGCGGATTGTGGTGGGCACGGATACGAAGAAACGCCCCATCACAACGGAGGATCTGGGCGTGGCCGGGGCGATGACGGTGCTGATGAAGGATGCGCTGATGCCGAATCTGCTGCAGACGCTGGAGGAGCAGCTCGCGTTCGTCCACGCCGGGCCGTTTGCCAATATCGCGCATGGGAATTCGTCCGTGGTGGCGGATCAGATCGGGATTAAGTTGGGGGATTACCTGGTGACGGAGTCCGGTTTTGGCGCGGATATCGGCATGGAGAAGTTTTTCGATATTAAGTGCCGGGTTTCGGGCCTGATTCCCAACGCGGTGGTGATGGTGGCGACGGTGCGTGCGCTCAAGATGCACGGCGGAGGGCCGAAGGTGGTGGCCGGGCGTCCGCTGGATAAGGCTTACACGGAGGAGAATTTGCCTCTGCTGGCAGCGGGGGTGGCGAATCTGGAGGCGCATATCGGTATTGCGCGCAAGTTCGGCGTGCCGGTGGTGGTGGCGATTAACGCTTTCCCCACGGATACGGCGGCGGAGTGGGCGCTGGTGCGCGAGGCGGCGCTGCGCGCCGGTGCGTTTGATGCGGTGGTCGCGCATCACTGGGCCGAAGGTGGGGACGGAGCGCTGGAGCTGGCGGAGGCGGTGATGCGCGCCGCGGAGCAGCCCTCGGATTTCCGCTTCCTGTACGATGTGAATTTGCCCATCAAGGAGAAGATCGAGATTTTGGCGCGCGAGATTTACGGCGCGGATGGGGTGGATTACAGTCCCGAAGCGGAGGAGAAGATCGCGCTGTACACGGAGCTGGGCTACGATAAGACGCCCATCTGCATGGCCAAGTCGCATCTGAGTTTGAGCCACGACCCGACCCTGAAGGGGGTGCCGCGCGGGTATCGTTTCCCCATCCGCGACATTCGCGCCAGTGTGGGGGCGGGCTTCCTGTATCCCCTGGCGGGCGAGTTGAACACGATGCCAGGGCTGCCCAGCAAGCCGGCCTTTATGGGGATTGACATCAAGGACGGCAAGGTGGTCGGGCTTTCTTAAAAGAAGGGGAAGGAGGACACGATGAGCGCGCAGATTATTGACGGGACGGCGATTGCCGCACGCATTCAGGAGGAGTTGGCGGAGACCGTCGCCGAGCTGAAGGCGAAGCACGGCATCGTGCCGGGGCTGGCGACGGTGCTGGTGGGCGATAATCCCGCCTCGCAGACTTACGTGAAGATGAAGCGCAAGCGCAGCGCCGAGCTGGGCATCCATGCCGTGGGGTACGAGTTGCCGGCGACGGCGACCCAGGAGGAGGTGCAGGCGCTGATTGCGCAGCTCAATGCAGATCCGGCGATTCACGGCATTCTGGTCCAGCTCCCCCTGCCGGGGCATCTGGATGAGGAGGCCATCCTCAACAGCATCAGCCTGTACAAGGATGTGGACGGGTTTCATCCGGTCAACATTGGGCGTCTGGCGATGAAGGGGCGTGAGCCGTTGTTCGCGCCGTGTACGCCGGCGGGCGTGATCGAGCTGCTGGATCGCACGGGGGTGAGCATCCGCGGCAAGGAGGCGGTGGTGCTGGGGCGCAGCAACATCGTGGGCCTGCCGGTTTCCATGTTGCTGCTCAAGCGCGATGCGACGGTCACGATTTGCCATTCGCGTTCGCAGGATTTGCCGTCCATCTGTCGCCGCGCGGACATTCTGGTGGCTGCGGTGGGCCGGGCGGAGATGGTGAAGGGCGACTGGATCAAGCCGGGGGCGGTGGTCATTGATGTGGGCATCAACCGGGTCGAGGATGCGCAGGCGCCGCGCGGGTATCGGCTGGTTGGGGATGTGGATTTCGCGCAGGCGCAGGAGGTGGCGGGTGCCATTACCCCCGTTCCCGGCGGGGTGGGGCCGATGACCATCGCCATGTTGCTTTCCAACACCGTGCTTTCCGCGCGGCGTCATGCCGGTCTGGTGTAGCGAGGGGCAACGGCCTGGTTTTCCTGCCTGGGGCCGCAGCAAGCGGGCAGGTCGTTGGGGGATTGGGTGGCCAATGTTTCAGGGTAGCTCCCTGCTCGTCGCGGCAGCCTCCCTCATACGGGGGGCGTGGCCCCCTGTGGGCATTCCTCAAAGGGGACGTGCTCCCTGGGGTTTCCTTTCAAGGGGGGACGTGCCCCCTCAAGGAGGGACGGGTCCGATAAAATGAGGTGGGGGGTACCGTTCAGGTGCAAAAACGAATTGGTTTAAGGAGGTGAGAAGGATGATCAACATCACGGTGATTGGAGCCGGGCATGGCGGCAAGGCCATGGCGGCGGAGCTGGCTTCACGGGGCTTTCCCGTTACGCTTTACAACCGCACGTACGCGCACATCGAGACCATCGCGTTGCGCGGCGGGATTGAATTGATGACCGAGGATAATCGCGAGGTTTTTGGGCCTCTGCGCAAGGTGACCTCCGATCTGGCCGAGGCGACCGCGGAGGCGGATCTGATTATGGTGGTGCTGCCCGCGTCCGCCCATCGGCCCGTGGGGTTGTCCATTGGGCCCCACTTGCGGGATGGGCAGGTGGTGGTGTTGAATCCGGGCCGTACAGGCGGGGCGCTGGAGTTTGCGGCTGCCGTACGGGAAGGCGGGGGCAAGGCCCAGCCGATTATCTGCGAGGCGGAGACGTTTATTTTTGCGTCGCGCAGTGTCGGTCCCAGTGAGGCGCGCATCTTCCGCACCAAGTTTTCGATCCCCGTGGCGGCGTTCCCGGCCACCTACACGCAGCAGGCGTTGCAGGTCATTCAGCAGGCCTATCCGCAGTTCATCCCCGCTAAAAATGTGCTTTACACGAGCCTCAACAACATGGGGGCGGTCTTCCACCCGTCTCTGGTACTGCTCAACGCGGGCTGGATCGAGGCGACGCATGGGGACTTCGAGTTCTACATGGACGGGGTGACGCCGGGCACGGCGCGGGTGTTGGAGGCGCTGGACCGTGAGCGCGTCACCGTCGCCATGGCGTTGGGCGTGCGCGCGCAGACGGCGATGGAATGGCTCTATCGCGCCTATGCCGCCGAGGGAAACAATCTCTACGAGGCGATGCACGCCAATCCGGGGTACGGCGGCATCAAAGCGCCTAACCGCCTGGATCATCGTTACATTTTCGAGGACGTGCCCTGCAGCCTGGTTCCCATTTCCGAGTTGGGCCGTCATTACGGGGTGGCCACGCCCACCATTGACGCGATGATCCATCTGGCAAACATGGTGCACAGCACGGATTACCGCGCGCGCGGACGCACTATCAAGACGCTGGGCATTCAGGGCATGTCCATCCAGGAGCTCCATCACTACGTCGAGACGGGCCAGCGTTGGTGAGGGCGCTTTTGCAACAGACACATGGCAAAAACTTGTAAACTTTAAAAGTTGTGATAAGCTTCTAAATGAATTAGTTTAACTTGCAAGGGGGCTTGGCATGGACCTGTTCAGTAAACTCATAACCGTGTTTACCGGCGTCATGATTCGCATTCAGGAGCCGCTGAACAAGTATCGCAATCTTATTTGGCTCACCCTGGGCTTGATTGTGGGCCTGATTTTTGCCTGGGGTATCTGGCCTGTGGAATGGACCAACGCTACGCCGGGCCATTTGCGTGCAGATTTCCAGGATTACTACATCGCCAGGGTGGCTGAGGATTTCATCAAGACTCAGGACCTGGATAAAGCGAAGGAGCTGCTGGGATTCACGATTGAAGAGAACCCCTGGATCGGCAAGAAGACGTTCCAGAGCAGTTTTGAGCGCGCAGCTCAGGCCATGCCCGAGGCTGCTCCGGCGATCCAGTTGTTGCAGTATGCGCTCGAAGCGGACATTGCCGCGCAACCCCCGAAGAAGGCTGGCCTTTCGCCCCTGGTGATTGTGCTCCTGCTCCTGGTGATTGTGGGCGTGGTGGCCTTCCTGGCGCTGCGCTTGTTGAAGCCCAAGGCGAAGCCTCTGCCGACAAAGGAAGAGATTATTGTCGAGGCACCGGTGACAGAGGTCGGCGCGCCGCTGGTGTTGGGCGAGGAGCTCACCGCCTTCTCGCGCACCTACGTTCTGGGCGATGACTACTTCGACCCTTCGGTCAGTATCGAGCGCGGCCCAGAGTTCCTGGGCGAATGCGGCATCAGTTTTGGCGAGACCATAGGGGTGGGGGATCCGAAGAAGGTCACGGCGTTTGAGGTGTGGCTGTTCGATAAGGCCGATTTCCCCACCGTGACCGCGGTGCTGGCCAGCCAGTATGCGGCGCAGGATCCAACCCTGAGTGCGAAGCTCGCTGCACGTGGCGAGATGGCGGTCGCCAAGCCCGGTACCCAGGTCAAGTTGGAGACGGCCAATCTGTACATGGTGGTCCAGGTGCGCGAGGCGGAATACGCGGAAGGGAATCTGCCCCCTCAGAGTTTCTTCGGCAAGGTGACGTTTGATGTGAAGGTCTGGAGCAAGAGCGCCGCGGCTGCGTAAGCGGGGCTTTTAGCGAGGTGCCAGGCAGGGACGCGGGATGCACGTCCCTGCTTTTTTGTCCCCTAAGGGGGGACGGCTCTCTGCGCATCAAAGAAATTCACACAAATTAAGAAATTCACACAAAGCCACCAAGACACCAAGATTTTTAAAAAATTTGTAACTGCTCACCGAGGCTTATTGGCTGGCGGTTAAAACCGCGCCTGGTGTAGGGGCCGGGTTTGTCCCGGCCCCTTGGGCGGTATAAATCCTGCCCCTACGGGTATCCATTCGCCAGACGTCTCCCCTGACAAGGCGGGACGTCTGGGGGGTCTGAGACGCCAGGCTATAAGCCCGTCAGAGGCGATTTCAATCGCCACGCCTGAGCAGGTACAAAAATTTATGCGCAGAGTAGGGGCGCAACAAAGCTGCGCCCCTGCGATTCGTTGTAGTAAGGGGTTACCCAACACCAACGCCCCCGTACGATGACGGGGGCGTTGTGTGTTTTTGCAGGCATGCTTAAGGGGCCGGCGTCGGCGCGGGTGTGGGCGTCGGCGTCGGGGTCGGCGTGGGCACCCAGCCGATTGGCGTGGGCGTCGGCTCCGGCGTGATGATCTCTACCCCCTCCGGTGGCACGAAGCCCGGCCCGTAGAGGTAACGCTCCGGCCACGGGACGTAATTGCTCACGAACGTGTTCTCGTGGATGATCTTGCCGTCCTTGTCATATACGATCCGCTTGACCGTGACGTGCATGCCGTCGTGGGCCGTTTCCACCTGCTTGACCTCGCCTTCCTTCATGTTCTCCGGGTCGAACTGGTAAATCGGCGGGCCAGGCGTGACCGGCGCGCTCTTGAAAGGCCCCTTCATCTCCACCTTCCGCCCGGTTGAGGTGCTGTAGATGTGGAAGCGCAGGCGCTGGCGGTTCACGTCAATTTCGCGCTGGATGAGGATGTGGTAAGGCGTATCGTTGCGGAAGCGGAAGTCCACCAGCGGCGCGTAGACGGTGGCATCCATGCCGACGGGGTAGCCGCCTAGTTCGTAATAGCCCACGCGGTAAGCGTGCGGCCAGCGCTCCAGGATTTCCAGGCCGGCGTAGAAAGCCGCGCGGAACAGGGTGGTGGCTACCTGACAGATGCCGCCTCCCACGCCCGGTTCGGTGCGGTTGCCGATAATGACGAAGGATTCGTCGTATCCCTTCTCTGGCGTGATGTCGCCAATGTAGAAGTTGAAGGAGAAGGTCTCCCCCGGCCCGATGATGATGCCATCAATGGCCGCCGAGCCGATACGCACGTTCTTGTCGCGCGCGTAGTTCGAGCCGTAGTAGTAGGATTCGCCTATGCCGATTTCTTCCACGATGCCCAGCGCCTCCGCAGTGATAGTCGCGGGGTAGCGCGGTAGAATCTCCGGCACGACCAGCGGCACCGTGGTGATGCCCTGCTGCAAAAGCTCATTGGTGCGCGTAATGGTCGCCTCTACGTCCAGCTTGCGGCCGTTGACGCTGTTTGTAATGGTGACAAGCTGGCGCGTTTCCACATCGAAGTGGAAGCGCGCGTCCTTGGGCTCGATTTTGAGCGCCTTTTGCAGCGGCGTGAGGAATTCCGTCAGGTATTGCGGCTCCATCTCCACGCGGATGCTGCCTTCTTCGGCCTTGACCACCAGATGCTCGGCCACCACGTCCGGCGGAATCGTCCAGGGGCCGGGATCACCCTCTTTGGGATTTTCGATGAAGAAGACCAGGCTTGAGGTGAGGATGCGCTGCGCCAGGTCGCGGGCCTGGGCCGCTTCCTCGTCCGTGATGGAAGGCTCCTGGACCACCATCGGGAGCGCGAGCTCCACCGGCTGGCGGGTGAGCAGGAGCGGCTCCAGTTGTTTGAGCACCGCATCCACGTCCAGCACGCGCCCCGCGGATCCGGGGTGCAGGATGACTTCGTTGCCGCGCAGCTCGATCAGCGCATCGTGGGCCGGCAGGTCAATCTCCCGCGCGATCCCCTGCAGGACCTTTTGCGCCTGCCAGCGATCCCAAACCAGCACGGGGGAAAGGACCATCCCCTGGCGCATGATGTTCAGGCGTTCGGGAATGGCCGCCAGCCCCTGGCTCTGATGCCCGGGCGCGTAGGCCTGCTGGAGCGTGGCCTCCATGTCCAGCGTCACCCCCAGGTCAGCCGGGGCGAAGGCCCAACGCTGCCCCTCTGGCCCCACAAAGACCAGGCGCGGCTCCGTGAGCGCCACGGTTTGCAACAGCGGTTCTTGCGCTTTTTCACGCGTTAGATTGCCGAGGTGGGTATTCCACACCCAGACACCAGGGATGAAACGCTGATCCAGCCCCGGTCCCAGCATGACCCCGACCACGATAAAAATTACCAGACTGACAGCCCAAAGTCCTAACGCTATGCGTGTCATCGTTCTCCTTCTCCCAAAGTTCCCGTTAAGGCTACAAATCCAGCTCGCTGAGCGTCAAAGCCAGCGCGCCCCACAGGCCCACATCGGCGCCCAGAGCGGCCTGGGCAAAGCGGACCTGTTCACGGTAAATGGCCGGCGCGCGGTTTTCGATTTCGCGACGCATCGGCGCAAACAACAACTCTCCGGCCTGCGTCACGCTGCCACCGAAGACGAACAGCGCCGGGTTCAACACGTACATTAAGCTAACGAGCGCCGCGCCCAGATAAGTTCCCGCGGTTTCAAAGACTTCGATGCTGAGCTGATCGCCCTGCTGCGCGGCCTGGCTCACCTCGCGCGCCGTGAGGCGCGCCAGGTCGTCGTTGACCATCTCCCGCAACATGGAGGCGGCGCCAGCCTCCAGGCGCTCGCGCGCCATGCGCGCAATCGCCGTGCCCGAAGCCAGGGTCTCCAGACAGCCGCGGTTGCCGCAGCCGCATTTGACCCCGTGCACGTCCATCGTCATGTGGCCGATTTCGCCGCCCATGCCGTTGCCGCCGGTGAAGAGCTTGTTGTCAATGATGATGCCGCCGCCCACGCCTGTGCTGATGGTGAGGTAAATCATGGACGTGACTCCCTGGCCAGCGCCGAAGCGATGCTCGCCTAATGCGGCGACATCGGCGTCGTTGCCCACGAAGACGGGCACGTCAAACGCCTCCACCAGCCGATCGCGCAGCGCCACGTCCACAAAGCCGGGGATGTTGGGCGCGAAGCGCACGATCCCGCGCTTGTAATCCACCGGGCCGGGGGCGCCAATGCCGATCCCCGCTACCCGCTCATCTGTGGGCCAGACCTGTTGGATGGCGGAGCGGATGCGTTGGAGCACGGCCTCCGGGCCGTCTTCCGCGCCGGTTGGAAGAGCCACGCGCAGCTCTTGCATGCCGCCGGCCAGATACCGCGCCGCGCGGATTTGTGTTCCCCCTAAATCTACTGCAATCAGTCGCAGACCCATCTTGGCCTCCTTGATTGTGCATGAACATGAATACGGCTTGTATTGTAACACAAACTGGGGCGGGAGGGTAGGGGGAAAGGGGGCGAGTCTGAAAATCTGCAAATCATGCAAGTCTGCAAGTCTGCAAATCTGCAAGGGGAGGATACCCGTAGGGGCGGGATTTATCCCGCCCAGGGGGCAGGGCGTTGGGTTGGGTCAGAAGCATGGCGAGGGAAAGGCTGCCCTTGACGCGGCGCGTCAGGGCAGGGGCACACGCGGCGGAGGGGAATGCTTCAGGCGCTGCCGCGTCTCTGGCGGCGGGCAGCTTGCCAGGCCAGGACGTCCTCCAGGGTGCGCGTGTTGAGCAGGTGATGCGGTTCCATCCAGGCGCGGCGGGCGATGAGGATGCCGTAGGTGAGCGCGGCGAAGCCTTCGGGATCGTGCGCGTCTGAGCTGATGGCCAGGGGGATGCCCAGCACGGCAGCCCGGCGCGCGTAGAGGTCGTCCAGGTCGAGGCGGGAGGGCTTGGCGGAGATTTCCAGGGCTACGCCGTGTTTCGCTGCGCTGTGGTAGAGCGCTTCCACGTCCAGGTCTATCGGCTCGCGCCGTCCGAAGATGCGCCCCAGGGGATGGGCGATGATGTCCACCAGCGGGTGACGGGTCGCCTGGATGAGACGGGCGGTGAGTTCCTCGCGCGAGCTGCCCAGGTCGGAGTGGAGGCCGGCGATCACCACGTCCAGCCCGGCCAGGGCCGAATCTGGCCAGTCCAAACGGCCATCGGCTTGGATGTCCACTTCCACCCCGGCCAACACCCGCAAGGAGGTGAGCCGCGCGTTGACTTCCGCGACCCGTGCTTTGAGGGCTTGAGCGGCTGCTTCGGGGTGGCCGAAGCGCTGCGTGAGGGCCTGGGCGTGATCCGAGATGACCAGGTAGGTGAGCCCCTGGGCTTCGGCGGCGCGCGCCATGGTCTCGATGTCCGCGTCCCCGTCGGAGAGGGTGGTGTGGCATTGGAAGTCGCCGCGCAGGTCGGCGCGGGTGACGAGGTGCGGCAGGCGCTGGTCGCGTGCGGCGGCGATCTCCCCCCGGTCCTCGCGGAGTTCGGGGGGAATCCAGGGCAGGCCGAGGCTGGCGTACACGTGTTCTTCTTCCGCACAGAGTAAAGGGCCTTTGGCACAGCGCAGGCCCTCCGGCCCAAATTCCAGGCCCATCTGGGCGGCTATTTGACGGAGCCGGATGTTGTGGGCCTGGCTGCCGGTGTAGTATTGCAGCGCGGCGCCCCAGCGCTCCGGCGGGACGCAGCGCAGGGTCACGATGGGGCCGTCTTTGGTGTAGGCCTGGAGCGTGTCCACGGTGTTGACGATGGCTTCGCCGATGAGGGGGAGGGTGCGGCATTGGGCCAGGACCAGGTCGGGGGCGTCGGTCTCGGCGAGCAGGTCAATGTTGCCGACGGTTTCGCAGCCGCGGCGCAGGCTGCCCACGATGGCGGCGCGCGTCACGGTGGGGAAGCGCTGCAGGGCCGCGCACAGGTCCTGGGCCAGGGGCAGGGCGACGGAGAGGGGGACTTTGCCCCCACGGCGGCGCTGGAGCTGCGCGGCCTGCTCCAGGATGTGCTGCTCCAGGCGCGCGCCGAAGCCTTTGAGCCGGCGCAGTTCCCCAAAGCGGGCCGCGGCTTCCAGCTCCTCCAGGGAGGTGATGAAGAGTTCATGCCAGAGTTGACGCGCGCGGCGCGGACCGACGCCGGGGATTTGCATCACGTCCAGCAGGCCCACGGGGACCTGGTCTTTGAGCTTTTCGTAGGCGCTGATGCGGCCTGTCATGATGTATTCCGCTACTTTGGCGCGTAAGACTTCGCCGAAACCGGGCAGGGTGGCCAGTTCGCCGCGTTGATAGATGTCTTCGATGGGTTCGGGGAGTTGACGCAGGGTGGCGGCGGCGGCACGGTAGGCCTGGATGCGGTGCGGGTTTTGTTCCAGGATGTCCAGCATCCGCGCCATGGCTTCAAAGATTTGGGCTAATGCTGCATTGCTGTTGGCCATAGGTCCCTCTGTGTTTTTTTGTAACTGCCTACTCATAGCGATTGAAATCGCCTCTGATGGGCTTATAGCCGTGCGTCCCCCTACGGGGACGCCACTACGGCGACCGCGTAGGCGGTCGCCCGGCGCGTAGCTCCCTACAGGGGCGGTTTTAACCGCT
>FWWL01010146.1_pt1 | contig 11034 bp, 8 predicted proteins | sample 2228331 | NCBI WGS metagenome assembly FWWL01 (sample SAMEA103939775, study PRJEB20133) | metagenome
GAGTCGGCTCGGGGGAAAAGCACTGCGCTTGAGAAAGTCTTCCAGCGACATGCCTGGAGGTACTCGAGCCTCGGCATTCTGAAGTTGCTGGAGTAGGGAACGCTCAATCTCCTCTTCGCTGACGGTTATCCCTTGTTTCTTTGCCTCTTGTTCTACGAGACGCTCTAAGATTATCTCCTCTACGGCACTCGCTGCGAACCAATCATAGGCACAACGAAGCAGATATTCTGCGGTAATCGGCTCGTCGTTGACAGTCGCCACAATTGCAGAAAGGTCAGGCAGAGGAGGAAGTTCGTAGTTGAGCTTGGGTGGCTCTTTCTGCTCTTGTGGCGTCTCTGTCTCTTGTGCCATAGCACTGAGCGGACAAGCCAACGCTACCAATACCGCCAATCCGTTTGCGTATTTCTTCCACATGTGCATTGTTGTTACCTCCTGTCGTACTACCCCATTCGACGGGGTACCGAATCTTCCTGCTGTTGAAGACCCAGAATCTGGGCATAGTAGTGGAACACTACCAAAGCGACTGCCAAAACGCCCTGTGGGCTTGCGAGTAGCAAGAGCACTCCCACCCCGAACCATGCCCAACGAAACGGTTTCGGTACCGATTGCCAGAGAAATGTGCGATGCAACAGCAAGAGCAACACCCCGCTTATAAGGAAAAGTCCACCCTCTACACTTAGCCAGGTGTTCGGCTTCGGTAGCGTGAGATGGAGAGGGTAGGTCTCCAAACTATACCAAGACAGCCACAGCGCACACCCCACAATCCCCACCAATAGAACCCAGTGTTTCCAAAGGGTGCGAGCAGGAGGCACTGGCACCACCCGCGCAGGGCGATTTTGCATCGCAATCCGCAGACGCTTGCGCTCGTGGTGTTCGTGTATCAGAACGGCACCCCCCAGCACACCCGCTACAAAGCACGCACTGAGAGTTAGCCCAAAATGCTCCGCACGCCAACCCAGCCAGAGGGCAAACAACGACAGGAAGTAGACCACCCCCAAGGGATTACCCTCAATACGAAGCCAGACCAGCGTTAGCATAAGTGCCCAGCAAAGTGCGAGTGCCCCATAACCCTCGCCCATCCCGCTAAACCGCTCACCCTCCAGTAAGGAGTAGCCCAATAGCCCCCAACGCGCCCACTCACCCCCACTCAGTGAGTCCAAAACCAACAGGATTATGCCTATTCCGCTCACCACACCCAGTGCAGGCAGAGGCTCTCTTAGATAGCGCATCAGCCCGAATAGCCCGATTGTTCCCAGCACCACAACCCCAGCGGAGATGGCGAGTGTGGGACTTGGAACACCACCCGAAAAGAGGCTGGCAACACCGAGTGCGAACGCCACCTGCGCCAACCAGACGGGAGGTAGCCGAGGTTGGGAGTAGAGGGATGTCTGCTCAGGCGCAGTACGACGCGCCTCCCCTCGCAACTGCACAACCGCCTTTACTTGGCGGTGGCGCACCCATCGATACAACCGCATCCCGCTCACAACGCCTATCAGAAGCCATGTCAGAAAGAGCGGAACCCGCAGAACGCGCACCCGCTCATACGCAAGCCATCGGTCGCGTGCTCGGTACAGTTCGTCAGGGGAAAGAGGGGTCTCCCGTGAGACACTCATACGCCCCTCTGAACCGCCCTTTACCAACGCCAGCAATCTCTCTGCCCGTGCTAAGAGCGGAATTCCGATAGCAGGGTCATACAGCTCACCTGCACTCACTCCCCTGCCCCGTATGAAGACCGCCCATAGCGTGCCCTCCATCGGTGTGCCCACCACAATCAGAAGGTCGTTCTCGAAATCAAGCGTACGGGCGAGTGCGGAAAGCCAGCGGTCGATATGCTCCCACGCCAGCGATTGGAGTTGCTCTGCTTGCTTTGGGGTACAGAGTTCGCTATAGCGCCAAGCACGTGCCACCTCACCAAGGTCAATCTGTGCCCACTCTGCACGCTGAAGCATGCGAAGGGCATCGCGGTCGGGTTCGCGGGTACGAACGCCATAGGCAAAGCGCGGGGCAGGCACGAGGGGGATTGAGGAGCTCGGCTGGGGCTCCCGCAGGCTACCCGTGTCGCTCAGCCATACCTGCGGACTCCATTCAGGATGGCTCCAAAGATATGCTCTTTTCCCTGCCAAAAGCCATCCGCTCACCCCATGCGGAATGGCGTTCTGAACCCACTGGCTCTGGCGAAACATGGCATCACCCCCCTGCACATGCACCACCAGCACCCGTGTGTGCCCTAAGGCGAGCACGCCCAAGAGCCATACCATTAGCACGACCAGCCGATGCACACAATTGGGTTCCACTCAGGGCGCATGAATCCTTTTTGCACCCCTGTGCCTCTAACAGAGTGATACACAAACCAAACCTACAAGGAGGACAGAACTATGGGAACGATTGTGAAGACTTCGCTTAATGTAGCCGAACTGGACGAAATGCTGATGCGTGGTGAACCTTTCCTGTTGCTGGATGTGCGCAATCAGGATGAGTTCGAGCGATGGAAAATTGAAGGACGCAACCCTGTAGAGACCATTCACATCCCCTACTTTGCCTTCCTCGAGAACGAGGAAGAGAACATTGCCCGCATCCCGAAGGGCAAGCGCATCGTGGTAGTGTGCGCAAAAGGCGGCTCTTCTGACTATGTTGCAGGGCTTCTGCGCGAGCGTGGGTACGATGCGCTCAACCTTGAGGGCGGAATGATTGCTTGGGGTAACTACTATCGGGTGCGCCGTATCCCTGATACAGGCACCGACCTCGCCATCTACCAGATTATCCGTGTGGCACGAGGCGACCTTGCCTACGCAGTCGTAAGCAACGGCGAGGGCATCCTCATCGACCCCACCCGCCATGTCGAACAATATACCGACCTCGCCGAGCGCGAGGGGTTCCGAATCGTGGCAATCTTTGATACTCACGCCCACGCCGACCATATCAGCGGTGGACCGCGCTTGGCGAAGGAACTGGGTATACCCTATTTCCTGCACCCATACGACGGCATCCACCCCATCGACATGCTTCCCGCCACCATCGACTACGAGTATCTAAAGGACAACTTCACCTTCAAGTTTGGCAACGCTACCTTGAAGGGTATCCACATTCCAGGGCACACTCTGGGCAACATGGCGTTCCTTGTGAACAACCGCTACCTGTTCACAGGCGACTCGATCTTTATCGTATCGGTGGCACGCCCCGACTTAGGTGGACGCGGGCAAGAGTGGGCGCCTCTGCACTACGAGTCGCTCTATAAGAAACTGCTCACCCTGCCCGACGAGACGATAGTGCTCCCTGCTCACTTCGCTACCGCAAGCAAGGAAGAGCGCGAGGATGGTACCTTCTTCGAGACACTGGGCACCGTCAAGCGCAACAACCCGCAGGAGTACATGGCAGAAAGCAAGGAGGTGTTTGTTGAGTTCATCCTCAGCACTCTGCCTGTCTTCCCGCCTCAGTATGTGGACATCAAACGGGTGAACGCAGGTCTGCTCGTGCCCGATGAGGAGAAGGCAAGCGAGTTAGAACTTGGCAAAAATGTGTGCGCCTTAGCAGGTGCTTATAACTAAGCACTCGGATACCATCACACAATCTCTGGGGCAACGGTGGAACCCCATCGTTGCCTGTTTTCTAAGGAGGTGATTCCAAATGGCAACAACAGAAACAATAAAAGTACGAAGGAACTGGCTGTTATATGCCCTTCTTGGGGTGGAAGACTGGCAAGGGGTCGCGCGTATTATTCCTGGCTTCTTGCTGGCAGTGGTGATTATGCTGATTGCGATTCCGCTCACCGAGATGATAGGGCGTTGGGTGCTGAGCCTGCAAGGTATCGACCCTACAGGCAAATCAAGCCCTATCTCGGCGGTGCTCACCGCGATTGTGATAGGCATTCTGGTGCGCAATCTGCTCCCCTTACCGAAGGCAATCGAACAAGGCATCCAGTTCAGCACCACCAAAATCCTGCGCTTGGGCATTATCCTGGTAGGCATCAAGCTCAGCCTGATGGATGTGTTCAAGCTGGGCATATGGGGCATTCCTGTGGTGATGACCGCCATCTTTGGCGGGCTGTTCTTTGTGAGTTGGGTCAATCGCAAACTTAACTTGCCTGAACGCTTGGGCACACTCATCGCAGCGGGCACAGGTATCTGCGGGGTCACGGCTATTGTTTCTACTGCGCCCGCAATCAAGGCAGACCAGAAAGAGGTTGCTTACGCTGTTGCGAACATTACCCTGTTTGGGCTGTTGGGGATGTTCCTCTACCCCTACATCGCACCCTACATTTTGCACACTTCCGAGCAGATAGGGCTGTTCTTGGGGACTGCTGTGCATGAGACCTCGCAGGTGGTGGGCGCTGCGCTCACCTACAAGGAAGTGTTCAACGACGAGACAGTGCTCAAGGCTGCGACCGTAACCAAACTGACGCGCAACCTTTTCTTGGCAGTAGTAGTGCCTCTGGTGTCGTACCTCTACCTCCGCCGGCAAGAGGGCGGACAGAGCAAGGTCAACATCACGAAGCTCCTCCCCTCGTTCGTGCTGGGCTTTATCCTGATGGCGGTGATTCGCTCTATCGGGGACGCCAGCCTTGCGAACCAAGGCTTAGCGTTCGGCATCTGGGATGCAGAAGGCTGGAAATCTCTCACCAAAGCCATCGGTGAGACTTGGGGTTCCCGTGCGTTGGGCACGGCGATGGCTGCGGTCGGCTTAGCCACCTCGTTTAGCGTGTTCAAGGGGGTCGGGCTGAAGCCGTTCCTTGTCGGGCTGATTGGCGCCCTGCTGGTGGGATTCATCGGCTGGGCGATGGCATTCCTGCTCGGCGGTTATGTGAAACTGTGAGGGAAAGCGATGCTGAAGAAGTTGATTCTGTGGGCACTTTGGCTTGTTGCAATTGCCAGCCTCTGGGCAGTCTACTCTGCTCAGAGGCACTCCTCACGCAGTTGCACCACTCCCATCAACTGCACTACCCAATACTACTGGGATTCGCCCCTGTTGAAATAGCAGGTACAATTCCTGCTATGCTGGACTACCGACTATTGCGCCATGAGCCAGAGCAGGTCAAGAGCGCGCTTGCGAATCGGGGCTATGATCCCGCTATGGTCGACGAATGGCTTGCCGTCGATACCCGCTGGCGAGAGATGACCACGCAAGTGGAGAGCCTCACTGCTGAACAGAACCGCCTCTCCAAAGAGATTCCCCAGCGCAAAAAGGCAGGCGAGAATGTGGAGGAACTGCTGAGCCAGCTGCGTGCGCTCAGCGACCGAATTAAGCAGATGGAGGCGGAACGGCGCGAGCTGGAGGCTCAGCGGGAAGCACTCCTGCTAATGTTTCCTAATATTCCCCACAGCACCACGCCCATCGGCAAGGATGCGAGCGAGAATGTGGAGATACGGCGCGGGGGTCAGCCCCACCCTGCTTCCTTCGAGGTGCGCCCCCACTGGGAGATTGCCGAGGCGCTCGGCATTATCGATTTTGAGCGAGGCGCCAAAGTCAGCGGAAGCGGGTTCATGTTCTACACTGGCTTAGGTGCCCAACTCGAGCGCGCCCTCATCCAGTTTATGCTCGACCTCCATGCGCGCGAGCATGGCTATACGGAGGTCTTCCCCCCTTTTCTGGTGCGTCCAGAAGTGATGCAGGGCACAGGACAACTGCCGAAGTTCGAAGAAGAGATGTACCGCTGTGCCGATGACCCGCTCTATCTTATCCCAACAGCAGAAGTGCCCGTCACGAACCTCTACCGCGAAGAGATTCTTACTATAGAGCAACTGCCTCAGTATCTGGTCGCCTATAGCCCTTGCTTCCGACGCGAGGCAGGCGCAGCGGGCAGGCTCACACGCGGGCTTCTGCGCGTCCACCAGTTCAACAAGGTGGAGCTGGTCAAGTTCACTACCCCTGAAACCTCCTATGAAGAGCACGAGAAACTGCTTCGCGACGCGGAAACGGTGCTCCAGCGATTGGAACTCCCCTACCGGATTATGCTCCTCTGCACAGGCGACCTCGGGTTCGCCGCAGCGAAATGCTACGACCTCGAAGTATGGGCACCTGGCGTGCAACAGTGGTTGGAGGTCTCTTCCTGTAGCAACTTTGAGGACTTTCAGGCGCGTCGAGCAAACATCCGTTTCCGACGCGAGCCAACCGCCAAGCCTGAGTTCGTACATACCTTGAATGCCTCAGGGGTTGCTACACCGCGCCTGATGGCAGCGATACTGGAGAACTACCAGCAACCCGATGGCTCTGTGGTGATTCCCCACGCCCTGCGCCCCTACATGCACGGACTGGAGCATATCACCCCGAAAGCATAAATTCGTCTCACCGTGATGTCTCCTTGCTTGATTGTATCTCTTCAACGGAAAAGAGGAGGACGCGACCGTCAAGACTCCCGCCAATCAACCCTTCGCGTTGCCCCCTAATAAATGCAACAGACATGACTGGCATAGAGACTTTCCAGACCCCTTGCCATCGACCTGTCTGTAGGTTCCATAACCTGAGTTCGCCAAAGACCGCAGACCCTTCTCTGCGAATCCCTCCACTTGCCAGCCAACGAGAGTCTGGGGAAAAAGCAACCGAATGAACCCAATCATCAAAGCCAGCTAACTCCTGATGCAGTTGTCCAGTAGATAGATTCCAAAGTTTTAGCTCACGGTAGCTTGCGGTTGCCAACCAGCGTCCATCAGGCGAAAAAGCAAGCGAATAGACTTCCCGACTTGCGGTCTGGAAGACATGAACTAATCTGCCCTTCTCCACCTCCCAGACTCGTATTTCGCCAAGACTCCCAGCGGCTAAGGTCTTCCCATCTGAGGAGAAGGCTATTGAATAAACACCCCCCTTATGTCCTGTCAGCGTTCGTATCCGCTCACCAGTCTGGATATCCCATAGTTCTATCTCACCGCTGTCCGTTTCCAGAGGAAGACCGTACCCTACTGCCAACGATTTACCATCGAAGCCAAAGGCAACACAGACAATCCGACTCCCACGATGACGCAAAACCCGAACAAGTTTTCCACTTCCAGTCTCCAAAAGCCTGACTTCGCCCACGCAAGCAACGGCAATCAGTTGCCCGTTCGGTGAGAGAGCCAGTGAGACCACATCTTCATCTACCTTTAGGGTTCGGAGCAGTTTGCGTGTCCGTAGATCCCACAGAGTAATTTCGGTTCCCTCCACTTTTCCGGGGTGCACACTGGACAGGACAGAGGATGCTGTAGCGACGATGAGGGGTTCAGACGAAGAAAGAGTAAGAGACCTCAAGAAGCGGTTTTGAGACGCCTGCCCCTCAAGGGCATCGAGTACCACTGTCGGATGTAAACTTGGGATTGCCCCTACTTCGTCTTGCTCGGTGCTTTGATCAAAACCTGAGAGGGCGAACAAACCTATCACTATCAGCAGCGATACGCTCAATCGCGTTTGTGCATGCTTGCATTTGCGCCACACATCGAAATTCACCATCTTAGCCACCTCCTGTCATTCGCATCTTGATTTTCAGGTTCCACAAATGATGTATGACCCCGCAGGACAATCTGCCCAAGGAAACCGCGGCGCAATTCGACCAGAACTGGGCGGGCAAGGTCCAAAGATGCATTGAGTAAGCCTGCAATTATCCCATTCGCAAACCGGGCACCCAAACCGCCAGCCAGGTCTTCCTTGAGGGCAATCATACCAGCCACACCACGGAGCGAGTAGTACAAAGGTTTCAGGAGCAGGGTCTAAACACAGTTGTGACTCAGCATATAATTCTGTGAAGAGTCCCAAAGCAAGCAGTTGCACTCCTGCACAAGTTTCATCCACACACCCCCCATATCCGAGCGCTCGGCACACGGCGACCTGCGCAGGAGCCACTCCGCACGCACACAGCTCCGATACCGACTGCACATTAACCCCGTTGCTATCGGTCGGGTAAAACTCGGCAGGCACACCACTCGTTCCCATCATCACCCACTCACCGCCTGAATAGCGGAACTGCCAGTTTGTCTTGTACCCCAGCGCATTCCCAGCAGGCAAGTAGTCCTCCGCGCTTGCCCAGCTGCCATTCCCCATCGCTCGGTTGTATACCTGCATCAGCACATCCTCATATTCTACTTTACCTCTACCTTACTACCGAATAGATAAGCCGAGAATCTCTTCTGCACCAGGGGTATGCAGGAGCTCCTCACGCGAGAGCTTCCGCTGAAATTCTCTATCTGGTTCCACACGCCAGAGATGGTAAATACCTCTTCTGCGGTCATACTTGAATATCTTTAGGGCGTAGACATGCTTCTGACGCGCTATTTGGGAATAATGCGGTTCCTCTAAGTCCTTCGTGAGCCACCTCTCAACTACTTCCCAGTAGCCGTCTCTGTCCACATCTTGTATCCACGCCCTAAATCGTGCCTCCCACTCTCTGTAAAGCCATCGTGTGCTGTTGTCCCTTATTTGAAAAACACCACTTGATGAGGCTTGCCCATCCACCCAGAAGAAGACCTCATCGATTCCGTCCCGATTGAAGTCTCCAACGGTCAGTTTTCCTCCACATCCATGTCCGACTAATTTTTCGTAAATGCGAAGCCATTCTACTTTGTTGCGTTGCTCCAAAATCACCACATAGATATTGCCTGGGTCTTGGTAATAAGGTTCGCCCGCACTCGCAGAGAAGTACTTTCGGATGAGCGAGACTATACATTTCTTCCCCAATTGTACACGAAATGAACGCGCTGTAGCTAATACCTCCAAGTAGTCCTGAGCGAGATTTTGCAGAACTGTTTTTGCATCCTCATGTTTTGCTTGACACATAATACCTGCCTCTCAGTGCTTTTGCTTCATGCATTCTTTATATTTTGGAGAGTTACCTGTTCCATACTTTTTGGGATCAGAACCATGTACCTTACAAAAAAGATATACTCCACATGTAATGTTATCGCATGGATTGAACACATCAAAATTAGGTATAATATCTGTAAAATGAAAAGATTGTTTTCTTTTTGGTGGTCGCGGGATACGGAACCAACAGGGATGAATCTGCGTCAGACCCGAAGTTCCAGATTCAGGATTCACTGCTTTCGGGTTGTCCCCTGATTCCGCCCAAATAATACATCTCAGCTGCCGGTATGATACCTTATTAGTATCACAGTATTTTTGACGAGCATTTTCTAAGCATTTTTTCCAGTCGTCCTTCGGCAAATCAGGAATCTTCTTTTTGTCTTTTTCGTTTTGGGTGAATACGAAATGAATAGGAATATAACCGCCCCCACACGAATCCCCCAATATCCCTTCATCGCTCCCCAAGTAGTCAGGAGCAGGCTTCGGTAAAGCCGATGGAAAATACACAGTACCAACCTCTACACCAAACCAGTCCTGATAATATGCCCAGCCTCCCCCAGCGACCCAGTCTCCTAACCAGTGACCCGAAGTCCACAGATAATGCCCAAAGGTTCCCTCCAACTTGGTGTAGCCTATCACTGTGGGCGTCTCCAAGTAGTCCTCCACACTCGTCCAACTCGCATTCCCCATCGCTCGGTTGTACACTCGCATCGGCGTTCCACCGCACCCAATACGACACAAGTACCGATACTCCTGCTGGTTCAGATGGTCTTTTTTCCAGACCTTGACACCGTCGCTATTATACCCATATTCATACGCCACACTGATGTTCCCACCCCCATAGTCCCGCTCTATCTTCACTAACCGACCTTCATCATCATAACTGAACGCGCGCGCATAGGGCTCAGCACTGCTCTCCCACCGAGCCAAAGTGCCCTCCGGGTTCCACTCAAACGCATTCACCTCGCCACTCACCAAGTCCAACACGCTCTCCAAACGACCTGACACCTCCTCATACAAGTACAACTCCCAGTGAGAACCGTTCAGCGCATCACTCCGACTAACCGAATAACGGCTCCCGTCAGGATTATACTCATAATTCCGCAAATACGCCACCTGACCCGTGCGCACCTCGCTCTGCAACCGACCCGATGGCGTGTAAGTATACACCGTCGTGTCCCCACTCGGACGCTCCACACTCTGCTCCACCCGACCCAACAGGTCATAGGTGTACTCATAGCCTATCAGCAGACTGTTGTCCGCCAGCCGCTTGTGCTCCACCTTCCATACATTTCCTCTCTGCGACGGGTTATCCGAACCGTAGTAGGTATGCTCCACATAACTCCCGTTCGGATAGTACTCCTTCTTCAGGCGTCCTGTTGAAAGTTCATACTCGTAGACTACCTGTCCCCGATAGTCCCCTATCGTCTGCACCCGACCCAGCGCATCGTAGGTCGTCTCAATCGTCCGTATCGCTTGATTGCTCGCATTCAACTCTCGCTCGTACCGCTTCCTCCCTGCATTATCATACTCTGCCGACACCGCCACTACTTCTATCCCATCGCCACAACAGCCCCGCTGTTCGCGCACACGACCCCACGCATCATAAGCATAGTCTCGACGCCCGGCACCGTCCTGAACCCACAGCCGACGGTTCTCACCATCCCAGCCCATCGACACATCCCCACTGCGCGGATAGTCTATCCCACGCACTTCCTTGACGAAACCCCTGAGTAAAACCTCCTCACTTCACGATGATATCCCTCACAGGCTCACTGCGGAAGTCAAGTATGTAAGTTCCCTTAGCAGGCGACTCTATCGTCAGCTTCGCCTGCTCAAAAGAGTCTGCCGAGAACCCTATCTGGAACGACCTAAATGTCATTTGCTTCCAGAAACGCTCCTCGGCGGAGGGGTCTTCCGGATCCCACACCTGCGCTCCCTCCAAAGCAACTCGGTAACTTCCCTGAAGAACACCTCGCGTTGTATACCGAAGCACGACTTCCCCGTCTCGTACAAAATCCGCACGGCGCACGAGATAGTCCTCGTTCGGATTAATCATCAACCGCCATTCGCCTTCCAAGTCTGGACTCGCTTGGGCAGGTACCACCCAGATAAACCCCTTCGCACGCAACTCGATAAGACCATCAGGTAGCTCTCGCACGCTCAGAGGCTTCTTGATGTACCGAGTATACCCACGACCGCTCGCAAGTAGAATATTGCAGAGTGTTTCGTCAATAAAATCATAGTCTGCAGGATGCAACTGAAGCAAGGGGC
>FWWL01010147.1_pt1 | contig 11033 bp, 10 predicted proteins | sample 2228331 | NCBI WGS metagenome assembly FWWL01 (sample SAMEA103939775, study PRJEB20133) | metagenome
TGAAGCCATCTTTCATCCGCGACCTTGATTCAATTCCGTTTCCTGACAGAACCCTTGTGCCAAGGGATGCCTATTACATTGTGGTTGACAAACCCCTTTCTGCAACATCCATGCTTACCAGCAGGGGTTGCCCCTTTAAGTGTAGTTTTTGCAAACCCATAAGGAAGGTGTGGGCACAGCGAAGCCCTGAGAACATCGCTGATGAACTTGAGGTATGTAAGGAGATGGGATTTGGCATTGTGAATTTCGTTGACGATACATTCAATGTGAATAAGAAAAATGTCCTTGAGATCTGCAGGGAGATAGTGAGGCGAAGGATCGGCATAAATTTCAGTTTTATGGGAAGGGTTGATACTTTTGATGAAGAGACAGCAGAAGCCCTCAGAGAGGCGGGCTGTATTAGAATACAATTTGGTATTGAGGCTGGAACAGACAGGGTTCTTAAATTGATGGACAAGGGATTTACAGTAAATGAGGCGAGGCAGGCCCTTGAGATTTCAAAAAAATATGGATTTACCACTGTTGCCTTTTATATTATTGGGTATCCTGGCGAAACTTATGATGAGATCAGGGAGACAATAAAATTTTCAATAGATACAGAGCCGGATTATGTTCAGTATCTGCCCCTTTCAATCCAGCCGGGAACACCCCTTTATAATTCTGCACTTTCCGAAGGTGAAATAAGGGATTATTTCAGAGTATATACGCTTAATCAGAATTTACAATTTAAGGAGATTTACCTTGATGGCACGCTACCCCTTGAAGAGCGGCTGAAAATTATCAAGGAGGCATACAGAAGATTCTATTTCAGAAAAAAGTACATAAAAAAGCAACTGAATGAGATACATTCACCAACTGAATTCTTGAGGAGATTCAAGACATTCCTTTTGATGCTTGCCTACGAATACTGATTATTCCTGTATATTTTCCTGAATGGTGCCGCTTATGTCCTGCCTCATTCTCTCAAGAACCTGTTCTGCCTTCTTATTTTTTGCCTCGCGCTTCTTCTCAAGGGCACCGTTCAGTGTATTTGCTAAACTTCTCTCAAAATCCTGCTGGCTGAGCGACATCAAAACAGCCACATCGTAGAAATAGGAGACACCACCGCCACCGATTTCCTTATATTTCTCCCAGTAAGCATCTTCCTCCTGTACGCCGGTCACTGCTGCCTTTGCCTGTGCGATGAGACCGTCCTCAAGATCCCTTCCTGCATCCTTGTCATCCTGCGGGATTCCGTATTCCACGCGAGCCTTCTCATAGGAGGTATGAATAATGGTCTGAATCTTCTCACCCACCTGCCTCATTGCATCCATTCTTGCGTCTGTCAATCCATCCTCATAGGTTAGTGCCCTTGTTCGTGCGCCACGGAAGAATATTTTGCCGTCCTTCGGCTTTGGTACCTTTGTGTACCAGTCAGGTCTGTCTCCACTGCGGTCAATAATCTCACGGTCGCCGATTGTCTTTGGCGCAGAGGAGCAGGCGTAGAAAATCCCGGCGATCATAGCAATCATTACAATTGGTCTTAAATATTTCATATCTGTTCCCTCCTTCATAATTTTTATTAAGTGTATTTAAAATTTCTAAAAATGTCAACAGGAAAATTACATCCTGAATATTGAAATGAATTTTATTATAATATTATTATGGAAAAATAAGGTTCTCAGGTTTCTGGACAGACAGGGGGGATTGGATTTATAATGTAAAATGTGCAGGGGAGATTTACAGTTCTTTTTGTTTTTTTATTTTCAATAAATCTGTATGCAATGGATTTTGACTATTCCTTTTTTTTCACTCCGCGATTTCAATCAATCCAGAATCTGGATAAACTCCTTGAGGTCGGTACTCTGCAGGAGCGGCAGATCTATAAAATTCTCGGGCTTCAATATGAAGAGGGACCGGGAGTGGACGGCAGTTATCCCTCCCTTTACACAGGCGGTGGAATAAAGGTGGATTTTTTCAACCAGTGGACATGCAATCTTGCAATCAGCACACGGGAGGTCTCTGAAAAGACAATTAAGCCTCCTCTGGAGGGGTCAGACCCATATTTTATTCAGAGGTGGGAAGATAATTTCTTTATTGATGAGGCGAATTTAGAATGGTATCCATCTCATTGGTTTTACCTTAAAGCAGGGCAGATGCTCTTAAATACAGGTAATGGCAAGATTTTAAGTTCCTATCAGACAGCGATTAATACCAACTTTAGTTTTGAGGATTTTCTTGATGTCCCCCTTACCCTTTCTATTGCATTTTCACCCCTTGATGCCTACAGCTCAATTCCGCCATCCATGAAAACATTGCTCTACCAGGTTGAACTCTGGTATCAGATGAACTTTATTGATGAGGTAAAATTCAGTCTTCTTCATGTTTACTCTACTGATCCATGGATAATTCCTGCTATTTATGGAAGGATTTACTTTCTGACAGGGCTTTTAACCATAAACGCATCGGGTAATCTTAACTGGGCAGGTGTAACATGGTCTAAAAACTGGAGAAAATTGAGCACAGAGGGAACCTTCTTCGTAGAATTTGGAAGGGCGAGGTATAATGTTGTAGAAAGAGATAAAGGCTTAGACATCAGGGCGGGGGGATTTCTTTTTGATGGCGAGGTCCTCTGGGAAGTGAGCAGGAAATTTGAGCCTTCCTTATTCTTATTTATAAGCAGTGGAGATGTCCCTGTAAAGGAAGGGGACAATGAAATCAGGTACAATAGTTTTATATCATTACTGCCCCTTATCACAAGAACAAACATATTCTTCAACGGTGGAATAAATTCTACATATAGTTCCGGCACATTTTATTCATCAGGTGTGCTCGGGCTGGGTGTGATTGCTCCTGGCATTGGCTTCACAGTGGATCTTAGTGATGAATTGAAAATAGAGTTTGTATCTGCCCTCTTGCTGGCATATAAGAAGCCACCTGATACTATAGAGATAAAGCCGCCATCTTCCAGAACAGAATTCCTTACGATAAAGATTCATCCGAAGAGGAACTACGGAGAGGAGTTTGATTTGACTTTGAGTTATGAGATGCTTGAATACCTTACAGCGGTAATTGAGATGGACTTTTTTCTTCCAGGCGATTTTTATCCGGATAATTATGATGCCTATGGTCTGAATGGAAGGTATCTCGGAAATTATCCAGTAGTGAGAGAGCCGGTATCGCAGATTGTTTTTGGCATGGATTTCCGTATTTGAAATGCTAATTTATATTGATTTTTTTATAATAATTATTTAAAATTATAAAGGGAGGTGCTTATGGCTGAGCCAGTTAAATTCCTTTGCGGCGGAAAGTGGCGGGAGTCAAAAGATGTACTCAAAGTCAATAATCCCTACGATGGAAAACCTGTGGCAGAGGTATACAGAGCGCAGGAGGAAGACATTGAATTTGCCCTTGAGAGAGGGGTGAAGGCCTTTGAGACAACAAGATCCATGCCGGGGTACAAAAAATACCGGATTCTGATGAAGGTTGCTGAGACCATAAATGCTCAGAAGGAGGACCTGGCGCGGACAATTACCCTTGAGTCAGGCAAACCAATCAGGGATGCAAGGGTAGAGGTTGGAAGGGCTGTTCTGACATTCACCACTGCTGCTGAGGAGGCAAAGCGACTTGGCGGTGAATACATGCCACTGGAATTTATTGAGGGCGCTGAGAAGACATGGGCGATAGTGAAACGATTTCCGATAGGTCTTATTCTGGGAATTACACCCTTCAATTTCCCTCTTAATCTTGTTGCCCACAAGGTTGCTCCAGCGCTTGCCAGCGGGAACACAATCATCATTCGCCCCGCATCACAGACACCGCTCTCTGCGCTAAAACTTGCAAAAATTATTGACGAGGCGGGCTGGCCTGAAGGAGGAATCAGCGTTTTGCCCTGCACAACCAATCTGGGTGAGAAGATGGTTCAGGATGACAGGGTGAAGAAGCTGAGTTTCACCGGCAGTGATACAGTTGGCTGGCATCTGAAGAAACTTGCCTGGAACAAAAAGGTTACACTTGAACTGGGAGGCAATGCAGGTGTGGTGATTCACGAGGATGCTGATCTGGACTTTGCTGTTGAAAGGACAGTCGCTGGTGGTTTTGTTCAGGCAGGCCAGTCCTGTATCTCGGTGCAGAGAATCTTTCTTCACGATAAGATTCACGATGCCTTTGTAGAAAAATTTTTAGATAGGGTGAAGAAACTTAAAGTTGGGGATCCAATGCAGGATGATACGGACATTGGTCCCATGATTGACGAAAACGCAGCAAAGAAGGCAGAGGAGTGGGTAAAGGAAGCGGTGGCGGAAGGCGCTGAGATTCTTCATGGAGGAGGAAGAGCAGGTTCCATACTTGAACCAACTGTTCTCACCCGCGTTAAGTCAACCATGAAGGTTTGCTACCTTGAGATCTTTGCGCCGGTGGTTACGATTATTCCCTATCATGACTTTGAAGAGGCATTGAGGGAGGTAAATAACTCAAAGTATGGCCTTCAGGCAGGCGTTTTTACAAAGGACATAAAGAGAGTCTTCAGGGCATACGAGGAACTGGATGTGGGCGGAGTGATAATTAACAATGTGCCAACATGGCGATCTGACCCTATGCCTTACGGTGGTGTGAAAAACTCAGGAATTGGCAGGGAGGGAATAAAATATGCCATTGAGGAGATGACAGAACTTAAAGTTATGGTTCTGAATCTGAAGTAGATTTATAAAAAACAACCTCCCAGGAATCATCTTCAAAATCGTGTTTCAAGATGTAAATTGCTCTATCGGAGCCCTCAATTTTAAAATAATCGCATTCAGGGTCTCTCCAGCGGTCAATAATTTTATTAACTTTAAGTTCAACTCTGCCATATCTGAATGACACCGGCCTTTCATCGGATCTGTAACCAGAATATGTGTTTACCTTCTCTAATTTCATTTTCCATATTATTATATCAAAATTATTTTCCCTTGACACGATTTATGTTAAGTGATTATCATATTCCTATGGAATTGCGATTTCCTGAATGGGAAAAGGTGATAAATGAGGATAGAGTCCTGGAGGTGAGGAACAGGATACTGCAAAAACTTGATATCCTTGAGAGTGAACTTAATAGCAGTTACACAAGTGATAGAAGAGAGGAAATCCTCCGGATAAAGAAGGCATTTTTAGTGTTGCTTAAATTTCAGGATGAATTGCTTGAGATTAAAGGGAGTATGAAAAGGTGAGGAAGGAGAAACTGAAGGTGGCGATAGTGGGTGCTACCGGTGTGGCGGGACAGCAATTTTTGCCTGCACTGGATGAACATCCGTGGTTTGAAATTGTCTTTCTTGCTGCATCCGAGCGCTCTGCGGGCAAGTCATACATTGATGCCCTCACCGATGAGAAGACAAAGACCCTGAGATGGTATTGCAATGAGCCACTGCCTGAGAAGGTGAAGAAGATGAAGGTGATTCAAGCGGAGAAATTGCCCGTTGATGAGGTGGACGTTGTCTTCTCTGCTGTTGAATCCGATGCAGCAAAGGTTCTTGAACCAATGTTCGGCCAGAAGAAGCCCGTTATCAGCACTGCCTCTGCCTTCAGGTATGAAGAGGATGTGCCAATCTTTGTTCCTGGCGTGAATATGGAACAGGCAGAAATCATAAATCTCCAGAAGAAAAGACGCGGCTGGAAGGGATTTATTACTCCCATTCCTAATTGCACAACCACCGGGCTTGCTGCATCGCTCAAACCCCTTCAGGATGCCTTTGGCATTGATACAGTTATCATGACATCCCTGCAGGCGGTTTCCGGTGCAGGAAGGTCTCCGGGCGTGCTTGCCCTGGATATTACAGATAATATAATCCCATACATTCACAATGAGGAAGAAAAGGTTGAGAAGGAAACAAAAAAGATACTCGGACAGTATGTGGAGGGTAAGATCATTCCTGCACCAATCAAGGTGAGCGCAACGTGCACAAGGGTTGGTGTCCTTGACGGACATACGGAGACAGTATATGTCTCATTAAAAAGAGATGTAGATGTTGAAGAGGTAAAAAAGACATTCAGGGAATACGGGAAGGACTTTCTTGCATTAAAATTACCTTCCTCTCCAGAGAAGTATTTTGTCGTCCACGAAGACCCCATGAGACCCCAGCCACGCCTGGACAGGGACATTTATGGCGGGATGGCTGTTGTTATTGGCAGGATTCGCAAAGACCCAGCACTGCGGAATGGCATAAAATATGTTGTGCTCTCCCATAACACAAAGTTAGGTGCAGCAAAGGGAGCGGTAAATGTTGCGGAGTGGCTCTATAAGAAGGGGTATATTGGATAAAAAGTTAGATTCTTAAAATAATCAAGAAGATACATTAAGAACGATTACTTCCACCAGAGTCGCATCTGCATCGTATGCATTGTTAATCAATTCCCGAATTAATTCCACACTCTCGGAATACAATTTTTCGCCAATGGTAATTATGTGACTCTTATCAACCGTTACCGGCAGTGTGGTCTGTATAATGAATTGTTATCAACTTTTAATGGTATGTCAAGCACCTTTTAGGTTATTAAAGGAGATGTGACATTTCAAAATAATAATATCAATTTTTCACAACTCGTTGACAATAAAACTGACTGATGTTATCTTAATTCATATGCCTCTACAAGGTAAGGTAAATTTAAAACCATGTCAAACCGATGAGTAAAGGAATATCACTATTTTTAATATTATTTTTCACATTGTCCACTTTCATAGCTGGTCTTCATCACCACGATGATGGCATTTCCCATCCTGATTGTGTAATCTGTAGTTTAAGTCATAGGCGTGCGCTGGTCACACAGAATACTGATTGGTTTGCAGTCTATGAAAGGGTGACATTCTTTTCAAGTCCTGAGGAAATCCTGCCACTCCAGGAGTTCGGACATCGGGACTTATTTATCCGCGCCCCACCAGCTTAGTGCCCCTTTCTTAAAACTTAATTGCAGAGCCTGTTTGATTTTAATGGAGGATCTACTCTGAATACACTCAAATTATTTTTTCTCACTGGAGGTGGAGATGAAGAAAACGTTGTTTGCTTTTTTACTTATAATTACATTAAGTTTTCAATCTTTTGGAGGCGATGAGGAAGTGCAGAAGATAGAGAAAAAAATGGAAGATATAAGGTCTTCTGATGTTAGTGGATTTTTTGGCGGTTCCGCCCTTATGAACCCCAACATATCTCTTATCCTGAATGTTTTTGCCTATACCTCCAACAGGAAAAGCAGGGAATTGACGGGAAGATTCTTCCCCGCTCATGTGAGAGAACTCGGAGTTAAAAAGGGTTTTAATCTGGAATCAGCGGAGCTTTTCTTTTTTGCCCCTGTAGACCCCTATTTTAACCTCTATGCCTCCATACCCATAACAGAGGAGGGTATTGAGCTTGAGGAGATATATTTTGTAACCACCTCTCTTCCAGAGGGATTTCAGATAAAGGGAGGTAAATTCAGAAGCGGTATTGGGAGGATTAATTCCCAGCATCCACACCAATGGGATTTTGCTGATTCGCCCCTTCCCTACCCGGAATTTCTCGGAGGGGACGGAATCAGGGAAAAAGGGGTTCAGATTACATACCTGCCAGAATTCCCCCTCTATACCCTCCTTGGCATTGAGGCTCTTCAAGGAGAGAATGAGATTCTATTTGACCCTGAGTCAAGGTCCGGTCCCGGGGCATTCTCTGCCTTCCTTAAAATATCCTTTGATATTGGGGAGAATTCTACTGTGCTTTTCGGTCCTTCAGCAATAACAGGCAAGACAAAGACTGATTCCGTTGCAGATGATACAGAATTCAGGGGACATTCCACTTTATACGGACTGGAACTTACTTATAAATGGAAGCCCTCAAAAAAACAGGGTTTCGCACTACAGAGCGAATATCTTTACAGAATCCAGAAGGGCGAGCTGGAAGACACCATTGCAGGGGCTGTTGAACCCCTTAAGCGATATCAGGACGGGCTATACGCACAGGGGATATATCAATTAGCCCGCTGGAGGCTGGGAGCGAGGTATGATGTTCTTCATCTGTTCAACTTCTTTTCAGACATTGAACGGCGCCTTACCAGAAAGCCCTGGAGGGCTACAGGGATGCTTGAACTCAATCCTACAGAATTCTCTCGCATAAGGTTTCAGTATAACCATGACAGGTCTACAGAAGACGGCAGGATAAATCACGAAGTATTATTACAGGTCACAATGGGGATTGGTGCCCATGCACCCCATCCATTTTAAGGAGGTATTAAAATGAAAAGATCTCTGATTGCCATTTCAATGATATTTTTTCTTCTAACCAATGCCTCTGGAGAGATAAAAGTTGTTGCTACTCTTCCATGGATAGGAAGCATAGCAAGAGAGATAGGAAAAGAAAAAATTGACCTCACTGTTCTGGTAAAGCCCTCTCAGGACCCACATTATGTAGAGGCAAAGCCAGGCATGATTCTTGCTGTAAGAAAGGCAGATGTAATTATATATAACGGACTTGACTTAGAGATTGGTTACCTGCCTCGTATTGTGGAGTCATCAAATAATCCGAAGATACAGCCTGGGAGGAGGGGTAATGTTGACTGTTCCCGGTGGATTGAGCCAATTGAGAAGCCCTTAACAGTTGACCGCAGTATGGGGGATGTACATCCTCTGGGCAACCCCCATTATCACTTTTCCTCCCAGAATATCATTAAAGTTGCTGAGGGTATTACAGGAGTGTTTTCGGAGATAGATGCTGACAATGCATTATTTTATAAAGACAATCTCCTGGTTTTTAAAACGCGTCTCAAGGAAAAGCAAAAACAGTGGCATAGTAAGCATCTTGAGGGAAAAAAATTTATCGCCTACCATAAGTTATTTGAGTACATTGCTCAGGAATATGGATTCCATATTATCGGATACATAGAGCCAAAACCCGGGATACCCCCCTCAGCAGGGCATATTGCAGAAATGATTGAAGCCATAAAAAAGACAAAGCCAGATGGGATACTCACATCTACGATTTATGGAAAAAAGGAGGCTGGATATATATCAGAGAAGACGGGTATAAAACTCATTCTCCTTCCTCACGATGTAGGTGCCATTGAAGGAGTAAAAGATTGGTTCAGTCTCATGGATACGGTAATCAGTGCTCTGGAATAAAGGAGAAAAGGAATGGAGACATTGAACTTTTTACTATACCCCTTTCTTGCCTCTCTGGTCTTGATTTTGATCCATACTTACTTTGGTATTCATATACTTGAGCGTGGTATTATCTTTGTGGATATTGCTCTGGCTCAATTTATCGGCATCGGGATAGCCCTTTCATTTTTTCTATCCATTGAGAATACATATATTGCCTCAATAATTTTCGCAACTTTTGGGGCTTTCGTTCTCTCCATGTCAAAAAAGATAGCAGAGTTTATTAATATAGAGGCATTCATTGGCGTCCTCTATATTTTTTCTTTTGCAATAAGCATTTTGATTCTTGACATAAGTCCCCGTGGTCTGGAGGAATTCAAGGCGATTTTAAATGGCAATATCTTATGGGTGACGCAGCGAGATGTTTTGGATACATTTGTACTTTATGCTATAGTTGGAATAATTAACTTCATTTTCAGGGAGAGATTTCTTGAACTTTCATATAAAGGAAGAGACAATTTCTTCTGGGAGTTCCTGTTTTTCTTTGGCTTTGCCATTGTCCTTGTTAAATCCGTTCAGATGGCAGGGATACTTCAGGTCTTTTCATTTCTCATAGTGCCGGCCCTTATTGGCAGACTCTGGACAGAAGAGCCATGGAAGGTATTACTCATAGGGTGGATTGTGGGGTTACTTGCCTGTATTTTAAGTATAGGCCTATCTTATAAATTAGACCTTCCCACAGCACCTGTGACTGTAGCGGTGCTCGGTATGATTTTCTTTTTATTACTATCGTTAAAGGCAATAAGGAAGAAAAGTTAGACAGGGACCGATTAATAAGACTTGAGGAGGGACAAAAGTTCCTTCAACAGCAGATTAATGATGTGAAGCAACAGATGAGCGATTTATTTATGCTATAGGGTTTTGGGATTCTGTTTGCTGGTATGTTTGCACTCATTGGATTTGTATTATGGGACAGAAGGACAGCAGTTGCTCCAGTTCAAAGAAGGCAAAGAGATTTTGAAGAAGAGCAAGAAGCAATCAACACAGCCTTCAAGGAATTTGCATAAGGAAGAGCCCAGACTCGCAAATATCCTGAGAACATTAAGATTACTTTAATTCTGATTGAAATTAAAATCAATCCCAGACGAGTTATATGGGTGAAAAAATTACAAAGGAAGCAGTGGAATTTCTTGGTGTTGAGCGGTGCCTCTTTGGTACAGATGGTCCCTCTGGATTTCATGGGAAAGAGGGTAAATACGGCTATGGGTTTATAAAAAGGCGGATTAAAAAACTATTTACTGATAGTGGGGTTAGAAAGAGATTGCTGGGTGAAAATTTTCAGGAGGTTTCACTGATAAAGTAGTTCATTGTTTGACAAGCCTATTCTTTCATTCTATAATTAAATTACACAAAAACAGGAGGTAAATGGATGAGGCGGGCAAGAATTTTAGGAACAGGAAGATATTTGCCAGAAAGAGTGGTGACCAATGAGGAACTTACAAAGTATATGGACACATCGGATGAATGGATTCAGCAGAGGACAGGTATCAAGGAGAGGAGATTCGCAAGGGAGGATGAAACCACCTCAGATCTTGGTGTTAAGGCAGCGCGGAAAGCCATTGAAAAAGCTGGTCTGAGGCCGGAGGATATTGATTTTGTGATATTTGCTACGCTCAGTCCGGACCATTATTTCCCTGGATGTGGCGTATTAATTCAGGATAAACTCGGGTTGAGGACAGTTGGGGCTCTGGATGTCAGAACCCAGTGCACCGGATTTATATACAGTCTCGTTGTTGCTGATCAGTTTATAAAGACAGGAATGTATAATTACATCCTTGTTATTGGAGCAGAGGTTCACTCCTGCGGGCTTGATCTATCAACTCGGGGAAGAGATGTGGCTGTGATATTTGGAGATGGCGCTGGTGCAGTTGTGGTTGGTCCCTCCGAAGATGATAGC
>FWWL01010148.1_pt1 | contig 11030 bp, 5 predicted proteins | sample 2228331 | NCBI WGS metagenome assembly FWWL01 (sample SAMEA103939775, study PRJEB20133) | metagenome
TTTGGTATAAAAAATAATAGATAAATTCTTTTTGAAAATCATTTGAAATAGAAATTAATGATTCAAAAATTAATTTTGAATTTCTATAATCTTTTGCATCAAATAAAGCTACCGAATAAAAGAATCTAGACCAATAAGCTTCTTCAATATTTTTTGATGATAGATAAGTTTTAAATAAATCACTTTGTTTTTTTAAATTCCCTTTATTAGTTATATATAAAATAAACATATTTGTCTTTATATCTGAATTTTTTAATAAATTCTTATTTATCAATTCATTAATAAAATTAAGATTAATTTTTTCTAGAATCAATAATTTTAATAGAAGGTAAAAAGAATTTAAATATAAAAAATCATCATTATATTCCAAAAGAACAGTAATTTTTTCAATTAAAAAATCGATTTTTTTTAATTTCATTGCAGAATCTAAAATATATAATTCTAAATCTTTTTGTTTATCAATATAACTATTATATAAATTTAAGTATTCTAAAAAAGCTGATTCGAAATCTTTTTGTTCATAATAAGTCGATGCTTTACTAATTAATATATTATATTTAATTGTATCTTCTAAATTTTTATATTTTGCTAAAATTGAATCAATAAAATTCAAAGCCTTTTCATATTGCTTATTTTCTTTAAAAATATTGACAAATTGAATTAAAAAAACAGAAAAATGCTTGAAATCTTTTTCATCTATATCGTATAGATAATTAATTGCATCGACATTTTTCATCTGAATTGCAGTATTAAAAAATAGAAAAAGAATATCTTTTATCCTATATTTTATTCTTTGGTTAATTAAATTAGATAACTGATTGTAAGCAGCATCAAAATTTTTAGTATTATAATAAATTGTTGCAATCTGAAGAATTAAATCTATTTTTTGATTTGAATCATTGGTATATTTTAAAGCTTTTTCATAATATATTTTTGCAATATCATATTTGTATATAGAAAAAGAATATTCCGCAATTTTAATTGCTAAAGAATATATTTGACTTTCATAATCAGAAAGATTTTCAAACTCATCAAATAACTGGTCAGTTTTTGAAAAATCAAATCTCATTGAAACAATTGCATATTGAAATATTATTGCTAATTTAAATTTACCAGAAATGTTTGATGAATAAGAGAATTCTATCGCGGAAAGAGATTTTTTAAAATCTTTTAAATTATAAAAAACAATTGAAAGATAATAATATACTTCCCCAATAGTTTTATATGTAGGATATCTTAATATAATTTGCTCAAAGTAAGATTGCGAAGCTTTAAAATTGTTTTTCTTTAACTCAATAATTCCAAGATATAAAAGTGAATAATAACCATAATAAGATTCTATATTGTTTTCTATAATAACTTTATTGAATAATTTAATTGAATTATCAAAATCATCCAACTTATAATAGCAGTAACCTATAAAAAAATATAGTTTATAATCAGAAGGCTCATATTTTAATGCTTCCAAAAATAAATTTAAACTTTTTTTGTATTCATTTATTTGTAAGTAGGCTTTTGCAAGAATAACTAGTGTTTTATAATTTGATAAAATCTCATCTGCAAAATCACCTTTTTCATATTCAAAAATTTTATCTAGCTTATTAAAATATAAATAATTGTTTAATAAGAATTCTAGTATTGGTTTTCTTTGATTTTTATTCAAATTTAATAAAAAGTAAGGAGAAATATCTCCTTTTATTCTTATTATATAAACAATGCAATTATATTTTAATATTTGATTCTCAGTTTTATTAAAAGCTTGATAAAAATATTCATATGCCTCTTGAAAATTTTTTTCATAATAATAAATTTTTGCTAAATAATATAAAACATAATCTATTAAATCAAAATTAGGATTTTTAGAAATTATTTCATCAAAATAAATTTTATTTCCGGTAATTTGTCCAAGATAATATAATGAAGAATAATAGTATTCTGAACTTCTGTACAATGTTACTATTGAAGAAAAAGCTCGTTTTGCATTTTTATAATCTTTTAAATTATAATAAGATTTGCCAATATAATATAAAGTATCATCCACTAAAGTTGAATCTGAATATAAATATAAAAATTTTTCGAATTCAGATATTGCTTTTACAAAATCTTGTAAATTATAATATATCTTTGCTACTGTGAAGCTATAAAAAGGTTTATAAAAATCATTTTCACTTTCTAATCCAATATTTAAAAATTTCAAAGCAAGATCTTCTTTACCAATTTCAATTAAAGAAAGACTGAAATAATAAATAAACTTTCCAAATTCTTGAAGCTTATCATATATAGGAACAATTTCATTAAAATATGTGGCAGCAACAAGAAAATCATTTTTAAAAAATGAAATTATTCCTAAATAAAAGGCTACAGGTTCATTTCTATATTGATAATGATGCGATGAAACTTTTTTTAAATAGATTTCAGCTAAATCATATTTTCCTAAATAATAATAACAAGTTCCAATAATATAGTTTTTTAAATCAACAGATATATCATTGACTTTAGTTATCTGAAAAATAGTTGCAGTATAAAGTTTATGATTATATAACTTTTCCCAATATGCAATTTCTGAAATCTCCTGGGAAAAAGCAACATACGGCAAAAAAAGCACATATAATGAAAGTAAAATAATGCAATTTCTTAATTTATTTATTTGTAATAGAACTTTCATTAATCTCCAATTCTTCTTTAGCTTTAACATTAAAAACTAGATTATCGTTTTCATAAGTAACTTCAATAATATTTTCATCTTTTATCTGCTGTTCAAGCATCATTTCAGCTATTTTATCTTCAATCTCCTTTTGTATTACTCTTCTTAATGGTCTAGCACCATATTTTTTATCATATCCTTTTTTAATAAGATATTCTTTTGCACTCTGATCAATTTGTAAAGTTATATTATTACTTTTAAGTGAATCATTAACCTCAATTATCATCAGGTCAACTATTTGATATAAATCTTGCATTGTTAAAGGATGGAAAACAATTATATCATCTATTCTATTTAAAAATTCTGGATTAAAAGTTTTTTGAACCTGATAGATAACTTTTTTCTTAATTTCTTCAAAATTTAATTCTTTTTCATCAGAAACTTCAAATCCAGGTGCTCTATATTGTAAAATATCTTTAGAACCTATATTAGATGTCATAATAATAATTGTATTTTTAAAATCTACTTTATTTCCAAAATTATCTATAAGTTCACCTTCTTCAAGTATTTGCAGAAGCATATTAAAAAAGTCATGGTGAGCTTTTTCAATCTCATCGAATAGAATAATTGAATATGGTTTTCTTCTAACAAGATCTGTAAGAATTCCACCCTCCTCATAACCGACATAACCCGGGGGAGCACCAACTAATCTTGACATTGTATGTCTTTCCATATAATCAGACATATCTATTCTAATTAAAGCATCCTTAGAACCAAAAAGAAATTCTGCAAGTCTTCTTGCAATTTCTGTTTTTCCAACACCTGTAGGTCCTAAAAACATAAATGAACCAACAGGTTTTTTAGCTTTTTTTATTCCAAGTCTTCCTCTTTTAATAGAACGGGAAATAGCTTCAATTGCTTCATTTTGACCAATAATAACTTTTGAAAGTATCTGTTCCATATATAAAAGTTTTGATGCTTCTTCTTGCTGCATCTTTTCAACTTTTACCCCTGTCATTTTTGAAATAACCTGCAGCACTATATCATCATTTATAATTGGGATTTCATTAGTTTGAGATTTTTCCCATTTATCATGTTCTTTAAGATATTGACTATATAATTTGTTTATATCTTCTTGTATTTTAGGTAATTTTTGAAAATCATTCATTAAAAAGAAAGATTCTTTTGTTTTCATTAAATTTTCTATCTTTTTTGATGTTTGAATTAAAATTGATGGTGGCATACCTTTTTCAAGATTTGCGCTTGCCCCGCATTCATCCATAACATCTATGGCTTTATCAGGAAGATATCTTCCTGAAATATATTTTTTAGAAAGTTCGACTATCTTTTTAATTGCATATTCCTCATAAATAACATTGTGATGTAATTCATAAGTTAGTTTAAGACCCATAAGAATTTTTTCAGTTTCCTCGACAGTAGGTTCGTCAACAACAATTGGTTGTAATCTTCTTTCAAGTGCTTTATCTTTCTCTATATGTTTTTTATAATCATCGAAAGTTGTTGCTCCAATAATTTGAATTAAGCCTCTTGCTAAGAATGGTTTTAAAATATTGGACGCATCTATTGCCCCTTCGGCTCCACCAGCTCCTACAATTGTATGTATCTCATCTATAAACAATATTATATTTCCAGCTTTTTCAATATCTTTAAGTATTTTTGTTAATCTATCTTCAAATTCACCTCTATATTTAGTTCCAGCAACAATAAAACCCATATCCATTTTAATTATTCTTTTATTTTTCAACCTTTCAGGTACCTGTTGTGAAACAATATATTGAGCAAAACCTTCAACAATTGCAGTTTTACCAACACCAGGATATCCTATTAAAACCGGATTATTCTTCATTTTCCTCATTAAAACTTGCATTAACCTGTATATTTCTTTCTCTCTTCCTATAATAGGATCTAATTCCCCTTTCCATGCAAGTTCTGTAAAATCTTTACAAAATTTATCTGCAACAGGAGTTGGAACTGTTGACTTTGGTTTAATTCTAATTTTTAAAAGTGGATTATCTCCAAAAATTTCGATCAATTTTATTATATTTTGAAATGTTAAATTATAGTTTATTAATATCCTATCCAATGCTGGATCTGTAGTATGTAGATGCATTACAATAGCTAATAAAAGGTGATCAACTCTCAATATATTATCATTTAATTGAACCATTATCTGTTTTGCATATTGCAAATATGTCTTTGTAACATTTGAAAAATCAACAGAAGGATAAATAGAAAGATTTGAAGAAGAATTTTTTAATAACAATTCACTTATTTCTTGTTCTAAAAGATAAATATTGTCTTTTACAATATAAGATATAATAAAATATGAAAGTCCCAATTTTTCTCTTATCATTCCCAAAAGTAAATGACCTGGTTGTATAGATGGAGATTTCATTTCAATAGCAATATTTTTGGCAATCTCTTCTATCAATTTTTTAAGTTCTTCAGAATAACCTTCGATCTCTTTTACCATAACTTCCTACAATAATTTAATATTTTTAATAAGCAAATAATAGCTTAAATAAATGTTTTCCTATTTTTAATATAACCACTATTATATAAAAATCAACCTCAAGTTAATATTAATGAACAATTTTCAATTAAATACTTGTTTTTACATCTTTTAGCCAATTCCATTTCATGTGTAACTATTATAAGACTTTGATTATTTTCATCAACTATGCTAAATAAAAGATCTGCTATAATATTTTTATGTTTGATATCTAAGTTTCCTGTGGGTTCGTCTGCGCAAATTATCATTGGATTATTTATTATTGCCCTGGCAATTACAACTCTTTGTCTTTCACCACCAGAAATTTCTGAAGGATAATGTTTTAATCTATTTTCAATTCCAATTTTTCTGGAAATTTCATAGGCCCTTTCTTGTGCTTCTTTTTTTGAATTCCCAAGTTTTAAAGCTGGTAAAATAATATTTTCAAGTACATTAAGTTCTTCAAGTAAATAAAATGATTGAAAAATATACCCTATTTTGGTATTTCTAAGCTTTGCAAGTTCTGTTTCATTCATGTTTGTAATATCTTCATTATCTATAAATATTTTTCCGCTAGTTGGAGAATCAAAGCCACCAATTAGATTTAATAAAGTTGTTTTACCAACTCCAGAAATACCTTGAACAGAAACCGTTTCTCCCCTTTTAACAGTCAAATTAATATTGTTTAAAACTTCAATCTCTTCCTGAATATTAAAATAATGTTTTGTAACATTTTCTAAAACTAATATTTCATTCATTATGAATAACCTCTTTAGGTTTGACATTTGCGGCTTTTTTTGCAGGAATTATTGATGAAATGAAAACAAGAAAGAAGGTAGAGATATTTATAAAAACAACTTCTATTAACCTTATTTCTACAGGGACTTTATCAAAATAATATACATCTCTTGAAAATATCTGAAATCTGGGTTTTGAGAAATAAGGATTTATCAAATTTATAAAGAAAAAAATTATAGATATAAAACCATTAACTATCTTTTCAAGAAAATTAAAAATAGAATCAAGATTCATAGAAATTATAAATCCTAGACATGTACCCAATAGTGATCCAAGTAAACCTATTACTATACCATTTAATAGAAAAATATATTTTATATCATTAGGTGTAAATCCTATTGCCTTTAATATCCCAATTTCTTTCTGCTTATTCATCACAGTCATTATTTGAGATGAAATTATATAAAAAGCAGAAACTACTATTATCATAAAAACAATAAAAAACATTAATGTCTTTTCATTTTTTAAGGCAAGATAAATATTTCTATTTTCTTCATACCAGGTATTTACATAGACTTTGTTAAATGGTATGTTTTTTTCCACTTCTCGTTTTACACTATCTACATTTTTTAAGTTATCTACAATAATTCCAATTGAAGTACATTTATTTTCCATAGACATCATCTTTTGAACATTTTCTATTGTCGTTAAAAGAACTGATGAATCAATTGGATAAAAGCCTGTTTTATAAAGAGTTTTTACAGTATATAGTTTTATCCTTGGTTGAAAAACAGTTCCCGTGAATACAGTTAAAAGAATTTTGTTATTAATTCTGGCTCCATATAAATAAGCGAACTGTTCACCTACTGCTAAATATCCATCAATATCAAGCTCTGAATATGAACCATCTGCAATAACAGAATTTTTTCTATATGTGTCAGACAAAAAAAAACTTTTATCATATCCCCTTAAAATTGTTCCATTTGTATATCCACCTAAAGAAAAAAGAACAGCTGTTTCTATAAAAGGATAAACACCTACAACATGTTCTATTTTAGAAATACTTTCAATAATTTCTTTATACTCAAACCCATTGGGGTTTAATGAATGGATATGAATATGAAAAGATTGCAAAGATATTGTTTTTTGTTTCATATTTTCTTGAAAACCATTCATAACTGAAACAACAGAAATTAAGGCTGCAACTCCTAAAATTATGCCAACTATAGACATTATTGAAAAAAAAGAAAATATACCTTTTTCTTTTTTACCTGATAGATACCTCAAAGAGATGAAAAATGCGACTTTCATAGTTTATCCGGTTATAATCATTATTTCTGGCACAACCAAATTGCTTAAATTAAAATTAAATTTCATCAATATCATCTGATCCGCAATTTGGACATCTTATGCCAGAAATAATTTCATCATAACCTTCCAAATTGTCTATAAAAGAATATTTTTTAACCGAAAAAAATCTATAACCACAATTATTACATAGCAACCTAATTCTTAAATCATTAAATCTGCTCTCGATATAATTCAAATTGGCTTCAGGGAGTAAATCTTCAAACATAAAATCTTTTTTTTCCATACCCCCTCCCCCCCCTTTTATTTGTAAATTATAAAACATTACTTTAAAACTTATTTTAAACTTTTAATATTTTTCTTGCTTTTTAATAAGCTTTTATTATTGGGGTAATTTTATTGTGGTAAAGGTGGTATAACAAGAACCTGGCCTGGGTAAATTAAATCTGGATTTGTTATTATATCTAAATTTGCTATCCAGATTAAAGGCCATAGATATGGATTATTATATATAAATGGATAACCAGCAATTCTCCATAAACAGTCTCTTCTTTCCGGAATCAATCTGACAACATATGTTGTTAATTTTGACATATTATTTTCCATTAATTTTACATATATTTTCATCGCTTCTTTTGAAAAATTAATGGTATCTTTATAATATTGTTTATTAAAAGCATCTTCTGCAAGATTTATCTGATTTTTCATCTGCTGTAAAAGTATTTTCTGTTCATCATTAAAAGTATTTTCTTTTTCTTTAGCTATATCATATGCCTGTTGAGCATAAAAAAGATATCTACCTGCTTCTGTTTGATTAATTATTACAATAGCCTGATTATATCTATCTATTAAAGTTCTTCCCAAAATATAGGACATTTGTAAATATTCTTTTGCAGCTTTAAAATCTCCTTTATCAATAGCTTTTTTCAGTTCATTAAACATCTCTATAAATTTTTGATAATCTTCTGAATAAATTGTCTTAATATTTTTTTCAATCATTTCATTTTGTAAAACTAATAATTTTGGAAACTCAGCATATACATAATTTTTATCATTTATGTATGAATCATAAATTTTTTTATATAATGATTTTGCCTCATGTAATTTATTTAAAGCAGAGACAAAATCTCCTTTTTGTTTCAATTCTTCAGCTTGAGAAAAAAGAATATCTGCATTAATAAGCTCATCTTTATAATATTCTAGATTTTGCACAACAGAACTTAATTCTCTGAGTTTTAATAATTCTTCTTTTTCCCGCTCATATTTTTTTTCTGCAGCTTCTAAATAAGCAAGTTCAGCCATTGCTCTTGCTTTTTCAATAATTTCTTTATAAGCTGCAAAATCTTGTTTTTGACTATAAATCTCTTCAGCTTGTGCAAAGAGTTCTAAAGCTTCTCTAAATTTGTCCGGTGAATATTCTTCCGCTCCCATCTGTTGAGCTTTCGCTATTTCAAGTTTTGCCTGATCTAGTAATTTCGAAGCTTCCTCTTGATCAAATACAATTATAGTTTGCTCTTCTTCTTGTTTTATTTCTTCAACTTTTTGCTCTTCTTCTTGTTTTTTTTCCTCGGTTTTTTGTTCTTCTTCAGCTGGTTCGGTATTTTCTTCTGTTTGTTCCTGGGATTCTTCTTGTTGCTGAACTTGTTGTTCTTCTGAAGTTGTTGAAGGTTCTGTGGTTTTACAGCCATTAGCAGCAAGTAAAAAAATAGCTAAAATGGTAAATATAATAATATAAATATTATTTTTCATTTTTAGCTCCGTATTTCTATACTAATAATAATTAAACTTTTTTAAATTGCAAATTTTAACCTGACAATAAAAAAATCTCACTAACATTTTCGATATCTTTAAGATAATTTTTTAAATTCAAATTTTCACTTTTTTCAAGATGTGGATCAATTTGTAGTAATTCTTTTACATCTTTAAATGCGACATTAAATATTTTATGATCTTGGGAAAAATCTCCAAGTTTAAAATTAATTTCCCCTGATTGCTTAATTCCAAAAACTTCGCCGGGACCTCTTAATTTCAAATCAAACTCAGCAATTTCAAAACCATCATTAGTTTCACAGAGCTTGTTTATACGACTTTTTGCAATATCTGATATATTTTTACATGCAGTCAATATGCAGATAGACTGTTTATCATTCCTACCAACTCTACCTCTTAATTGATGTAAAGTAGATAATCCAAATCTATCAGCCTCTTCTATAACTATAAATGTAGCATGTGGTATATCTATACCAACAGAAACTATTGTAGTCGAAACCAGTATCTGATATTTTTTCATTTTAAAATCATTCATTATTTCAGCAATCTCACTATCTTTCATTTGACCATGTATCAAGGCAACTCTATAATTTGAATACTCATTTTTTATTTTTTCATACATTTCTTCTGCTGATTTTAATTCAATTTCATTATCTTCATTAATAACCGGATAAACAAAAAATCCACTATTCCCTTTTACCAATTCATTTTCAACAATTTGCTTTATTTTTTCTATCTCTTGATCATAAAAAAAATAAGTCTTTACTGGTTTTCTATTTTTAGGCATTTGTTTTATACTTATTACATTTAAATCTCCATATAATGTTAAATAAATTGTTCTGGGAATTGGAGTTGCAGACAATACTACAAGATCTACATCTTCTCCTTTTTGTCGTAATAAAATTCTTTGATTTACTCCAAATTGCTGTTGTTCATCTATTATAGCAAGTTTAAGATTATTAAATATAACAGATTCTGTTAATATTGAATGAGTTCCGAATAAAACCTTTATTTTTCCAGATTTTAAATTTTCATAAACTTTTTGTTTTTCACTTTTTTTTAAAGAAGAAGCCAAAAAAGCGGAATCGACATCTGGACATAATTTTTGAAAATTTAAAAATTGTTGTCTTGCTAATATTTCAGTAGGAGCCATAAAAGCTGACTGATAACCAGCTTCAACATAATTAAGCATTAATGCGTAAGCAACAACAGTTTTACCCGAACCAACATCACCATGAATTAAAACATTAATTAAAAGTTCATTTTTGTATTCAGAATTTAGCGCCTCTATAGCCTTTAATTGATCTTCAGTAAGTTTAAATGGGAGATTGGAAATAAAAATTTTTTGTATTGAAAAATTAATCTTTTTTCTCTCTTTAACTTTTTGATCCTTCCTTTTTTTAAATAGAGCAATCTTAAGCATATAAATAAAAAACTCATAGTATGCAAATATTTTTCTTGCTTTTTCAAATATTTCTAAAGATTTTGGGAAATGAAGATTATAAATTATATCGTAAAAAGGAGGAAATTTATATTTTGCTCTTATGGATACTGGAAGAATTTCCACAATATAATTCTTATACTGTGCTAATGCTTGCTTTATTAATCTTGCAAGAATAAATGTGCTTAAACCTTTAGTTAATCTATAATTTGGGAAAAAATCAAATTCCTCTGCTACTTTTGAAGAAATTATTTTAAATGAAGAAGAAACATAATCACTACTATATATTTTTCTTTTAAATTTACCAAATACATAAATGTAAGTTCCAGGTATAGCATATTGTTCATAAAAATTTCTATTAAAACAGAGTAATTCAATATGATTATTTTCATTATCTTGGCAATATATTGTCAAAATAGTACCATTTTTTCCTCTAAATTCTTTACTTATAACTTTTAAAAGTAATAATTGATTTTGCTCAAATTGTCCATTAATCTTTGAATTACATTTGAAATCAAAAAAACTTTTTGGAAAATAGGTAATAAGATCCCATACAGTATTAATTGATAATTTTTGCAAAAGATTTTTATTATCTTTTCCAATACCTTTTATTTTCT
>FWWL01010149.1_pt1 | contig 11029 bp, 7 predicted proteins | sample 2228331 | NCBI WGS metagenome assembly FWWL01 (sample SAMEA103939775, study PRJEB20133) | metagenome
CTGTGTTCGTTTGCCCCTTCTCTCATAGGAAGTATTGTGGATACCACTTCAGTAGGGTTTATTCCTATGTAGGGAGCGCTGGCTCTTTATCTTGATAAAACGGAGAAAAGAAACAGGCGTGAGAAGCATAAGGCATAGTGCTTCGCCGGCACACTGTTTTGGGCCGCTGCCTTTTCTGTGCAGCGGCCCGTTTATCCTGAGTGATGCTCGGCATAGGCCTTTTCCACCTTTTGGTGAAATTGCTCGTAGGTTTCTGAAGGTATCTTATGGCGAATGAGTTGTAGAAACTGTCGGAGTTTGAGGTACTCTCCGTGGGTGAGGACATTGTCCTCCATGAAGGCGTTAAACAATTCGATGAAGTTTTGGCTGACATTTCGAGCGAACTCAACCCGTTTGACTTTGTCCTCAATGAAGGACAGTAGGTAAAGCCCTTCGGTGTAGTTGAGGCGTCTTCGGCGCACGAGGGTATCTACCTCGGCTTTGATCTCTTCCAAGCGTTGGGCAGCGGTGTCAGCGCTAATGAGCTGCCGCTCGAAGCTGAAAAAGACTTCTTGAGCCTGTTCTCCGTATTGTCGAATGAGGCGTTCGCGGCGTCGGAATACCCACCACCCGATGAGGAAGGTAAGGAGGGCCGTGGTGATGACCATCGTTATTTCTACGAAATAGCCTGTGTCCTGGAGCAGCTGATAGAGGCGGTCAAAGAAGCTAGAGTGTTGGGCCAGTCCTCCTTTTGCGATGGCGTACTCGATGGTCTGGAAGTCTTTGTCTGTAAGTGGCTTAGCTATGCTGATGGCAGCGAGGTGGTCGAGGAAAGAGCGCTTCAGTTCGGTGCGCTCATGTTCGAGAAAGAACTCTCGCGCGGCAGATCCTTGGCCTAATTGGTAGCCTTCGCCATACCGCTCAGCGATGAGTTGGTTGGCCTTGAGGAAGTAAAATATATGCGCTTGCATGCGCTCAGGAGAGCGTACGAAGGCCGCGCGAGCGGTGTCGTTGCTGTCGGTCCATCTTCGGTAGAGGGTTTCGCACAGCTCACGTGCGTTGGGTTTTAGCAGATAGGGTCGCCCAAGTCGTTTGAAGTGCTCGCCGCTGAACTCTACTATGCCGCCAGGGCCGAAGTGAGTTACGGACAAGAGATGACAGTTATCGGGCACTACCACATGGTATCCATTGATGTCAGTCTCACGGGCTGTGGTGCTGCTCAGGGCCTCCCACAAGGCCGGCCCGAAGAAAGTCTCTGGGTTAATCTTGTCGAAGTTGTCAATAACCACAGCGAAGTGCTGTTTAGGGTGGCGTCGGCAGTACTCCCAAAATTGCAGTAATGTCCCGGGCTGGAATTGGCCTTCCTCCTCATGGCCGATGTACTTCTTGTGCAAATCCAGGTCGAATTGCGGTGCGCATTCAATGAGCAGAGTGTTTTCGGACCGCCCGGCGAGCAAGCGAGCTAAGTGTTTAGCCTGTTTAGTTGAGCCTACTCCTGTAACCCCCATGACCACTAAGCTGCGGTGGCGCATGGCGTAGTAGCACAGATCGCGGAAAGTGCTCCACTCGATAACGGAAAGAGATGGTTTACTGATGATCTTTAGGGCGGTAGAGTCCCCCGGCCTATAGGGGCGATGGTGCCACTCACAAAAGAGAACCTGCAACGAGTCGGGCACATCCTTGAGCAGCTGATAGCGCTGCCGGGCAATTTGACCCGCCTCTAACCACAATGGGTCGGGTTGATCGCGCGAACCCCACCAGCCCAGCAAAGCGACAAAAGGTAGGGCATAAAGCAGCTTTTTTTTGGAAAACGGAAGGTACAGATACACTGCAGGACGGATGTTTGATTGGCTTGCGCAAAAGTAGGCTACCTGCCAACGGCAAGGATTAAACTTTTACCTTCAACGCTCGACCCGCTCATGCTCATGAAAAAGGACTTAGAGCGAAAGGCAAGGCAGTTGATTACCTTTGTCGCTCTAAAACTACACATCCCCTCGCCTATGAGTCTTTTTACCCAAACCGATACCTTTCGGAAAATAGTGCTGTGGTGTGCCCTTGCGCTCTTGTACTATTGTGAGGTTCAGGCCCAACAAGAGCCGCAGTACACCCAATTCATGTTCAATAAGCTGAGCTATAACCCTGGCTATGCGGGCAGTTTCGTCTCTCCTACGCTGACGGCTATCTACCGCGGGCAGTGGTTCGGTATTGACGGGGCACCAAACAGCCAGGTGCTCTCCTACAACCAGCCTATGCTCAATGAACGCTTGGGTATTGGAGCCAACTTCTCCCACACCAGTGTTGGCATTACCCGCTCGATGACGGTAGATTTGGTGTACTGCTACCGCATTCCTATGCGGCGTGGCCACTTGGGTGTTGGGCTGCAGCCTAGCGTTCGCAACTTCTGGCAAAACTGGAGCGATGAGCGCCTATACAGTGCCACACCCGCTACCATTGACGTGGCCATTCCTACAGGCATCCGCTCCAAATGGCTGGTAAATTTTGGTTTTGGTTTCTATTACGCCAACAATGAGAGCGGTTGGTACGTAGGTGCCGCGGTGCCACGGTTCTTACAGAACAACATTGATTTCTCAGAATTTGGCGAAGACATATCGCGCGAAGAGCGTCATTTTAATGCCATGGGAGGACTTACCTTTCGACCCACCGACGATTGGGAAATCATCCCGCAACTCCTTCTTCGCTACGTGCCCAATGCACCTTTTGGCGCTGAGCTTAACGTCATGGCTGGCCTGAAGCGCAAGTTTTATGGAGGGCTGACCTACAGGGCCGGAGGTGATAAAGGCTATGGCGAGAGTGCTGACCTACTCGCGGGTATTCAAGCCACCAAAAACCTTTTCTTGTGCCTTTCCTACGACCTCGGCCTGACGCGTCTCCATCGCCTCAGCAATGGCACTCTGGAGGCCACCGTGCGCTGGTGGTTCAACCCTCCAGAAGGAACGATCATTGACTCCGGTCTGGGTTTTTGATATGCGCCCTGTTGCAAATCTTTTTCGCGCCGAATGCCATTAAAACTGGCAATATGAATACTGTGCTTGTGCTGGATGATGACATACCAACAGGGCAATTTCACTGCCCGCCAGGCGTTTAGCGCACCGTCATTTCAAAGACAAAAAGCAGTTTCCTTGCCATGAGTAAGTCTGTACTTTTAGTCCTGAGTACCCTCCTTCTTGCCATCCTCACTGTCCCCGTGGGCGCTTATGCCCAACAGTCGGGCAAGAGCAAGTCGAAAGATCGCTTCCGCGAAAAAAGCGCCACTGGGCGAGAACCTGTGGTTCGGCAGGCCGCCGCCGTTTGTGGGCCAAGCGATGAGTATCCAGTGGCTTATCTCAACCAGCAATTGGTATTTGTGTCTAAAAGCGCCCGCACAGGTAGGACATCGGCAAACTACAAGGAGCGGCTCAACTTTGACCTTTTTACCGCAGCCCTCGACGCCAACGAAGAGGTAATGCCACCGCGAGCCGCCTTATCTGAGGAATTGAACTCTACCCTTAACGAAGGCTCGCTGACTTTTACCCGCAATGGCAAGATTGTGCTCTTTACCCGCAACAATAACCGCGGCGGTGTGCAAAAAGCCGGTACCGATGGGCGTGTGCGCATGAAGATCTACCAAGCTCGCCGCGGTAAATACGACTGGGAAGACATCCGAGAGCTTCCTTTCAATGATGACAATTATTCCTGCATCCACCCTAGTCTGAGTGTGGATGGTCAACAGCTCTTCTTTGCTTCAGATATGCCCGGCGGCCATGGTGGCTTCGATATCTACGTGTGCCGACGCCGTCCGGACGGCTCCTGGTCAGACCCAGAAAACCTTGGGTCTCAGGTCAATACCGAAAAGAACGAACTCTTCCCTTTCATCACTTTTGGGGGCAAGACTCTTCTGTTCGCCTCTGATGGCCATAAAGGACTGGGTGGGCTGGATATTTTCTCCGTCAACTTGCACCACCTAGAAGAGGGCGTGCTCAACCTCAACGAGCCGTTTAACTCTAAGGAAGATGACTTCGCCATGATCCTCAACGAGGACGGCACCCGCGGCTTCTTTGCCAGTAGGCGCGAAGGCGGCTTTGGCAATGCCGATATTTATTCCTTTTGGATAGAGAATGGCCTCGAAGGCGTAGAAAAACCGCAGGCCAACCGCGTCGTTATTTCTGTGATAGACGGCCGAACAAGGCAACCCATACCCAAGGCCGAAGTGCGCATCCTGCAGTCGTCTGACGATGGTTTTGTCTCGCGTCGCAATGATTTCTACTACACCGAGCTGGCACCCGCTTCCGATGCGCCTAACTCACTGACGCTGCGCATCGTGCGAAAGGATGCCGAAGCGCTGGGTTCTCCTGACCTTATCGCCAACACAGAAGGCAAAGCCACCGCTGACCTCACCTGGTACCGCAGTTACCTCATTTTGGCCAGCTTTAGCGGTTATCAAACCACAGAACGCCTCTACACTATGGAGCCAGATAAAAGTGGCGACATCGTCATCGCCCTCTTTGAGGAACCGATCTGCCATAGGATGACCGGCATCGTCTCGACGGAGAAGTTCAATGCTCGAGTGGCTAATGCTATGCTGCTCTTCACCCATAGAGAGAGCAACCGCCAGGTATTGGCTCGTACTGACCTCAATGGCGAGTACAACATTTGCCTTCCCTTGGAAGGAGAGTACTTGCTTCAAGTGAGGCGCGATGGATTTAAGCCGCAATTTGTTACTACAACAGCTATGCGCAACAAATCCGTGCATAACGACATCCGACTAGAACCTACCGATGTCGGTTCGGTGGCTACAGATCCAGCTAAGGCAGAAGCCTTATTGGCCCGACCTGTGCAAGATGGCTATATTATCGTCATGGACAAAATCAAGTTCGAAGCAGGGCGCGCCTCCATTAACCGCAGCTTCATGCAACATTTGGACGCCATCGTAGAACTCATGCAGCGGTATCCTGAAATGGAAATTGACTTACTCGTGCATACTGATGCCCGAGAGGATGCCAAGAAAAGCCTGGCGCTTTCACAAGAACGGGCCGATAACGCTAAAGCCTACTTGGCCTACAAAGGCATTGCTGAGGAGCGTGTCAAGGCTATAGGCAAAGGTGATACAGAACTGCGCAACCACTGTGCTCGCGGGGTGAGCTGCACAGATGCCGAACACGAAATGAACAACCGCCTTGAAGTGCGCGTGCGCAAAGTCGGCAGCATTGTCAAAGTGCCCTGATGACCACGGATGAGCGTCAGGTCAGTGTATAGAATGATAGGAGCAGCTCCTTCGACTTGAGGACTTGCCCCTTATGTGTGCAGATCTTTTAGGGCGCTATGGGAGGCGTTCTGTTGCCCCATGTGTAATGCCTTTTTCGTCTTTCTCGCAGACTTTCGCTCCTGAACCCCCAGAAGTAACAGATAACATAGCCCATCCTTAGCGGCGGTTTTGCGTTCTTTGCGGACGAGTTTGGGCTGTAGGGTGAACTTGTCATCTGCTGCGGCCACATCGAAAAAATGCGTCCTCGAAGTATGAGATACCTCACTTTCTTAGCTGCCCTTTGTCTGCTTTTTACACCTGCATGCGGCTCAAAATCAGATAATAAGAAGACGTCGGCCAATGCATCCAGAACAAGCAGCTCAAAGGCTACTGTAGAGGAGCCTAAGTTTTCTTTTAATGATACGCTGAGCACATCGGAGGACTCGCGCAGCCGTGTTTTGGTGCGCGAAGAAGAATTGCCCAACCTTATGTCGTTGTTACCTGCGCGCATTGGTCGCTACAAAAAAATCTATGAAAAAAGTGAGCGCCATGGCCCAGAAGTTATGTTGCTGTACTCTGCATGGGGTGAGTACAATACGCCTGATGGCGCAGCCATCATCCTGCACATTACCGACATAGGCCAGTCAGCCGAAATGCAAAAGACGGTAAGCGCCTGGGCAGAAAAGCCCATGGACATTCGGAACCAATACGGCCGCGAGCGTTCCATTACCTTTGAGGGCTACCCAGGTTTTGAGAAAGACTACGGCAAAGAAAGCAGCGAATTGGCCGTGTTGGTGGCCAAACGCTTCATTGTTAATGCGGCTTGTTTCAACTGCTCTTTGGATGTGTTGCGCGATGCCATACGCGCCGTTCCATTGAAGAAATTAGAGGCTATGAAATGAAGCGCTGATGCACAAGCTAATTATTGCGGCAGGCTTGGCTTTCTGCATAGTGCCGAGTGCTTGCAGTCCACTTCGCCATTCTAGGCGTTTAGAGCGAGAGGTGGAACGCTCGGCTGTTTTCTCGCGCGCCATTACGGGCTTTGTCTTGCTCGACGCAGAGAGTGGTCGAATGCTGGCCAATGTGTACGGCGACCGCTATTTCACTCCGGCCTCCAACACGAAGATTCTGACCTTGGCGGTAAGCCTGCTCTTGCTATCGGATACTGTGCCCTCCTTGCAGGTACAGATGTTGGTGCCCTCGATGCCTGATGCTTTGCTTGAGCGGCGCCTTGTGGTGCGCGGGTTAGGAGACCCCAGCTTCCTGCATCCACACTACGCAGCGTGGCAACAGCCCTTCGAATACTTGCGCCAGCAGCCACATGACCTGTGGCTTTACCCGTGCCACTCGCTCCTTCAGCGCTTTGGCCCGGGGTGGGCCTGGGACGACTACCTAGAAGACTTCCAACCTGAGCGCGGGTATATGCCCATTTACAGCCACCTTATACACGTGCATCAATACGCTAGCGGCGCACTGGAAGTGTGGCCGCCGCGCTTTCGCGACAGCTGTCAAGTGATGCCCACTGCCCAAAGCCCGTGGCGTCCCGAGTGGCAGAACCGCTGGATATTACCAGGGCCACCATCCAATGGGCTGCGCACTTATTGGCTACCCTTCGCCCCGCACATCCTGCCCGAATTGTTAGCCGATACATTGGGCAAGGCAGTGGACTGGCTCCCCGATAAGTTATTACCTCAGTTATCGTCGCAAGGGTGGCAGACACTGCGCGGTGCTCCACTCGATACGCTCTTACGCCGTATGATGCACCAGAGCGATAACTTCATCGCCGAGCAGTTGCTCCTCATGTGCGCCCAGGAGCGCTTTGGCCAGTGGAACACAGACAGCCTCACCCAGTGGATACTTGACAGTGTCTGGGCTTATCTGCCGCAACGCCCTCGATGGGTAGATGGCTCTGGTCTTTCGCGCTACAACCTGATAAGTCCGCAAGACCTGACCCTGCTGCTCCGCCATCTTTGGCAACAATACCCACGGGAACGTCTCTTTAGCCTTTTTCCTGCCGGCGGGCGCGATGGCACTCTGGCTCGCGGATATGCTCCAGCACCCGGCGATGCGCCTTGGCTGTTTGCTAAAACTGGCACCCTTAGTGGCGTGCATTGCCTCAGTGGCTACCTCATCGCCCGCAGTGGACGCGTGCTTATTTTCAGTTTCATGCACACCAACTTCGTGGGCAGTAGCAACCCTTGGCGCGCCGAAATGGAACGCTTGCTTCGCCAATGGCGCGAGCGCTACTGAGTGCGAGGCACCCTCTCAGGCTATTTCACCGCCTCCGAGTAGATGTAGAAGTTTTCATCCACGGCAAAGTAGGCCGCCTTGAATTTCGGAAAAGCCGAAGTCTGCCACTCGGTCGTAGGTTTGATAAATACCCATCGGTCTTGTGCTACCCGTACCTTGACAGGCATGTCAAAACCTTCGACGCAGTTCGTCCAGCGGTAGGTCAGCTTGTTCTTAGCGATGCGGTATTCCAACACCGGTATTCTGGTGTCGCGCAGATACTGGTCGAAGACCTTTTGCAGGTTTTTGCCAGTGCGCTCTGTGAGATATGCTTCTACTTGTGCGCTGCTGACGACTTGGTGATAAAAATCGCGGTTCATCCCGCGCAGTACAGTACGCCACAGCGAATCATTATCCACTATCTGTCGGAGGGTGTGCAGCAGGTTGGCCCCCTTGGGATACATGTCCTGCGAGCCGCGCTGGTTAACTCCGTAAGGGCCAATGATAGGACTGTTGTTTTTGATGGAGCGCCGCAAGCCGCGTAAGTAAGCTTCGCCAGCAGCTTTGCCTTGGTGATATTCCACAAAGAGGCCCTCGCTGTAAGAGGTGAAACCCTCATGGACCCACATGTCCGCAATGTCGCTGTAAGTAATGCTGTTGGCAAACCATTCATGCCCCGACTCGTGGATGATGATATAATCCCAGCCTTTACCATGTCCGGTACCGGAGAGGTCAGAGCCGCGATAACCGTTGCGATACCCGTTTCCGTAGGCAATGGCGCTTTGGTGTTCCATACCCAAAAAAGGTGTTTCCACTAGCTTATAGCCGTCTTCATAAAAAGGGTAGGGGCCAAACCAGTACTCAAAAGCGCGCAGCATGTCTTTGACCTGCAGAAATTGCTTTTTGGCTTTTTCCAAGTTTTCAGGCAAGACATAGTAGTCCAGCGTAAGCATGCCCTTTTCTCCCATGAAGGTATCGGAGAAGTGCTCGTACACGGCGACGTTGAGCGTTACCCCATAATTGTTGATAGGGTTCTGGACGTGCCACTCAAAAGTGCGCGTACTATCTGCATTTTCCCGCACGCTTCGAAGGCGTCCATTCGAAATGGCATCGTAAGGCATTGGCACCGTGAGGACAACGGTCTGAGAATCCGGCTCATCATAGGAGTGGTCTTTGCAGGGCCACCAAACGCTAGCTCCCAGCCCCTGGCAAGACGTAGCGATAAAGTGCCTCATTTGAGCATCTTTGCTCCAGCTGAAGCCGCCGTCCCAGGGGGCATTGCGCGCGCGGCGAGGGCGCCCACTATACCAGAGCGTTATGCTCTCTATGGCTCCCGGTTGCTGCGTTTTTTTCAGTGTGAGGTAAAAGCACTGTTTGCCCGCCCGTTCGATACTCAGGGGCTCGCCATCTTGCTCGGCGCGCTCCAATTGTAGAGGGGGCTGCAGGTCTATCTGCATTACTTGGCCAGGCTGCAATACACGGTAGTGTATCTCGTTGCTGCCAAAGAGGTATTGCGAGTCGAGTTCGGTCTTGATATTCAGGCGATAGTAAACGACATCCCACCAAGCGCGCTCCGGAGTAATACTGCCGCGCAGAGTATCTTCACGGGTGAAGGTGGCCTTGGGCTGGCCCATTGCCGCGCAGGCTCCGGCCCAAAAAAGTGCTAAGAGGAGGTGTCTCATATGGTGCTATTTTGAGCAAAAGTAGGCACACCGCCCGTGTGCGCAACTATGCCGGCGTGTAGGAGCATGAAAAAAGCCGAAAGCTACCATGGCAGCTATTTTTTTAGAAAAAACGGCTCCGCAGCCCTTGTTTGGCCTATTTGCGCCCTTGCATCCTGGTGGCCTTTGTTGGAGGCTTGGCGTGTGTCCGTCCCGCTCTTGGCCCTAATAATGGCGAAGATGCACCTTGCCGTCGCCGCGCTTGAGCAAAAGTGCTGGCGTAACTGCGAGACACTACGACCACATCGGCGTTTTCGTTGTGGCATGCGCGGAGACGGGTGGCTGCCGCCGCATTATTATTAAAGCCCGAAAGCGGGACAGAAACACGCCCAGGGACAAACAGGAGCTGCACCCGCTCGCCCTACCCGCAGCAGCCGCTTCGAAGCCGGAGGCCGTTTTCCCCAAAAAAGATAGAAGGGAAAAAGGCGGTGCCTGCAGAGAGTGCCTGCCCGATTTTTGCACAACCTGCTGGCGCTCGGGACCGGCTGAACTTTGTGAAGGGCTGATTTGTCTTTACCTTGCACTTACAAACACGTTTGACGACATCAATAATGAATCGCCTTCAATACGAGTCATCTCCTTACTTGAGGCAACACGCGCACAACCCGGTGGATTGGTATGCGTGGAAGCCCGAAGCCTTCGAGCGCGCGCAACGTGAAAACAAGCCTATCCTCGTCAGTATTGGTTATTCCACTTGTCATTGGTGCCACGTTATGGAGCGCGAGTCTTTCGAAAACCCCGACGTGGCGGCCTTCATGAACGAGCATTTTGTCAACATTAAAGTGGATCGCGAAGAACGCCCCGATGTAGATGCCATCTACATGGAAGCCTGCCAAATACTAACGGGCGGTGGAGGGTGGCCGCTGAATTGTTTTCTCACTCCAGAGGGCAAACCGTTCTACGCGGGCACCTATTTCCCGCCTCGCCCGGCGTATAATAGGCCCTCATGGCTGCAGCTGCTGCAACACATGGCCGATGCCTGGGAGACGAAACGGGAAACGGTGTACGAACAGGCCGAACGCTTGATGAAATACATAGAGCGAAGCGACAATGTCTTTTTGGAGCCATTGCCTTCAGAGTTGGTCAGCCCACCACTACCTGCTCCAATGGCTCTTGAAAATGTGTACTACGCCATGCGCGAACACTTTGACCGGGTGGAGGGGGGCTTTGGTGGTGCGCCGAAGTTTCCTTCGACGATGGCACTCCAATTTTTGCTTTATTATCACCATTTGACCCAAAACCCAGAGCCCTTGGAACATGCCCTCTTTTCCCTCGATAAAATGATCGGTGGTGGCATCTACGACCAACTGGGTGGTGGCTTTGCTCGCTATGCTACGGATAGGGCATGGTTGGTACCGCACTTTGAGAAGATGCTCTATGACAACGCCTTGTTGGTTACGGTGCTGGCTGAGGCTTGCCGTTTGCTGAAAGATGCCCGCGATGAGCGCAGCCACCAACGCCGCCAATGCTATGTAGCCACCATCGCGGAAACACTCGAATTTGTGCGCCGTGAAATGACCCATCCTCAGGGCGCCTTTTTTTCCGCTCTGGACGCTGACTCTGAAGGACAAGAGGGTAAATTTTACGTTTGGGAAAAAGCGGAAATTGAGCAAGTGCTCGGCAGCAATGCAGAGGCTTTTTGCACCTTATATGGCGTGACGGCTGTAGGAAACTGGGAGCATACTAACATCCTTTGGCGGGCGGTTTTGCCGGCGGAATATGCTCGTCAGCACGGGCTTGACCCGGAGGGCTTTGAGGCTCAGGCGCGTCAATGGCGACAGCAACTGCTCGAGTATCGCGAAAAACGCGTGCGCCCCGGTTTGGATGACAATTTTTTACTCAGCTGGATTGCGCTCAT
>FWWL01010150.1_pt1 | contig 11028 bp, 6 predicted proteins | sample 2228331 | NCBI WGS metagenome assembly FWWL01 (sample SAMEA103939775, study PRJEB20133) | metagenome
CTACCCCCGCCGCCTTGGGCGGCACCCCCTTCCCTCCCCGGTGCGGGGAGGGAAGGGGGCCGGGGGGATGGGAGAGGTCCCCTCCCCCACTCATGCGCCAAACTCCCCAAAATGTGGTACAATAGGGATAGCCGGCCATGCCTCCGGCCTTGGAAAGGGGGTGTGCCAACTCCCCAAGGGAGGGCTCCGACTTGCCCTCTGCAGGAAGAGGGGGTATATTTGCGCAAGATTTCACAAACCACTCCCTACGCTGAGAGGACGTGACCATGTTGGAGATGTTCTCCGATCCCCAATCTGTAGCCGTCATCGGGGCCTCCAGAGAGCCTGGGAAACTGGGCTATGGAGTCCTTTCCAACATCATCAAGGGAGGGTTCCCCAAACCCATCTACCCCATCAACCCCAACGCCGACGAGATCCTCGGCCTCCAGTGCTACCCCAGCGTCCTGGATGTGCCCGGGCCGGTGGACCTGGCGGTCATCGTCGTGCCTGCACCCCTCGTGGCCGGCGTCCTGGAAGAGTGCGGCAAGAAGGGCGTGCGGGGGGCCGTCATCATCACCGCGGGGTTCCGCGAGATCGGCCGGAAAGGCCGCGAGCGGGAAAACGAAGTCATCGCCATCGCCCGGAAGTACGGCATCCGCCTGGTGGGGCCCAATGTCCTGGGCATCATTGACACCGTCGCCAAACTGAACGCCTCCTTCGCCGTGGGGATGCCCCGCCAGGGCGGCATCGCCTTCATGTCCCAGTCGGGGGCCCTGTGCACTTCCATCTTGGACATCGCCCTGGCGGAGGAGATCGGCTTCTCCCGTTTCGTCAGCCTGGGCAACAAGGCCGACACCAACGAGATAGACTTCATTGAGGCCTGGCGGGACGACCCCCACAGCAAGGTCATCATGGCCTACCTGGAGGGGATTGTGGATGGGCCGCGCTTCATGCAGGTGGCCCGGGAAGTGGGACGCAAGAAGCCCATCATCGCCATCAAATCTGGCACCACCGCTGGAGGCGCCCGCGCGGTCTCCTCCCATACGGGCACCCTGGCTGGCTCCGAGGCCGCCTACGAAGCTGCCTTCAACCAGGCGGGCGTGATCCGCGCTCGGTCCGTCCAGGAACTCTTTGACTACTCCATCGCCTTCGCCCGGCAACCCGTGCTCAAGAGCAGCCGCATCGCTGTGATCACCAATGCTGGCGGCCCGGGCATCATGGCCACCGACGCGCTGGAACATGCCGGGCTGCAACTGGCCTCCCTGGAGAAGGAGACGATGGAGTACCTGCGAGCCCATCTGCCCGAAGCAGCCAGCGTCATCAACCCGGTGGACGTCCTAGGGGATGCCCGGGCGGACCGCTACGAGATGGCCATCAACGCTGTGATGCAGGACCCCAACGTGGGCGGCGTCATCGTCATCCTGACCCCGCAGGTGATGACCGAGATTGAAGAGACAGCCTGGGCCGTGGTGCGGGCCTCCCAGAAGTACGACAAGCCCATCTTCGGCTGCTTCATGGGCAAGGCTTCCACTCAGGCTGGCGTCCACATCTTCAACCAGAACAGCGTCCCCAACTACGAGGTGCCCGAACGGGCCGTGGCGGCCATGGCGGCCATGGACCGCTACCGGCGTTGGGTGGAACGGGGACCGGAGCAGATGGAAGAGATACCGATTGACCACGCCCGCATCCAGGCGGTCATCGCCAAGGCGCGGCAGGAAGGCCGCCTGGAGATCGGCGATGCGGAGGCGCGCGAGATCCTCATGGCCTGCGGCATCCCTGTCCCCCAGTCCAAACTCGCCACTTCCTCCGAGGAGGCAGTGGCCTATGCCCAGGCTATGGGCTTCCCCGTAGTGATGAAGATCGCCTCGCCCGACATCCTGCACAAGTCCGACATCGGGGGCGTGAAACTGGGCCTTCAGACCCCCGCGGACGTCCGCGATGCCTACGACCTCCTGATCTACCGGGCCACCCGCTTCATGCCCGACGCGACCATCTGGGGGTGCCAGGTCCAGCAGCAGGTCATGGGGGGCCGCGAGGTCATCGTCGGTGTGAACCGGGACCCCCAGTTCGGGCCGCTTCTGATGTTCGGCCTGGGAGGCATCTACGTGGAGGCCCTGAAAGACGTGACCTTCCGCGTGGCGCCCATCTCCCGGCGCGAGGCCAGCGAGATGGTGCAGGAGATCCGGGCAGTGCGCCTCCTGCGGGGCATGCGTGGGCAGCCTCCATCGGACATGGACGCCATCGTGGATGTCCTACTGCGGGTCTCGCAACTGGTCACGGACTTCCCGGAGATCGTGGAACTGGACATCAACCCCCTCATCGCGTTTGAGAAGGGACGCGGTGCCATTGGCATTGACATGCGCTTGGTGTTGGCGTCGGATGAGAAGGGGCCCTTGGCACCGGGACATGTAGGGAACGCGGTCCATGGATAACCTCCACAACCCAACAGAGAGACGTGAGGAGGCACGGCAAATGGCAACCCTTTACATCACCTCTACCGAACCGTATTCGGGCAAGACCGGCTTGTGCGTAGGGCTGGGGAGGCGCTTCCTGGCCGACGGCTTCTCACTGGGCTACATGAAGCCGGTGAGCCTGCAGGCCAAGAGCGTGGCCGGCCGCATCGTGGACGAAGATGCAGAGTTCATCAAGAAGGCCTTTGACCTGCCCGAACCGATGGAGACCCTGGTCCCTGTGGCCCTCACCCGGGAGCGGATAGAGGCGGTCCTCCGCGGCACGGAGACCACCGATTTTGAGGCCGAACTTCGGAAGGCCTTCGCCGAGGTCACCCGGGGGCGCGACATCGTCCTCCTGGAAGGCGGCACCACCCTGCGGGAAGGGTACATCGTCCACCTCTCCACACCCTATGTGGCCGAGATCCTGGCGGCTTCGGAATTGGTGGTCATCCGCTACTCGGAGGAACTGGTGGTGGACGACGCCCTTACCGCCCAAGCACGGCTCGGCGATTCCATGCTGGGCGTAGTCATCAACGTGGTGCCACGGCCGCGGATGGAATTCGCCGAGACCGTCATCCGCCCCTTCCTGGAGCGGCGGGGCGTGCGGGTCTTCGGCATCCTGCCCCAGGAACGGCTGCTCCAGTCCCTCAGCGTGCGGGAACTGGCCGACTGCCTGGGCGGCGAAATCCTCTGCTGCCCGGACCACCTGGACGACCTGGTGGAGCACCTCATGGTGGGCGCCATGAGCGTGGACAGCGCGCTCACCTACTTCCGCCGCAAGCCCAACAAGGCCGTCATCACCGGCGGCGACCGGCCCGACATCCAACTGGCGGCCCTGGAGACCTCCACCCGCTGCCTTATCCTCACCGGCAACCTCCACCCCAGCGCCATCATCCTCAGCCGGGCCGAGGAACTGTGCGTGCCGGTGATCGTCGTCCCCTACGATACCCTCACCACGGTAGAGATCATCGAGCGGTTCTTCGGCAAGACCCGCTTCCACCAGGAGAAGAAGATCGCCCGCCTCATGGAACTTCTAGAACTGCGGTTTGACTTCCAGGGGCTGTACGAGGCCATGGGGCTGAAGCCCAAGCAATAGCGCTCCAGGACGTACGGACATGGGAACCTCCGCATTCCCTGAGAAACGCGGGTTCCCACGCCCGACGCCAGAGACCAGATCCCTTGCAAAGGAGGGTGATATGTTCATTGAAGATATCCTGGCGCGGGAGATCCTGGATTCCCGCGGCAATCCGACGGTAGAGGTGGAGGTGTACTTGGATACCGGCGACGTGGGCCGGGCAGCCGTGCCCTCGGGAGCGTCCACCGGAGCCCACGAAGCGCTGGAACTGCGGGATGGCGACCCTGAGCGCTACGGAGGCAAGGGGGTCCAGAAGGCGGTGGAGAACATCCAGACCCTCATCGCGGACGAGATCGTGGGCTGGGACGCCCTGGACCAGGTGGGCATAGACCGCCTCCTCGTGGAACTGGACGGCACCCCCAACAAAGAGCGCCTGGGGGCCAACGCCACGTTGGGCGTCTCCCTGGCGGTGGCCAAGGCAGCCGCTGCTGCCCTGGACCTGCCGCTGTACCGCTACCTGGGGGGCGTCTACGCGCACGTCCTCCCCGTGCCCATGATGAACATCCTCAACGGCGGCAAGCACGCCACCGACAGCACCGACTTCCAGGAGTTCATGATCGTGCCGGCCGGTGCCCCCTCCTTCGCCGAGGCCCTGCGCTGGGGCGCGGAGACCTACCACGCCCTCAAGGCGGTCCTGAAGCAGCGGGGGTACAACACCAACGTGGGCGACGAGGGCGGCTTTGCCCCCTCTCTCAAGAGCAACGAAGAAGCGGTGGAGGTCATCCTGGCGGCCATAGAGCGGGCCGGCTACCGCCCCGGAGAGGAGATCTTCCTCGCCCTGGACCCTGCGGCGAGCGAGTTCTACGAGGACGGGAAGTACCACCTGCTGCGCGAGGGCCGGACGCTCACCGGAGAGGAGATGGTGGCCTTCTGGGAGGACTGGGTGAACCGCTATCCCATCCTCTCCCTGGAGGACGGCCTGGCCGAGGACGACTGGGAGCACTGGCAACTGCTCCAGGCCCGCCTGGGGGACCGCCTCCAGATCGTGGGGGACGACCTCCTGGTGACCAACGTGGAGCGCCTGCGCAGGGCCATCGCGCTCCGGGCGGCCAACAGCATCCTCATCAAACTGAACCAGATCGGCACCCTCACCGAGACCATCTCCGCCGTGGAAACAGCGCGACAGGCCGGCTGGACAGCCGTCATCTCCCACCGCAGCGGCGAGACGGAGGATACCACCATCGCCGACCTGGCGGTGGCCCTGAACGTCGGCCAGATCAAGACCGGCGCGCCCTGCCGCACGGACCGCGTGGCCAAGTACAACCAACTCCTGCGCATTGAGGAAGAACTGGGGGAGAGTGCTCGGTACGCCGGGCTCGCCGCCTTCCGGCGGAGGACAGCCTGAACGCGACAAACCACCGGGAGGAGGGGCAGGCCTTGCGCTTGCCCAGCAAACTGGAGGGGCAGCCCCTTGCGCCCGCGCAGAGAGGGTTCTTTCTCCGCCTGTGTCACGGTGCGGAGGCACCGCCGGCACGGACGATCCGTGAACCATCCCTAACGCCAGGGGAAATCGCCATGGACAGGCCCTTGGAGACGAGACCGGTCTGCAAGGAGGCGGGGGGCATGGAAGTTGCCTTCCGCCCGGCCCGCTTGGAAGACGCCCCGGCCATGGCCGCGCTCTCGGACCAGTTGGGCTACCCCTCCTCGGCGGAAGAGATGCAGGAGCGCCTCCGGGCCATCCTCGGGCAGGAGGAACACGCCGTCTTCGTGGCGGAGCGGAACGGCCGGGTCGTGGCCTGGATCCACGTCTTCCTCCTGCGGCTGGTGGAAGCAAACCCCGAAGCGGAGATCGGCGGGCTCATCGTGGATGAGGAATGCCGCGGCCAGGGGATCGGCCGAACCCTGGTCCGACTGGCCGAGGACTGGGCGCGCTCCCTGGGGTGCGCCACCATTGCCGTCCGCTCCAACGTGGTCCGGGAGAGGACGCACCGCTTCTACGAGGGCCTCGGGTACGGCCGGGTCAAGGCCCAGTACACCTTCCGCAAGCCCTTGTCCCCCTGACAGGAGCGATCACCCCTCTGGCGCGCGGTCCAGCCAGCGCCGGATGGCCTCCGGGAGCAGGTTCAGGGGGCGCTCCAGCACCGTGCAATCCGGTAGAGAGGTCAGGAACTCTTGTCCGTAGGTCTTGGTCAGGATGCGGCGGTCCAGGATGACCACCACACCGCGGTCCGTACGGCTGCGGATGAGCCGCCCGAACCCCTGCCGCAGGCGCAGGACAGCCTCCGGCACCATGTACTGGGTAAAAGGCTCGTCGTACCCCTCAGCCCGGGCCTTGACGACCGGCTCAGTGGGCACGGCAAAGGGGAGCCCGGTGGTGACCAGGCCACTGAGGGCCTCGGCCACCACGTCCACCCCTTCCCAGAAACTGCGGGTGCCGAAGAGGGCCACGCTTTCCCCTGTGCGGAAGGTCTCCAAGAGTTGGTTGCGGGAAGCCCCCTCCCCTTGCACCAGGATGTGGATGCCCTCCTCTGCCAAGGGTCTCTCCACCGCCCGGGCCGTGGCCTGCAACTGGCTGTAGGAGGTGAAGAGGACCAAGGTGCGCCCCTTCGCGGCCCGCACAGCGGATAGCACGGCCGCATCCACCGCCTTCTGGTAGCCGGGGGTGTTGGGCTCGGGGATGTCGTTGGGGATGAAAAGGAGGGTGGAGCGTCTGTAGTCAAAAGGCGATCCCACGGCCAGTTCGTCGGCCTCCCAGGCATGCAGACGCTCGCGGAGGAAGTCAAAGGACTCCCCCGTGCGCAGGGTGGCCGAGGTCAGGATCACCGACCGCTTGGTGCGGAAGAAGTGCTGCTCCACCAGGGGGCCCACGTGCAGCGGCACGGCGTGGAGGGAGACCGCGCCGTCCCGGGCCCGCACCTGGACCCACGAGATCATGTTGGGCGGAGGATTGGAGACCACCGCGTCCATCCGCTCGCCCCACTCCTCCAGGGTCCGGCGCAGAAGGCCTAGGTCCTGCAGGACGCCCGCCATCTGATCGGAGCCCTGCCCATCCAGAAGGCTCAGCGTCGTGCCGAGCCTCTCCAGGCCGGTGTTCAACTTGTGCAGGATGGCCGCGGCGTTGTCCCAGAGGACCTCCACCCGGCTCCAGCCTGGTTGGGCCCGCGCTGCGCCGTGCAGGCGGATGCGCTGGTCGTACTGGCTGTTGGCCCCCTCCCCCACCTGGCTCTGGGCGAATTCCTCCACTGCTTGGAGGAACTCCTCCAGGGCAGAGAGGAAGGCCTGCCCTTGGCGGCGGAGGTCACCCAGGGTCTGGCGCATCTGGGATTCCTGGTCCCCCTTCAACTTCCCCCGGCAGACGGCCCACACGTCGCTCAGGAGGGTGGCACGCGCCTCCTCCTCCAGCCCCAGAGCGTTCTCCAGCCACCGGCGGAGGGTGCGGCTATCCAGGTCAAAGCCCAATTGATTGGTGGCGCTGTCCTCCAAATGATGGGCCTCGTCCACGATGAGGTGGCGGTACTCCGGAAGGACCCGGTTCTCCATCGCCACGTCGGAGAGGAGCAAGGCATGGTTCACCACGATGAGGTGGGCGCGCTCCGCTCGGCGCCGCGCCCGCCGGAAGAAGCACCGTCCCTGCCGGGCGTAGGGGCATCGCTCTGCGGCGCATGTGTCCGGGTCGGAGGCGATCCGCTCCCACAGGGCTGACTCTGCCGCGCTGGGCAGGAAGAGTTCCGCCCGGTCGCCTGTCAGGGTGCTGGGGAGCCACACCAGGACCTTGGCCAGGAGACGCACCTCGTCAGGGGTGAAGGACTGGCGGCTGCGGAACCCCGCCAGTTTGCGCAGGCAGAGGTAGTGGCTGCGCCCCTTGAGGAGGGCCGCCCGAAAGGGGAATGGGAGCAACCGCTGGAGGTCCGGGATGTCCTTCTGGTACAGTTGGTCCTGCAGGTTGATGGTATTGGTGGAGATGACGATGCGCTCCTTGTTCCGCACGGCGAAGTAGGCAGCCGGCAGGAGGTAGGCGAGGGACTTGCCCGTGCCGGTCCCTGCCTCTACCAAGAGGTGTTCCCCAGCGTTGAGAGCCCGGACCACCCGACGCAGCATCTGGACCTGCTCGGCGCGGTACTCGTAGTTGGGGAAGGAGCGGGCGATGAGGCCCCCTTCTTCCAGCAGGTCGGCGATCTCCTCCTCGTCCACCGGCTTCAGCGCGGGTTCAGGCCCTGGTTCCAAGGGGGGCAGATCGTCCCAATCCTCCTCACCGGAGAGGAGCAAGGCGGCAGACCCTTCTGCGTCCAGGATCCCCTTATCCCGCAACTGCTGGCCGATCCCCCCCACGAAGGCGTGGCGGGCTTGTTCCTTCCGTGCCTCCAGGAATACCTCCCGCGCCGGCCATTCCACCCCTTCGGAGGCCCGCAGGATTTCCTCCAGCACGTCGTCGGGCAGTTGCCGGGCCCGTTCGCACAGGGCCAGGAAGAGGGCGTGGGTGGCCCGGGCATCCTGGAGGGCACGGTGCCGTTCGGGGAAGACAATCCCCAGTTCGTCGGCGAGCCGCCCCAGGCTGTAGCGGGCAGCGTGGGGCATGAGGATGCCGGCCAGTTCAAAGGTATCCAGGCTGGGCTGACCCCGCAGGATGCCCTGCCGCTGCAGGAAGGCCAGGTCAAAGGCCACGTTGTGCCCAACCACGGTGTGGGGTCCCACAAAGCGCGCCAAAGCCCCGGCCACAGCCCTCAGGGGCGGCGCACCAGCCACATCTCGGTCGGTGATGCCGGTCAGTTGCTGCACGCGGAAGGGGATGGGGCGACCGGGGTTGACCAGCGTGGAGAAGGTCTCAAAGACCCGCTCGCCGCGGAAGCGCACCGCGCCGACCTCAATGATGGCGTCGCGCTCCGGGTCCAGACCAGTGGTCTCCAGGTCCAGCGCCACGTACGTCTGGGCCATGGGCATGTCCATTCTAGGTGGCCTGGGGTTGCATGGCCACGTGAGGATTATACCCCAAGCCGGGCCTGGGGCAAAAAGGGGGAGGCCTCCACGTTGTCGGTTGCGTTTCGCGTGGGTCCCTGTCGGGCCCAGGGTTGACCCATGCTTGCGCGACTCTGACGACCCCCTTTCGCAGCAGACGTAGGGCACGCCTTCTGGCGTGCCGAAAACTGCGACTTGACACTCCACCCCTTTCTGTGTATCATCTCCGAGAGTCTCCCCCCGAGGATATGAACCCTATGTGAATCCTCTTTCGGGCTCCGAGGATGTGGCCCTGCATGGAAAGGAGGTGGTAAGGCGCGAGCAAAGCAGGCATCCACGACCAACCGACCCTTGCGCGCGTAGGACGTTCCAGGACCCAAGCACACTCAATAAGGAGGCTCTCATGACGGCGAAACGCGAATCTCGGTCGGCCATCGCGGAACTCTTCGCACCTCCCCTCATCAAGATGTACCTGATCGCCCTGGTCCTGGTGATCATCGCAGAGTTCATCGGCACCGTGCGGTGGACTCCTGTTGCCAAGATCACCATCCTGCTGGTCCCCTTCTTCCACACCATCTACCTGGCCGTGGCTTTCGCCCCTCAATTCCTGGGCCGCTGGATCAAACTCTACAGCCTGGAGGACTCGGCCTGGGCCGCCGGCATCATCGTGACCGCCACCTACCCGCTTATGGCACGCTACGGCACCTTGGTCGGCCCCAACGTGCCCAAGTTGATTGAAGCCGGGCTCGCCCTGATCCTCCAGGAGATCGGCAACAACTGGGGGTCCATCGCCATCGCCCTGCCCATCGGCATCCTGCTGGGCCTTCGGCGCGAGGTAATCGGGGCCTGCTACTCCGTGGCCCGCGAGCCCAACCTGAGCCTCATCGGTGACATCTACGGCCTGGACTCGCCGGAAGGGCGCGGCGTACTGGGCACCTATATCACCGGCACCGTTCTGGGCACAGCCTTCTTCAGCATCCTCGGCAGCCTCTTCGCAGCCACGGCCCCGGTCATCTTCCACCCTCTGGCCCTGGCCATGGCCATGGGCATCGGCAGCGCCAGCATGATGACGGCAGGATCCGCGACCCTGGCCGAGGCCCTGCCAGCCTACAAGGACCAGATCCTGGCCTTCGCCGCCGCCAGCAACCTCATCACCGGCGTCACCGGGCTCTACGCCTCGTGGCTGGTCGGCATTCCCTTCGCCGAGTGGGTCTACCGGCTGCTCGGCAGGCGGAGGGAGCGGGTCGTGGCAGCCCAGGCCACGGTGAAGCAAGTCCGCCCCAAGATCAAGGTCGGGTGGACCATGTTCCACGTCACCCTGATCTCCCTTTTGGTCCTCATCGGCAACTGGGTGGCGACGAAAGTCCCGCCGTGGGACGCCTTCGTCGGCATGCTCCTCCTGTGGCTCATGGTGCTGGTGGGGGTCCTGCTGGCCCGGTACGTGCCGGTCTTCGTCCCCACCATCGCCTACATCGGCACACTGGCCCTGATCGTGACCATGCCAGGCTTCCCAGGGTCCACGGTGATCTTGGAGTTCGTCAAGAAGGTCAACTTCCTGGCCCTGGCAACGCCCATCATCGCCTTCACCAGTCTGTCCATCGCCAAGGACCTTTCCACTTTCGCCAAGATGGGGTGGCGCATCGTGGTGGCGGCCCTGATCACCCTGTTCTCCGTCTTCTTCTCGGCAGCGGTGATCGCGGAGATCATCCTGCGCATCCAGGGCTTCCCGCGCTAGCACCTTGCCACCTTGGTCTGACGTAGGGGCGCACGGCCGTGCGCCCCTACCTTTCCCAGAGAGGTACAGAGGCGCGAAGGCCCTCCCCAAGAGAGCACCTCTGTGCCTTCCTGCGGGCTCGTCTCTCACGAGGTGAGTCTATATGGACCTCACAGACGTTCTCGTCGCCTGTGTAGGGCGCGTGGATGAGGCCGTGGCGGACCTCATGCTCCGGGAGCGGAAGCGCCAGGAGACCACCTTGGACCTCATCGCCGCAGAGAACACCGCCCCTCAAACCGTCCTGGCGGCGGTGGGCTCCGCCTTCAACAACAAGACGGCCGAGGGCTTCCCCGGCCGCCGCTACCACACTGGCTGCGAAATCGCCGACGAGATGGAAGCGCTGGCGGTGGAGCGGGCGAAAGCCCTCTTCGGTGCCGAGCACGCCAACGTCCAACCCCATTCCGGCGTCAATGCCAACCTGGCCGTCTACGCCGCAGTGCTGGAACCCGGCGACCGGGTGCTGAGCATGAAACTCAGCCACGGGGGACACCTCTCCCACGGGGACCCTGCATCCATCACGGGGCGCGTCTACCAGTTCATCCACTACGGTGTGGACCCCCAGACGGAACTCCTGGACTACGAGGCCATCCGCACCCTGGCGCGCCAGCACCGGCCGAAGATGATCGTGGCCGGTGCCAGTTCGTACCCGCGCCTTATAGATTACGCGACCCTGCGCGCCATCGCCGACGAGGTATCGGCCTACCTCCTGGTGGACATGGCCCACATCGCCGGGCTGGTGGCGGCCCGCGCCATCCCCAGCCCCGTGCCCCATGCTGACTTCGTCACCTTCACCA
>FWWL01010151.1_pt1 | contig 11026 bp, 10 predicted proteins | sample 2228331 | NCBI WGS metagenome assembly FWWL01 (sample SAMEA103939775, study PRJEB20133) | metagenome
CGGGCGCGTACCAGCCCTGCTGCACCAGCGGCCCGATCCGGCGCAGATCGGCCTGCGCGTCGCGGGCGCGCGCCTCGGCGGCGGCGATGTTGGCCTCGAACACGGCCAGCTCTGCCGGCCGCTGGCCCTTGCGGGCGTCCTCAGCCTGCGCCCGCGCGGCGTCGGCCTCGGCGGCGACCTGGTCATACTGGGCGCGCACCTGCGCCGGATCGACGACGAACAAGGGCTGGCCCTGCGCCACTTCCTGCCCGCGCGCCACGTTCACGACCGTCACCGTTCCGGCCACCGGCGCGGCGAGATAAAGCGGCTCGCCCTCGATGTAGCCGGACAGGGTCCTGGGCTGGCCCATCCGCGGCAGCCAGACGATCAGCCCGACGACGGTCGCGGCGGCCGCGAGCAGGCCCAGCACCAGGACAGGGGGACGATTCATGCGCGGGCCCCTTCCGTCAGCATCCCGCCCAGCAGGGTGTCGATGTGCTGGCGCATCAGCGCCGGGAGGTCGAACGGCTGGGCCCCGACAGGCACGAACGTCTCGCGCCACAGGACGCCGACCAGCAGCGGCGAGATCAGCTGAAGGGCAAACGTGCGGGGGTCTCCCGGCTTCACCTCGCCGCGCGCCTGGGCGTTGCGGATCGCCTCGGCCATGGCGCCCAGCGCATGGACGATGAGTTCGTCATGCCAGACCCGGGCGAGCTCGGGGAAGTTCCGCGCCTCGCCCACCACCATCTTCAGAACCCCGCCGATCGGCGTGGTCTCGACAACGCCTGCGATGTGGCCGGCCAGGCCGCGCAACAGGTCGGCGAGGGGGCCCGGGTGGGCGGCGGCCATGGCCTTCACGACGCTCAGGTTGGGCAGGATCGCCCGCTCCACCACCGCCCGGAAGACGTCCTCCTTGGTCTCGAAGTAGAGATAGACGGCGCCCTTGGAGACGCCCGCGCGCCGCGCGATGTCGTCCAGCTTGGCCGCCGCGAAGCCTTTTTCAGCAAACACCGCGAGGGCGGCGCTCACAATCTCCTCGGGCCGATCGGCCTTGCGGCGGCGGAATTTCGGGGCGCCTGCGTCCATCGTTGATTCAACTAATAACTGACCAGTCAGTTAGTAACACATGCGACATACCGGCGCAATCCGGCCGGCGCGCAGGGGCGCGACCTCGCACCAAAGGATTTGTTTACGGCCGCTGCCCATTTTCCGCCGCGGTCAGGGGCCAGGACCCCTCGCTTCCGCCGCCCGCACCCCGCGGCGTCCCAGTTCCACTCCGCCTCGAAGTCCGGCGCGCAAGTCCGGCGATGGCGCTCTGTTGAGTAAGGGTACCGAATGAAGTTGGGCGTACGCGCGCGTCTTCTTGAGCTGGCCGAAAGGCGGCCCCTGGCCGTCCTGGCGGTCTTCGGCTGTGTCGCCGCCACCGCGGCTGCCGCGGCTCCCCTGAGCCAGCCGGCCACGCGCCAGGCCATGGCCTCGGTCGTCGAGCAGGCCGTCACCGCCCAGGCCGCGCCGGAAGAGCCTCCGCAGGTGGTTCGCGTCTGGACCGGCGCCGACCTCGACGGCGACGGCCGGGGCGATTTCACGAACCCCACGGGCCACGCCCCGCGCGAGCATGACAGCTATGGCCAGGGCGAGTTCGGAGCCCGCCGCGACGGCGGGGTTCGCCGCCATGAGGGCGTCGACTATGTCGCCAGGGCGGGCCAGACCGTGGTCTCGCCCATCTCGGGCTACGTTACCAAGATCGGCTTCGCCTACGCCGAGGACCAGAATCTGAAGTTCGTCGAGATCACCAACCCCGCGCTGCGGGTCGCCGCCCGGGTCTTCTATGTGAATCCCAAGGTCGACGTCGGCCAGCCGGTCGCCATGGGCCGCCCGCTGGGCACGGCCAAGTCGCTGCAGCGCAAGTACCCTGGCGGCATGACCGACCACGTGCACCTGGAGATCATCGACCGGCGCGGCGTGCGCATCGACGCGACCCGCATGATCACGGCCGAATACCGTCCCACAGAGATCGCGTCCGCCGACTGAGCCCGTCTTGACCCCCGCCGCGCACGCGGGGCAAGGAATGGGGGTGGCGCCCGCAAGGGCTCAATAGGGAATGCGGTGCGCGTCTTCGGGCGCAAAGCCGCGGCTGCCCCCGCAACTGTAAGCGGCGAGCCGACGACCGTTCTTACGCCACTGGGGTCGCAAGACCTCGGGAAGGCAGGTCCGAGGCGCTGACCCGCGAGCCAGGAGACCTGCCACAAGCCGTGGTCACGCGCGATCGCGTCGGACGGGGTGTGCCGATGTGAGTGGACCGCCGCAGGCTCGCCCGCGGCGGCCTGCTGTCTTCGCGGTGACGTGTCACGTCCGCCGCGAGGTTTTCGGCATGAACTCCAACTTCCGCACCGGCGTCTGGTCCGCCGGGCTCGTCGCCGCCGTCGCCGGTGGCTGCTTCGCCATCGGCTGTCTCGACCCGCTGGTGGCCGTCGCGGTGATCGCCGCCGGCGCGCTGTCGCCGGGTCGCGCCGTCCTGCTGGTGCTGGCCACCTGGGCGGCGGGCCAGGCCGTCGGCTTCGGCCTCCACGACTATCCGCGCGACCGGCAGACCATCGCCTGGGGCTTCGGCCTGGGTGCCGGCGCGCTGGTGGCGCTGGCGACGGCCGTCGCGGTGCTGTGGCTGCTGCCACGTCGGCCGGCGTGGCTGCGCGCCGGGGCGGCCTTCGGCGCGGCCTTCTGCGCTCAGCAGGCGGCCATGCTGGGGATCGAGCAGATCGTCGTCGGCTGGTGCGAGGTCCGGCCCACGATCATCGCTCAGGTGGGCCTGATCAACGCGGCCTGGTTCGCGGGCCTGCTCGCCGTCGACGCCCTGATCGCCCGGACGGTCCCGTCGCTGCCGGCCTTCGGGCGCGCGCCATGAGCGGCCTGCGCATCGTCTCGCTGTTGCCCAGCGCCACCGAGATCGTGGCCGCGATGGGCATGGCCGACTACCTGGTGGGCCGCTCGCACCAGTGCGATTTTCCGGCGCGCGTCCAGGCTCTGCCGGTTCTCAGCGCCACGAAGGTTCGCCTCGACGGCACGTCGGCCGACATCGACCGCCGCGTGTCCGAGATCATCGCCCAAGGGGTGTCGGTCTACAGCGTCGACGCCGAGCGGCTGCGGGCGCTGAAGCCCGACGTGATCGTCACCCAGACCCAGTGCGCCGTCTGCGCGGTCACCCCGGCCGACCTGGAGGAGGCGCTCTGCGAATGGACCGGCTTGGCGCCCAAGCTGGTGTCGCTGGAGCCCGACGACCTGGCCGATGTCTGGGCCGACATGCGCCGGGTCGGCCGCGCCCTGGGGGTGGAGGACGCCGCTCACGCCGCTATCGTCGGCCTTCAGGCGCGGCTGGAGCGGATCCGGCGCATCGCCAGCCTGGCCCCGCATCGCCCCACGGTGGCGGCCATCGAGTGGATCGAGCCCCTGATGGCGGGCGGTAACTGGATGCCTGAGCTGATCGAGGCCGCCGGCGGCGAGAGCCTGTTCGCCACCGCCGGCCAGCATTCGCCGTGGCTGGACTGGTCGGCGCTGGCCGGCGCCGATCCCGAGGTGATCCTGCTGCTGCCCTGCGGGTTCACCATCGCGCAGAGCCTGGCCGATGTCCCGTTGCTGGCCGCGCGACCCGAGTGGGCCCGGCTCAGCGCCGTGCGTCGCGGCCGCGTCTTCGTCCTGGACGGTCACCACTACTTCAACCGCCCGGGCCCGCGGCTGGTCGAGTCGGCCGAGATGGTCGCCGAGATCCTCAACCCCGACCTGTTCGCCTTCGGCCACGAGGGGCGGGGCTGGGTGCGGCTGGGCTAAGGTTTCAGCAGGGCCTTCAGTTCTGCGCCGGTGGCGGCCTGGCCCAGGGCGTCGAAGCGCCCCTCGTCGGCGATCTCGCGCGCGGCCCTGAGGAAGCCGCCCCAGGCGGCCCGCGCCAGGGCGCCGCCCACGCTGATGCGCCGCACGCCCAGGTCCTCAAGCTGAGCCACCGTCAGGCCGGGGGCGCCCATCAGCACGTTGAGCGGCCGGGGCGACACGGCGCGCACGGCCGTCGCGATCTCCTCGGCGGTCTTCAGGCCCGGAGCGTAGAGGCAGTCGGCGCCCGCCTCAGCAAAGGCGGCCAACCGGTCGAGCGTCGGGGCCAGCGGCTGGCCCAGGAGCATGCCTTCGGCGCGCGCCACCAGCACCGCGCCCGCGCCCTCGGCGTCGATGGCGGCCCGCGCCGCCTTCACCCGCTCCACCGCCAGGGCGGAGTCGTAGAGCGGCTTGCCGGGATCGTGGCTCATGTCCTCGATGGAGAGGCCCGCGACGCCTGCCGCCAGGGCGCGCGTCACATTCGCCGCGACACCTTCGGGCGTGTCGGCATGGCCGTTCTCAAAGTCGGCGTTCAGCGGGATATCCACGGCGTCGGCCAGGACGGCCAGGTGAGCCAGAGCATCCTCAAGCGGGACCTCGTTGTCGATCCGGCCGGACGACCAGGCCATGCCCGAGCTGGTTGAGGCGATGGCCGGAAAGCCCAGCGCCTGCAGCATCCGCGCGCTGCCCACGTCCCAGGGGTTTGGGATCACGAAGCAGCCGGCCTCGTGCAGCTGGCGGAATCGGGCGCGTTTTTCAGCAGGCGTACCCATGGAGCGACCTCGGACGGCAAGGCTTAATGGCGATGTCGGGAGTCCGGGAACAGGCGCGAAACGAATCGCGTCCGAATCACTGACTCCCAGCGATTCAGCTTTCGTTCCCTACGAGATATTGTAGTTGAGTCGCTTCGGGCCACAACGAAGGTTTGCCGCCAGGTGCGGCGGATCGGCTTGCGCGCCGCCTCACCTTGACGCGGGCAGGGCGTTCCTCTAAATCGCCCGCTCTTCGCGCGGATGGGAACGTCCGCCGCGTCCCTGTTTCTGGCTAAGGTTTTCGTCATGTCGCGTCGCTGCGAAATCACGGGTGTCGGTCCGATGGTCGGCCACAACGTGAGCCACTCGAACATCAAGACCAAGCGCCGGTTCATGCCGAACCTGGTCGACACCAAGGTTCAGTCGGAATCGCTGGGTCAGTCGTTCAGCCTGCGCATGACCAATGCGGCGCTGCGCACCCTCGACTTCAAGGGCGGCCTCGACGCCGTGCTCCTGAAGGCCAAGGACGAGGTGCTCTCGGCCAAGGCGCTGAAGATCAAGCGCCAGGTGAAGGCGAAGCTGGCCGAGCAGAAGGCCGCCTAAGCACACTTCCAGAGTGTCGTTCCGAGAGGGCCGCCCACTGGGCGGCCTTTTCTTTTGCGCCTGCCTACCCGCCGCCAGGGGAGGGCAGGATTCAGGGTCTCGCCCAGTCGAAAGCCAGTAAGAGCGTGCGCTGGCCGGTGGGGCTGCCGTTGTAGAAGCCGAAGTTGTCGTCCGCCACGAGGTAGAATCGCACCTTGCCGTCCGGACGCGCCACGGCGGCCACGCCCTCCAGGTTGTCGACAGTCAGCGGCCGGGCGATCTCCATCTCGCCCGCCAGCCGGCCCTCGCGGTCCAGCACCTTCAGCTTGACGACGTTGCCGCGCAGCGCCGAGTACGAGCGCAGCAGATAGACGAGACCGCCGCCGGGCAGGTTGTCGAAGGCCACCAGCTCAGAGCCGTCCAGGGCCAGGTCGCGGTCGCGCACGCAGGCCGTCGAGACCCGACAGATGAAGGTCTGGCCGCTGTCTTCCAGCCCTACCCGATAGGCGTCCGGGGCCACGTCGGGCGCGGTGGCTAGCGCCTCCATCCCCTTGTTGTCGGTGTATTTCACGTCGGGCTGCGGGGCGGGGCGGGGAACGCCGCCGCCCTTGGGGAACAGCAGAATGCGGTCGTGCTGCTCGAAGCTCACCAGCAGGTCGCCGCCGGCCAGTCGCGCCACGCCTTCGGAGTCGTACTCGCGGGGGCCGCCGGCGAAGAGGTCGATCCCCGTGGGGGCCTTCAGCGAGACCAGGGTGGCGCCGGTCAGGCCGACCAGCCGCCCCGAGGCGTCCAGGGCCACCCGCGCTTCCAGCAGGTCGGACTGGTCGCCGATCGCCAGCAGCCGGCCGTCGGGCCAGACCTTGATGTCGGAGAGACCGTGCAGGCGGCTGGTCTGGCGCGAGGTCAGCGCCACGCCGCCCGCGTAGACGAAGCCGCCGATGCGGTCGCGGGCCGGATTGGCGGGGTCCAGCGGAACGGCCTCGGCGTCGACCTGGATCGCCGCGCCCACGGCGACAGGCGCCTGCGGCAGCGGCGCGATCGGTCCGGCGCAGCCCGCCAGCAGCAGCGCCGCCGACAGACCTGCCAGCAACCTCAAGCGGTCGCCCTCCGGACTTCCTTGAAGGTGGAACGGCGCATCCCGCCGCCGCCTTGCGGGCCCTCGGTGCTGGGCGGCGCTGACAGCAGGTTGGCGTTCTTGCGCGTCACCCGGCGGACCTCTTCGTCGAACAGGTCGGCCAGCTGCTCGACCATAGCGCCGGCCAGCTGTTCCACGTCCACGATGGTCACGGCGTTCTTGTAGTAGCGGGTCACGTCGTGGCCGATGCCGATGGCGATCAGCTGCACCGGGCTCTTGGCTTCGATCTCGGTGATCACCTCGCGCAGGTGGCGCTCCAGGTAATGGCCCGAGTTCACCGACAGGGTGGAATCGTCCACCGGCGCGCCGTCCGAGATCACCAGCAGGATCCGCCGCTGTTCGGGACGGCCGATAAGGCGATGGTGCGCCCAGATGAGCGCCTCGCCGTCGATGTTCTCCTTGAGCAGGCCCTCGCGCATCATCAGGCCCAGGTTCCGGCGCGCGCGCCGCCAGGGCGCGTCGGCGGCCTTATAGATGATGTGGCGCAGGTCGTTCAGCCGGCCCGGCTGGGCGGGCTTGCCGGCCTTCAGCCAGTCCTCGCGGCTGGTCCCGCCCTTCCACGCGCGGGTGGTGAAGCCCAGGATCTCGGTCTTTACCGAGCAGCGCTCGAGCGTGCGCGCCAGGATGTCGGCGCAGACTGCCGCCACCATGATCGGCCGTCCCCGCATCGAGCCCGAGTTGTCGATCAGGATGGTGACCACCGTGTCGCGGAACTCGGTGTCTTCCTCCTCCTTGAAGGCCAGGGAGGCGGTGGGATCGGTGATCACCCGGGTCAGCCGCGCGGTGTCCAGCAGGCCTTCCTCAAGGTCGAAGGACCACGAGCGGTTCTGCTGCGCCAGCAGCTTGCGCTGGAGCCGGTTGGCCAAGCGGCTCACGACGTTCGAGACCGACGCCAGCTGCTGGTCCAGGTAGGCGCGCAGGCGCGTCAGCTCCTCGGGATCGCAGAGCTCCTCGGCGGCCACGACCTCGTCGTGCGCCGTGGTGAAGACCTTGTAGGTGACCGCCCGGTTGTCGCCCGACGGGTCGGGGCGCGCTGGCGTGTCGCCGTCGCCCATCTCGGGGGGCTCGTCGGTGTCGTCGGCGTCGGGGTCCTGTTCCGACGGCATCATCTGGCTGTCGGCGTCTTCGGACTCCCGGGACTGGGTCTCGTCGTCGTCCATCGCCGACTGCTGCGGGGACTGGCTCTCGCCGTCGCCGTCGTCGTTGTCCGAGGTCTCGGGCTCGCCCTCTTCGCTGCCGCCGTCCTCGTCGTCGGGCTGCTCGGGCGCGTCCGACAGGTCGTCGCCCATCTCCAGGTCGCGGATGATGGCGCGCGCGATCCGGGCGAAGGCCTTCTGGTCGTGGACCGTGCCTTCCAGCTTCGCCAGGTCGGCGCCGGCCTTGGCCTCGATCTCGCCGCGGAACATGTCGACCAGGGCCCGCGCCATGGCCGGCGGCGGCTCGCCGGTCAGGCGCTCGCGAACCATCAGCGAGACCACCTCGGCCAGCGGCGGGTTCGCCATGGCCTCGACCTCGTTGTACACGCGCCGCGCCCAGCTGTGGTCCATCACCGCGCGCAGATTGCTCTTCACGCCGCCCATGGCGTTGGCGCCGATAGCTTCGATCCGGGCCTGCTCCAGCGCGTCGTAGATCGGCTGGCCGGCGCCCGACTGCGGGCGGGTCTTGGCGTGGGCGGCGGGGTCGTGGTGGGCGATGCGCAGCGCCATCTGGTCGGCCAGGCCGCGGATACGCGCGGCGTCCTCAGGCGTCAGGTCGCGGGGCGGGTGGGGCAGGACGGCGCGGTTGCCCGACAGCTGCGGGCCCTCGCCCGAGTAGACGATCTCGAGGTCCGGCGTCTCGGCAAGCGATCGCGCTGCGTGCGCCAGCGCGCGCTTGAAGGGCTCGAGAGGGCTTTCCGGGTTCTTCGCCATGTCGGGTCGGTCTTAGATCAGGGCTGCCGCCGCGCAAACCAAGGCTTTGCGCTCAGCCCGCAAAAAAGTCGCGAGCGGGCGCATGGGAAGCTCTGGCGGAAACACGGTTTCGTGGCCGTCCGGAACAGCGCGGCCGTGGCGGCGTTTCCAGCCCAGGATTTCGTTCCCAGGAGAGTTCAAATGCTGAAATGGGCCCTGATCTTCGCGATCGTCGCCGTCGTGGCGGCCCTTCTGGGCTTCGGCGGCATCGCCGGCGCCGCTGCGGGCATCGCGAAGTTCCTGTTCATCGTCGCCGTCATCGGCTTCCTGATCTTCCTGGCTCTGGGCGTCTTCGCCGGCCGCAAGATCACAGGACGATAGCGGAAGGCGGCGGGCGCGCCGAGAGCCTGTCCGGTTCAGATGAACCATCTGAACCGGATGAACAGGCACGCTCTTTTTGGCGCAACCGGCGTCCACTACCCAACACGCTCTAGGCGCGCCCGCTATCCCTACTTCCTAGCCGCGTAGGCCTTGGCCTGCTCGCCCACCACCTCGACCAGGTTGCCCATGGCGATGTTGGCGTCGATGAGGTGCAGGCCCCAGTCCTTGGCGATCACGCCGCCGGGACCCGTGACGTCGCCATTGATGACGTCGGTGCGAGGGTCGGCCGGGTCGGCGTTCACCTTGGCTTCCAGATAGTTGAACCCATCCTTCGAGACGCACTGGCCGCTGATCAGGCCGGGCACGGTCACGAACGGCGTTTTCGGGTTCGGCTTGCCCTTCACCCACTCCGGCGTCGCCGCCGCTGAGTTGGAGATGTTGTCCGCATTCGACAGATAGGCCTTCAGCTCGCCCACGCCGCCGGCCAGAGCGGCGGGGTTCACGCAGGCCGCCTCCATCGCGGGATTGGCCACCTTGCCGAAGCGGCTGTTGCCTGGCGGCGGGATGGTGTCGCGGAAGGTCACGTAGCTGATGGCGCAGCCCACCTGGCGGGCCGACTTGCACAGCGGGATCGACTTGAAGGCGCCGGTGTCCTTGCCCTTTTCGACGCCCAGGTTCGATCCCAGGATCAGGGCCGAGACCAGTTGCTTCTGGACCGGCTTGCCCTCGATCTCGGCCGGGATCAGCCGCTGCAGCAGGCCCGAGCCCTGGCTATGGCCGATCAGCACCACCCCGCGGCCCTTGTTCGCCGTCGCCAGGTAGTGGTTCCAGGCGTCGACCACGTCGTTGTAGCCGACCTGCCGGACGGCCGGGTCGGCGGCGCCGGCGATCGGCGTGCCGCTGACCATGGCGCGGAGGGCGGTCAGCGTGAACTGGCGGTACAGCGGCGCGTAGATCCGGCACTTGGAGCCGAAACGGGCGAGCTGCTGCTTCACCACGTTCAGCTCCTCGGCGTTGGCGGTCATGTCCGAGACCACGCCCGGGTCGTTCGACACCGTCGGATAGACGTAGAAGCAGTCGATGGGGGCCTTGGGGTCGGCCTTGAACGTCTCCACCGACGTCGAGCCATCGGCCTTCACCACGGTGGCCGTGAGGTCGATCGCGCAGGCGTCGCCCGCCTTGCCGGGCCAGCACAGCCACGTCTCGGGCTTGGCGTAGTCGTTCTTCGCCGGCGCCTGGGCGTGGGCGGCGCCGACCCCGATGCCCAGCGCCGCGCCCAGCGCCAGCGTTGCGAAAATCCGTCCCGTCATCCGCGTTTCCTCAAGCTCTCGTTTTTCGAAGACTGCGTATGATCATCGCCCGGCGAGCCGTCTCGGTCCAGCGCCCTTCATGCGGCCCGCGATTCTGCCTAAGGTCGCTGCCCACAAGTCCCGGGGGAAACGGATGGCGGCGGATACGGTAGCGAGCTGGCCGGCTCGGATCTGGGCGGCGATCGGCGGCGGTCTGATCACCCTGATCGGCGTCATCCTGCTGGGTGGCGGCGGATACCTGATCTTCCTGGGGGGCTCGCCCTACTACCTGTTCGCGGGCGCCGCGATCATCGGCAGCGGCGTCATGTTGATCCGTCGTCACCCTGGCGCGGGGCTGGTCTACGCCGCGGTGCTGGCCGCGACCCTTGGCTGGGCGCTCTGGGAGGCCTCGGGGTTCCAGTTCTGGCCTCTGCTGCCGCGCCTGTTCGCGCCGGCGGTGCTGGGCCTGTTCATGCTGCTGATCATCCCCACCGCGCCCAAGGGCCGGATGCGCGACCAGTCGCTGATGGCGGTCGGCGCGCTTTCGATCCTGGCGATCGGCGCTCTGGGCGCGTCCCTCCCGGCCACCTTCACCTGGGGCCAGGCGATGATCCCGGCCCAGGTTCGCCCCAACGCGCCCGTGGCTGAGCAGGCTTCCGACTGGCGGTCGTACGGCCGCGACAGCGGCGGCTCGCGCTACGCCCCCGTCGACCAGATCAACCGCGAGAACGTGGATGAACTGAAGGTCGCCTGGACCTTCCGCACCGGCGAGGCGGTCCATCGCGGCAACCAGGACCAGAACACGCCGCAGATGGTGGGCGACACGGTCTATGTTTGCACGCCCACCAATGTCGTGATCGCCGTCGACGCCGACACCGGCAAGGAGAAGTGGCGGCACGATCCCAAGGTGAAGCCCTTCTTCTGGAACCGCTGCCGTGGCGTGGGCTACTGGGACGGGACCAAGACCAAGCTGGCCGTCCCGTCGGCCCCGGCCGCGGTCGCCGCCGCGACTCCGCCCGCCAAGGGCGCCGCGCCCGCGTCCAAGGCGGCCCCCGTCTCCAAGGCCGAGCCTGCCTCCAAGGCCGCGCCTGCGCCCAAGGCCAAGGCTCCGGAAAAGGCGGCCGCGCCGCCCAAGCTGGTGACCACGCCGGCGCCGTCTCC
>FWWL01010155.1_pt1 | contig 11017 bp, 9 predicted proteins | sample 2228331 | NCBI WGS metagenome assembly FWWL01 (sample SAMEA103939775, study PRJEB20133) | metagenome
ACTTCCAGTTCGAGAGCATCTCCTGGAGCGGCTCGTTCGCGCTGGAAGGAATCGGCGCCGGGCTGCTGGTCGCCATGCTGTTCACTGTGCCGCCGCTGCTCGCCGTGCGCGACGTGAAACCTGCGCTGATCTTCCGGCGCGAGATGCCGGAAGCGAAGCCGCCCCTGCGCGCGAGGCTGCGGAAGCTGGCGCCGGCGGCAGGCGCGGGGGCGCTGATCCTCGCCGGGCTGGGCGCCATGGCGGCATGGCTGGCGGGTTCGGTGAAAACCGGAGCGTGGTTCGCCGGCGGGCTCGCCACCGCGCTCGCGCTGCTGGGAGGAGTGGCGTGGGTGTTGCTGCGCGCCCTGCGGCTGGCGATGCGGCATGCGCCCGTGCGGCTGCCGCTGTGGCTCCGGCACGGCATGGCGAACCTCTACCGTCCCGGAAACCACGCCGCCAGCATTCTGGTGGCTCTTGGCGTCGGCGTGATGTTCACGCTCACGGTGTATCTGGTGCAGAACTCGCTGCTCAGGGAAGTGATGGTGGCGATGCCCAAGGGCGCGCCCAATGTGTTCCTCATCAACATCACGCCGCGGGACGCCGATGCGGTGCGCGAATTCCTGTCCTCCCGCAGCGAGATCGAAGGGCGGGCGGAGCTCGTGCCGACGGTGGCGGCGCGGCTGGAGCGGGTCAACGGCACGCCGCTCGACGAGCTGCCCCCGCCGCCGGGCGAGGAGCGCCGCCGCCGGCGCAACTTCACGCGGCAGGTCACATGGATGCGGACGATGCCGGAGGATCTGCGCATCGTACGCGGCGCGTGGTGGAAGGACGGCTCTGCGGAGGCTCTGGTCAGCGTTGACGAGGGCACGGCGCAGCGATGGGGCATCGCCCCCGGCGCGGTGCTGGAATGGAGCGCTTCCGGGCGGCAGTTCCAGGCGCGCGTGGCGGCGGTCCACCGCTTTGAAAGCGTGCGCCGCGGCGCGAGCGACGAGTTCGTCTTCAGCGAGAAAGCGCTCGCCGGGCTGCCTGTGCAGTATTACGCCACGGCGCGCATCCGCCCGGAGAAGGTGGCGCTGTTCATGCGTGACAGCTTCCGGCGCTTCCCGTCGGTGACGGTGATCAACGCCGCCGACGTGGTGAACATCGTGCAGGAGGTGGTGGATCAGGTGTCGCTCGTGATCCGCTTCATCGCGGGCTTCGCGATCCTCGCCGGCGCCATCATCCTCGCCTCCACGGTGGCGGGAACGCGTATGCGGCGCGTGCGCGAATCGGCAGTGCTCAAGACGCTGGGCGCGCGCCGGCGCACGCTCGTGTCGATTTTTTCCGTGGAATTCGCGATTCTCGGCGCGGCTGCCGGGTTCCTCGGCGGCGCGCTCGCCACGGGTTTCTCGCGCCTGCTGATGATCCGGCTGCTCGACGCGCGCTTCGATCCCGAATGGCGCGCCAACCTTCTTGCCACGGCGCTCACCATGGCTCTTGCAATCGCCGCCGGCTGGCTGGCGTCCCTGCGCGTGCTCTCGCACCGCCCGCTGGAAGTGCTGCGCGAGGAATAGCGCACCGGCGCCCCGCGCACCGCCCGCCAAGCTGGTTTACTGGAAGAAGTTCCGTTCCAGGGAGAACGTATGGACATACCCGCGACCATGAAGGCTCTCGTGAAGAAGAAGGCCGAGCCCGGCTTGTGGCTGGAAGAAGTGCCCGTGCCGGAGATCGGAATCAACGACGTCCTGATCCGCGTCGAGAAGGCGTCTATCTGCGGCACCGACGTCCACATCTGGAACTGGGATGAATGGGCTCAAAAGACCATCCCCGTTCCAATGGTCGTCGGCCATGAATTCGTCGGGCGAATCGTGAAGACCGGCGCCAACGTCAACGATTTCTTCCCCGGCGACATCGTCAGCGCCGAAGGCCATGTGGTCTGCGGACGCTGCCGCAACTGCCTGGCAGGGCGGCGCCACCTCTGTGCCCACACGCAGGGCGTGGGCGTGAACCGCCCCGGATGCTTCGCCGAGTACATCGCGGTGCCGATGTCCAACATCTGGAAGCACGCGCCCGGCATTCCGCTGGACATCGCCTCGATCTTCGATCCCTTTGGCAACGCCGTCCACACCGCGCTCAGCTTCCCCGTGCTGGGCGAAGACGTCCTGATCACCGGCGCGGGTCCCATCGGTCTGATGGCGGCGGCGGTGGTCCGCCACGCGGGCGCGCGCTACGTGGTGATCACGGATCTGAACCCGAAACGGCTCGAACTCGCAAAGCGGTTCGGTGTCACGCGCGCCGTCGATCCGCGCCAGACCAGCCTGAAAGACGTCATGCAGGAGCTCGGCATGAAGGAGGGCTTCGACGTCGGGCTCGAGATGTCCGGCAGCCCGCAGGCGTTCCGCGACATGGTGGCGCACATGTGCCACGGCGGCAAGATCGCCTTGCTCGGCATTCAGCCGGGCGAAGCCGCCATCGACTGGAACACGGTCATCTTTTCCATGCTCACCATCAAGGGCATCTACGGGCGCGAGATGTACGAGACCTGGTACATGATGACCGTCATGCTGCAATCGGGCCTCGATATCTCGCCCGTCATCACGCACCGGTTCCACTACACGGAGTTCGAGAAGGGCTTCGAGGCGATGCGCTCCGGAGAAGCCGCCAAGGTTGTGCTGGACTGGTCCACGAATTGAATCTTTGCGCGGCGCCAGCTTCGGCAGCGCGCAGGCGCTCGCGATGGAACGACAGGCAGCTCAGCGCCAGTGTCGCCTAGACGGCTTGAAAGCGTGCCGGTGATGCTTCGGGTGCGGCCTGCCATGAGTCGAATAGACCACCACAGGCGGCGCAACCGGGGCGGGCGCAAACAGCAGGTGCCGCGGCACGCGGTAGCGGGAGCAGACAAGATCCCAGCCGCCGTATCTGTAAGCCTCCACGATCACCACGGGGCGCACGCGTGCATGGCGGGCGGCGACAAAGACGAGCGGCACGTCATAGGCGGGCACGTAACGCTCCACGTAGATCACTTCAGCCGGCGCGAAGCCATAGTACGGCGGCGCGCCGATGTTGACCTGAACGTTCCAGTCCGCCAGGAGCGGGAGCCCGAAGGCGGCCAGCGCGGCTGCCAGTGCGATGGGTTTCATGGCCCTTGTCTCCTGCACGGGAGACGTGGGCCGAAGCGCCACCGGTTGCAGGAAATTCGCCTGAATGGCGCGTCAGGTTTTCCACCAGCGCGCCGGTTACGCGGCGGAGGCGGCGCGGATCTTCCGCAGCTCCGGCAGCACGTCGCCGATGCTGACGGGATCAGAGCCCGGGCGCCCGAATCCGAAGTAAAGCTTGCGGTAGAGCGGGTAGAGCCGTTCGTACACGGCGGCTTCCTGCGGGTCGGGTTCGACGATGCGGTAAGAGGGGCACAGCCGTTGCTGCGCCTCTTCGATCGTGCGGAACGCGCCTGCAGCAAGGAACGCGAAGATCGCCGACCCAAGGCTGGTCACCTCTTCGGCGGGAACCAGCACAGGCATGTTGAACACGTTGGCGTACACGCGGTTCAGCGTCTCGTTCTTCTGCGGCACGCCGCCGCCGTTGATGACGCGGTGAATGGGGACGCCGTATTCAGCCATGCGCTCCAGGATGATGCGCGTGTGAAACGCGGTGCCTTCGATGGCGGCGAACAGTTCGTCCGCGGGCGTGGAGGTGAGCGTCCAGCCCAGCGTCACGCCGCCGAGTTCGGCGTTCACGAGCACGGTGCGGTCGCCGTTGTCCCAGCTCATCCGCAACAGCCCGGTGGAGCCGGCTTTGAACGCTTCCAGCCCGCGGGAGAGTTCGGCCACCGTGGTTCCGGCGCGCCGCGCAATGGCTTCAAAGATGTCGCCGACAGCGCTCAGCCCGGCTTCGATCCCGAAATACTCCGGATGAATGGATCCCTTCACCACGCCGCAGACGCCGGGGATGAGCCCCACCTGCTTCGCGATCGCCATCATGCAGGTGGACGTGCCTACCACGTTGACCACGTCGCCTTCGCGGATCCCCGCGCCGATGGCGTCCCAATGCGCGTCAAACGCGCCGACAGGAATCGGGATTCCCGCCCGCAGCCCCAGCTTCGCTGCCCACTCCTCGCACAGCCGCCCCGCGATCTTGTCCGAGGTCTCATACCTGCCGCGTAGCTTGCCGCGCACGCCCGCCAGCAGCGGATCCACGCTGGTCAGAAACTCCTCCGGCGGCAATCCGCCCAGCGCCGCGTTCCACATCCACTTGTGGCCCATGGCGCACACAGAGCGCGGCAGTTCGTCGATGGAACGGATGCCGCACAGCACCGCCGCCACGTAATCGCAGTGCTCGATGGCGGTGGCAAAGCGCGCCCGCTTTTCGGGGTTGTTGCGGAGCCAGTGCAGGAGCTTCGAAAAGCCCCATTCGGAAGAGTACACGCCGCCGCACCATTCGATGGCCTCGAGTTTCTGCTCGTGCGCCTTGGCTGTGATCTCCGCCGCTTCGCCCTTTGCGCGGTGGTCGCACCACAGGTAGTAGTCGTCGAGCGGTTCGAGATTCTCGTCGAGGACGAGCACCGTGGAGCCGGTGGTATCGAGCGCGATGGCTTCGACCTGGGAGCCGTCGATCCCCGCCGATTGCAGCGCCGCGCGCGTGGCCACGGCCAGCGCCTGCATATGGTCGGCGTGGCTCTGCGTCGCGTGATCCGGATCTTCGCGCTTGCGGTGCACCGGATACTCCGCCACAGCGGCGCCGATCCTGCCGCGGTCGCTGTCGAAAAGAGAAACCCTCACGCTCTGCGTGCCGAAATCCACGCCTGCGACGATCGCCATGGGTGAAAGAACCTCCGTGCGAGACTTGCCATGATATCGCATACACTCGGAAAAGAGGCAACGCCATTCCCATGCGAATTCCGGCCCTGCGTGAAGAAGTTCTGGAAGCGAACCTCGAGATTGTCCGCCGCGGACTCGTGCTTTACACGTTCGGCAACGCCAGCGGCTACGATCCTGCGGAAGGGCTTGTGGCCATCAAGCCCAGCGGCGTGCCGTTCGAAAAGCTTCGCCCGGAAGACATGGTGGTGACGGATCTCTCGGGCGCCGTCGTGGAAGGCTCCCTTCGCCCGTCATCGGATCTCGACACGCACCTCGAGATCTACCGCAACTTCCGCGGCGTGCGCGGCGTCGTGCATACACACTCGGCCCATGCAACGGCTTTCGCGCAGGCAAGGCGCGAGATCCCCTGCCTCGGCACCACCCACGCCGACTACTTCCACGGCCCCGTCCCGGTCACGGATCCGCTCACGGAAGACGAGATCCGCTCCGAATACGAGCTGAACACCGGCCGCGCCATCGTGCGGCGGTTCCGCAATCTCGATCCCCTAACGCACCCGGGCGTGCTCGTGGCCTCGCACGGGCCCTTCGCGTGGGGCCGGAGCCCGTCGCAGGCAGCCATGCACGCCGTGCTGCTTGAGGAGATCGCCCGCATCGCCGCCCTCACGCTGGCGCTGCGCCCGGATGCCGCACCCATCCCGCAGGCGCTCCACGACGAGCACTTCCTGCGCAAGCACGGCCCGCAGGCGCGCTACGGACAGCGCTGAAACAGAACTACCAGAAAATGATCTGAAGCAGCAGGAACACGCCGCCCACCACGCCCGCCCAGAAAATCGGCCGGTGCCACAGCGGCATGTCGCGTTCGTGCGGAACTTCTGTGCAGCCGTACACCAGCCCGCGCAGCGCGCTCTCCGGCAGCGGCTTGGTGGCGTAGCTCACCGCGATGGTCACCACCACGCAGATGATCCAGCACCACAAAGCGCGGTACATGTTCTCCGCCATGTCCTTGGCGTGCGGGGAAAGCGCGATGTAGCGCAGCGCCGAGGGGTCGACCTTCACCCAAGCCCACATGGCGATGCTCGACACCGTGCCCGCCAGCAGCCCCCAGAAGCCGCCCGCAGGCGTGGCGCGCTTCCACAGCATGCCCAGCAGCACGGTGCCGAACAGCGGGGCGATGAAGAAGCTGAACAGCGCCTGCACGTAGTCCATGATCGACTTGAACTGCATCACCAGGTATGCCGTGCCGATCGACACCAGCACGCCGAGGATCGTGCACCACCGCCCCATGGACACGTAGTGCGCGTCGGACGCCTCCTTGCGCATGAAGGCGCGGTAGATGTCGTACGTCCACACCGTCGCGAACGCGCTCACATTGCCCGCCATGCCGCTCATGAATCCGGCGATCAGCGCCGTGATCCCCAGCCCGAGCAGCCCCGGTCCCGCGTAGCGCGCCAGCATCAGCGGCAGCACTTCGTTGTAGCTGTGGCCGCCGCTCGTCACCGCCACGTCCTCCGGCTGCAGCCGCACCGGCAGCACCGCCAGCGCCAGCAGCCCGGGCAGGATCACGATGAAGGGCACCATCATCTTGAACGCCGCTCCAATGATGGGCGCCAGCTTCGCCGCCCGCAGATCCTTGGCCGCCAGCACGCGCTGCACCACCAGAAAGTCCGTGGTCCAGTAGCCGAAGCTGATCACCCACCCAAGGCCCAGCACAATGCCTGTCCAGTGGATGCCCATCGGGTTGTCCGTGAAGCTGCCCATCGTGCGCCACAGGTGCGTGTAGTCCTGCCCGGCGAAATTCGCCTGGATCTTCGCCACCATGCCGTCCCATCCGCCCGCCTCGATCAGCCCGACAATCGGAATGACCAGCGCGCCCGCCCAGATCAGGATGAATTGCAGCACCTCGTTGAAGATCGCCGAGCGCAGTCCGCCCAGGGCGACATAGATGGCCACCGTGAGCGAGCTGACCCAGATGCTGAAGTTGATGTCCCACCCGAGCACCACCTTCATCACCAGCGCCATCGAGTACATATTGATGCCGCTCATCAGCACGGTCATCACGCCGAAGGTGATCGCCGAAAGCGCCCGCGCGGGCTCGCCGAAGCGCAGCTGCAAGTACCCCGGCACGGAGTGCGTCTTCGAGATGTAATAGAACGGCATCATCACCACGCCGAGGAACAGCATCGCCGGGATCGCGCCCACCCAGTACCAGTGCGTGGCGAGGATCCCGTATTGGTAGGCAGCGGCTGCCCAGCCCATCAGTTCCAGCGACCCCAGATTTGCGGCGAGGAAGCTCAAGCCGGCGATCCACGCCGTCATTTCCCGCCCGGCGAGGAAGAAATCCTCGCCCGTGCCCGACCTGCCCTTCAGGTAGAAGCCGATGGCGAGTACCATCGCAAAGTAGATCACAATGATGGCGATATCGACGGCGCCGAGGCTGATGAGTTTCGTGGCTGCCTGCTGCATGGCTGACTCAAGATCGTATCGTATGCGCGTACATTCGCGCCACCGGAGGCCGGCTCAACGAACTGCCGCCAGAAACTCGCGAACCGCGGCGGCAATGCGCGCGTCCTCGCAACGCGTGGCCAGGTGGCCGCAGTTGGTCTTGAGCCGCAGCACCTCGAAGCCCGCCACAGCGGCCATTTCCAGCGAAGGCAGCGGATTCACCATGTGATCCTGTTCGGCTGCGATCACCAGCACGCGGGCGCGCACCGCGGCGCCGGCTTTCTCATACGACCCGCCGAAGCGGCGCGTGACGTCATGGCCCAGCATCGCCCGCAGCTGCGCCGCGTAGTCGCGCGGATCCATCCCTTTGCGCGCGTCGGCGTGCTTCAGATAGTCCCCCATCGCCGCAGCCGGGCGGTTCTGATGGATCCACTCGGGCGACGTAAGCGCGAAGTCATGCATCCGCCGCACCGCAGGCATCATGGCTCTTGGATCGATCCCGGCCTGCTGCGCCGCCTCGATCGCGCCCAGCTCCGCGCTCCAGAGCAGAATGTCGGACGAGCTCAACCGCGGCGAGCCCACGATCGGCACCGCCGCGCGCACCATCTCCGGATGGGCTGTGATCCACTCGAAGGTCTGCATGCCGCCCATGGAGACGCCCATCACCGCGTGCAGCCGCCGGATGCCCAGAACTTCGGTGACCAGGCGGTGCTGCGAGGCCACCATGTCGGCGATGGCGAGCTGATCCAGCGCGGCGCCGGTGTTGGACGGCGAGCAGCTGACGCCATTGCCCAACGCATCCACTGTGATCACGAAGAATCGCGCCGGATCCGCCAGCCGCGTTGCGCCCACAAGGCCGTCGAGTTGCGCGCTGTTGCCCGTGAACCAGGTGGGGATCAGCACCGCGTTCGACTTGTCCGCGTTCAGGGCGCCGTAGGTCCGGTAGCCGACCTTGCAGGAGGGAATCTCTTGTCCGTTGGCGAGCCGGAAGTTGCGCAGCTCGGCGAACTGCAGCGGCGGCTGCGCCAGCAGCGGCGCCGCCGCAAGGATGAGGAGCCAGGGCTTCATTGAGCCCAAGCTTATAACGGCCGTGGCCGGATTTGTGTAGGGGACACGGGCGACGAAACGAGCCGGGGCAGAACCTTCTCCTCCGGAATCCAGGGCTCTGCAGCGGGAATCGGCGGCGCGGAGGGCGACTGAACGATGAGGCCAAGCGCCGAGCCGGCCAGCATCAGGGCGAGCCCGATCAGGAACATCCCGGCGACGTGCATCCGGTCGCTTCTCAGCACCAGATCAAAAGGCAGCGATTCGCCGCCGGCGCGCCGCCCCACTTGCGGCGCCTTCGGCACTACGCTTCCTGCCAGATCCCCCCGGGCAGAGGCCAGCATCCAGCGGGAGCGCTCCGGCAAGAGCATGCGCGCTGATGCCACCGCAAGATGCTTTCGCAGCGGGACCGCGAGCGGTGGGGGCAACGGGCTCCGCGGAAGCTGCACCACGCACCCGCCCTCATGGGCGCAAGCCTCCGGGCGGGCGTCGAGAAAGACGAGCCGCGCCGGAGCGGCGATCAGCGGCTCGGGTTCGTGCCGTGGCGACAAGGGAGTTGCCGACAGCGGGGTGACACACGGCGCCATTGCCAGAAGAATGAGAGAAAGGAACACGAGAACGCCACGGCGGGACGCTGACCCGAATGGCCCCGGCAACCGCACGGGGATGGGCCGAAGGTGGCAGGGGGACATGTCGTTTTCTCCGGACCCTTCGACCAGCGGAATTTTTTTCGGATTCAACCCGAGAGTCTGCGCCGGGCAAGAAAATTCTCACAAAAAGTTTTAGTACTCCTGGTACTCTTTGAGTGCAGGGAGAAGGCTTGGCAAATGCGATTCCGCGGGGCACAGCTTCGCGAATTCGCGCGGGAGTGGCTGAGCCATTGCAGTGTTCCCCCGACGCTTGCGTCGGGGCCGCGTTTCTTGCGCGTTTTGCGCGTCTTGCGCTGTTCCCCCGACGCTTGCGTCGGGGCCGCAATGATCACGCGCGCCATGCTGCCGCGTGGCGAGCCTTTTGGCGGGACGATGCAGGCAGCGCAACCCTGTTAGCCATGCCGGCCGCTCGGCCTCCAGTCGCGCAGCCCGGGAGCAACGTGGACAACGCGGCCCCGGCGCAAGCGCCGGGGAAACCCGAAGAAATCCCCGCACAACGACGCAGCGGGGGCCATAGGGTTCCAGGGCAACCCTGGGGGTGGGGGATCCATCGGCCGAGCGATGCCTGAGCGGGCGGCGTTTTTGGCGCGCTAGCGCCGGGGGCATTCAGAGATCCCCGCACAACGCTGCAGCTGGACAATGAAGAGCGGCAACCGTTCTCTGAACCCTGCGTGATCACACACCGGCGGGTTCCTGGGGGTCCCTTCATGGCCGAACGGAAGCTGGTTTCGTTGCGCGATTGGGCCCGATTTCAGCCCTCCGGAAGCCGTCCCCCGGGCGAGTTGACAACTTTTGCGGCGGTTCGCTACGCTGGAAGAGTTTGAGGAGTTCTCTGTTCCGCTCCTGGTAACCCTTTCCGCAGCCGGTTGTCCGGCCCGACGGGAAGCCGACCGGGGGCCCGCCCCGAGGTTCCCTCAGACCTTGAGCTGAGTGGAGCATGGGCGTGTCCGACGAAGATCCTCTGATTTTCAGCACAGGCGGCGCGGCTGCCCGCTTCGTGCGAGACGATTCAAACCGGTTGTAAGGATTTGCCGCCAGGGCACGGCTCTGGCGCGGCCATGGCTGAATCCGGCCTTGGGTGCGCCTGCCCGGCGGCAGGTTGGATTTGAACAGCAGGTTTTCCGAGGGACGTACGTGCCGACATTCAATCAGCTCGTTCGCAAGGGAAGGAAGCCGCCGCGCTACAAGACGGCGAGCCCGGCGTTGCAGGGATGCCCGCAGAAGCGCGGCGTCTGCACCCGCGTCTATACCACCACGCCGAAGAAGCCGAACTCGGCGCTGCGCAAGGTGGCGCGCGTGCGCCTGACCAACGGCATTGAGGTGACGACCTACATTCCGGGCGTCGGCCACAACCTGCAGGAGCACTCGATCGTGCTCATCCGCGGCGGCCGCGTCAAGGACCTGCCCGGCGTGCGCTACCACGTCATCCGCGGCGCGCTCGACGCCGCCGGCGTCAGCGGGCGCATGCAGGGCCGTTCCAAGTACGGCGCCAAGCGGCCCAAGGCCGGCGCGCCCGCCAAGAAGTAGTGGAAGGAGTTTGAGAGGATGGCCCGCAGACGACGCGCGGAAGTTCGCCAGATCCCGCCCGACAGCGTCTACAACTCGACGCTGGCGGAGAAATTCATCAACTGCATGATGTGGGACGGCAAGAAGACCGTCTCGCAGCGCATTTTCTACACGGCGATGGATACCATCCGCGAGCGCACCGGCGACGACCCGCTCAAGCTGTTCAAGAAGGCGGTCGAAAACTGCAAGCCGCTCGTGGAAGTGAAGACCCGCCGCGTGGGCGGCGCCAACTACCAGGTGCCGGTCGAGGTGCCCGCCAACCGCCGCACCTCGCTCGCCATCCGCTGGATTCTCGCCGGCGCCCGCGCCCGCGCCGAAAAGAGCATGGCCGAAAAGCTGGCCAATGAACTGATGGACGCCGCCAATCTGCGCGGCGCCGCCATCAAGAAGAAGGACGACGTGCACCGCATGGCGGAAGCCAACAAGGCTTTCGCTCACTACCGCTGGTAAAAGGAGAAACCGAGCTGAGCCGCCGCGCCTGCGACGACTGATATGCCCCGCACCATCGCAATCGAGAAGATGAGAAACATCGGCATCATGGCC
>FWWL01010156.1_pt1 | contig 11017 bp, 9 predicted proteins | sample 2228331 | NCBI WGS metagenome assembly FWWL01 (sample SAMEA103939775, study PRJEB20133) | metagenome
CATTACAGCCCTTCCTGCATCCTTCATTACTGTTCTCACATCAGCAAAATCGAGATTTATGAGGCCAGGCTTCAGTATCAGATCCGATATCCCCTGAACTGCCTGCCTCAAAACATTATTCACAAGATCAAATGCCTTAAAGAGTGGTGTACCCTTTTCTGCCAGCATCCTCACCTTATCATTTGGTATGACAATCAATACATCAACCCTGTCCTTTAATTCATTTATACCCCTCATTGCATTTTCGAGTCTCTTTCTTCCTTCATAAAAGAAGGGCTTTGTCACCACCCCAACCGTGAGTATTCCCATCTCCCTTGCAACCTGGGCAACAACAGGAGAGGCACCTGTTCCTGTGCCACCACCCATACCCGCTGTTATAAAGACCATATCCGCACCATAGAGGGCATCCTTAATTGAATCTATATCCTCAATGGCAGCCTCCCTGCCGATATCAGGATTTGAACCAGCTCCAAGACCCTTGGTGAGATTACTCCCCAGCTGAACCTTCTGCGGTGCAAGGGATATCGATAATGACTGGAGATCTGTATTCATGGCAATGAAATCGACTCCCTTAAGACCTGATGAGATCATGCTGTTTATCGCATTGCCACCACCCCCTCCAACACCCACGACCTTTATAACAGCACTGTCCTCTCTCACATCAAATAGTTCAAACATGGTTACCTCCTTTCTATTTATTGTTAAACATCATACTCAGCACCCTTTATACGAATCCTCTCTGAAAAAGAAAAAACCCTTCTGAAATAAGAGATGGTTCTGCTCAAGATGCCACCTCTATTCGATATGAATCCGTTCTCAATCAATGCCTCTATCTCCATAAGAAGAAGTCCAGCAACCGTTGTATAACATGGATTACCCCTCAGTTTTTCAAGACCATTTATATTCAGAGAAAATGGAGATAAATCATAAGAACTGAGAGGATTAAAGATATAGTTTTTTAGAGCCAGTCCATCAGGATATCCAACCCTTACGGGTAACCTCAGTCTCTGTTCCAGAAATGCATCAAATCCCCTGAGAAGGGCCCCTCCACCTGTAAGAACAACTCCACATGGAAAAACTGATTTACCCATTCTCTCTATCTCCCTGTCAATCATATCAGCAATCTCCTCGACCCTCGGTTCAAGTATCTCGATGAGGACATCCTTCATAATCTTTCTTCTGGTTCTCGATGTATCTATATCTATCTCGATCCTTCGATCACTGTCGGTTCTTACTGCTGAACCATAATCAATCTTTAATCTCTCTGCTTCACTCACAGGCACCATCAAACCTGCTGCAAGATCGTTGGTAAGATGATTTCCACCAACAGGCAGTACAGTCACTCCCTTCAAAAAACCATCTCTATAAAAGGATAGGTCTGTCGTGCCCCCTCCCATATCCACCATCACAACACCAGATGACATCTCCTCATTGCTCAAAACAGCCTTTGATGATGCGATGGGCTCGAGAAAGATATCATCGACCTTCAAACCAGCCCTTTCACAGCATTTCATAAGATTCTTGAGCAGTGTACCTGGCAGGGTGATTATCTGTACTTTTGCCTCCAGTCTCACAGCACTCAAACCAAGAGGATTCTTTATGCCTGATTCGCCATCCACAGAAAAACCTGCAGGAATAACATGCATTATCTCCCTGTCAAGGGGTACATATACAGAACCTGCTGACTCCATAACCCTCTTTATATCATCAGGAGTGACCTCAGAGCCCTTCACACCTGTTGCACCAAAACTCTCGATTATATCGATGTGAGTTCCTGATATACCTGTTACCACCCTGTCAATAATATAATCAGAATCTCTCCTTATCTCCCCTATTACATCATTTATCGAAGAAACCACCTCATTTATATCAAGGACAATTCCCTTTCTTATACCCCTTGAAGGTTTTGTAACCAGAGACTCTATATTCACATCAATACTCTCATTATCAGAAAGACATACTTCTGAAACCATTGCACTTATCTTTGTTGTACCGATATCAAGAACAGTAATCTTCAGCATAAACCTCCCATCAGCTCATCTCATCGTACTTCACTATTACCCTGTTTTCGAATCTCAGATCAACAAGAACCGGTCTCTCTCCCTTCTCCTTTATCGATGGAGCGAGTTCAAGAAGACGGGAGATCTTCTCATTATACCTGCCGTAGCCAAATCTTATAGTAATTCCGCCTATACTCAGACTGAGGTCCTCTTTCCTGGTACCATTTATGAACATAACACCCCTCTCAGATGTGATCCCCCTTTCTCCAAGCACCATTGCAAGATTTAATGCCTCGAGGTATAAATCCTTCTTGGATGGGTCAATAAGTACCACAGGAAGAAGAACATCGGATCCACTATTGATCTCATCGAGTAATCTACCCTCGTTATCAACCATGAGATATCTACCACCGTACTCAACAACTGCTACAGGTCTTGACTCCTGTATCCATATTGTTATCCTGTCAGGAGGCTCTATCCTTACGGTAGCATCCTTTATCCATGGAGATGCCATGAGTCTTGAATGAATGAATGATAGTGACCTTCTGAATATATTAATTCCTTTCTTTAAACCCGCAATCTTCATGATATCATCCTCCGAGAGATAATGGTTCCCATAAACCACCACCTCTTTAAGGATAAAGTTTTTTTCCACAATCCTGTATGAGATATAAAAAAGAATAAGGCCTGATACAATGACCATCAGAAAGATTAAAGTTAATGGTCTTCTTCTTTCAGGCCTTCTTAATCTTCTCATCCTGTAGTGCATCTAAGAGTATCTCCTCCACAAGTTCATCGAATTTTATACCCCCTGACAGGGCTATCTTTGGAAGAAGAGATGTCTCTGTCATACCAGGAATAGTATTCACCTCAAGGATATACGGGGTCTTATCATCCACGATAAAATCAACCCTCGTTGCACCCCTTGAACCTATTATGTTATGTGCAGTCTCTGCATATCTCATCGTAAGATCCAATAAATGAGAAGAGATCTCAGGTGGTATTATGTAATCAGTCATTCCAGGTGTGTACTTTGCCTCATAACTGTAAAATCCCTTTTTCGGTCTGACCTCCACAGCCCCAATAGCCCTGCCTTTGAGAACCCCAACATGTATCTCCCTTCCCTTTATGTATCGTTCGATAATCGCTCCCTGACCGAATCCAAGTGCCACCTCAACCGCCTTCTTTAAATCAGAGCGACTCTCTACCAGAGAGACACCGATACTCGAACCCTCTGCTACTGGCTTCACAACAAGAGGAAGATTCAATCGTAATAAAATCTCATCGAGAGACCCGGTGTCGTTCACGACCTCATAATCAGCAACAGGAAGCCCTGCTTCCTTAAAGAGTCTTTTGGAAATAACCTTATTCATCGCTATTGCTGATGCAAGTATCCCTGACCCTGTATATGGTATTCCAAGAACCTCAAGAAATCCCTGTATTGCACCATTCTCACCGATACCTCCATGAAGGGCAAGGAATACACAATCCACCTTTCTTCTCCTCAAAAATTCAGAAAGGTTTTGGGGAGAAACCCTGAAGATATCTCTACTCTTTCTCACACCCCTTACAGTCGTGAGGTCAATCTTCACAACCTTATATCCTTTTCTCATAAGGGCAGAGGAGACAGCACTTCCTGTTCTCAGGGAGACATCCCTTTCTGATGATAATCCTCCCATGAGAACAGCTACCCTTAAACCTCTCATAACAGTCTCCTTATTTCAGGTTCGAGTAATAAAGAAAACCTCGAAAATACCATCTCCTGAACCCTCTCCATCAGGATAAGAAAATCCCTTGCCCTGCCCCTTCCTTTGTTTATGATGAAATTCGCATGCAGGAAACTCACCTCCATATCTCCTTCACGCATTCCCTTACAACCAGCATCCTCTATAAGCCTTCCTGCTGAAAGACCCTCGGGATTTTTGAAGACACATCCAAGTGAATACTGTCCGATGGGCTGTCTTTTCTTTTTTTCTCTGAGAAATTCATTCATTCTTTCCATGATAGATAAAGGTGAGTCCTCCTTAAGAACGAGCTCTGCAGATATGATAATATCATCAGGTAAAAGACCTGATTCTCTATACCTGAAATCAATCGATGCCCGATCCATAACACTGAGAGACATATCTCTCAGGACAACGACTCTTGAGAGGACATCCTTTATCTCATAACCGAATGCACCGGCATTACCCTTTATAGCACCGCCGAGTGTACCAGGTATTCCATAAAGTCCTTCCATACCTGATAATCCCATCTTCGAGACCTCTCTCACGAGGCGGGATAACATGGTACCAGCACCTGCTCTCAATCTATTTCTGTCGATCCTCTCTATCCTGTTCATCCCTGAAAGGGAAATCATGACACCATCAAAACCCTCATCAGGCATGAGTAGATTGCTCCCTCCGCCTATCAGAACATATCTTATTCCTTTTACATTGCATAAATTTATTAAATCTATGAGATCATCCATGTTAGAGAGCCTTGCAAAACAGAATGCCTCTCCACCAACTTTGAGCGTGGTATGTCTTGAGAGGGGTTCATTAAATCTTAATTCAACCCTTTCTGAAAGTCTCTGAAAGATATCCACTCTTTTATCTGACATCCTTGTATTCATACCTTCTCAATATCTTCTCACCTATCTTCCAGACATTGCCTGCACCCATTGTAATGAGAATATCTCCTTCCTTTAATTCCTCCATGACCCTCTCTATAAGAATATCCTCATCCCTTATGTAAAAGGATCTCTCCTTATCAAGGCCTCTGTAGATGAGGCCAGAGTCTACGCCCTCTATCGGTCTCTCTCCTGCAGGATATATATCCATGAGAAATACCATATCAGCATCCCTGAAACAACCCGTAAACTCCTCAAGAAGATCCCTTGTCCTTGTGTATCTGTGAGGCTGAAATATGAGGATAATCCTGCCTCTCTTTCCTGGTAAAATCCCTTTTATCTCTCTCAGGGCACTGAGGGTAGCTCTTATCTCGGTTGGATGGTGTGCATAATCATCGTATATCCTTATTCCATTCACGACACCCTTCAACTGGAGTCTCCTTTCTATGCCCCCAAATTCCTCATACGCACCTCTTATGATATCGAATGGGATCCTGAGTTCAGTGGCAACAGCAAAACCTGCAAGGGCATTAAGGATATTATGCCTTCCCAATAAAGGAAGAAAGTATTCACCACAATCAATATCTTTATTGTATATTCTGAATCTCAAACCCGGTCTTGAATCCTTTATCTCATAATTTATGAACTCACCTCTCACATCAGCACCCTCTGAGAAACCATATGTTGTGAATCTCCTCTTTATAAATGGCAGTATATCCCTTATTTGGGGGTTGTCAATACAGAGTACAGTGATCCCATAAAACGGTACTTTATTGGAAAAATCGATAAATGCCTTTTTAAGGGAATCCATGTCTTTAAAAAAGTCCATATGCTCCCTGTCTATGTTAGTGATAACAGCGATAGTGGGATTCAACTTTAAAAATGAACCGTCACTCTCATCAGCCTCTGCAATAAGAAAATCTCCCTGACCGAGTTTTGCATTCGTTCCAAGGGATCTCAATTTTCCGCCCACCACGAGTGTTGGATCCATACCTCCATAAGCAAGGATTGTGCCGATCAATGAGGTCGTGGTCGTCTTTCCATGGGCACCTGCAATAAGTACACTGTATTTAAGTCTTCCGAGTTCTGCAAGCATCTCTGCACGGGGAATCACAGGTATATTCCTCTTTTTAGCCTCAATTACTTCAGGATTATCCTCTGAAACCGCAGATGATACAACAACCACATGCGCACCGTCGACATTTTCCGGGCTGTGCCCGTAGTAAACCTTTATACCAAGAGACTCGAGTCTCCTTGTGGTATCTGACTCTCTCAGGTCAGAACCAGTGACCTCGTAACCGAGGTTCTTCAATATCTCAGCGATCCCGCTCATTCCGATTCCGCCAATCCCAACAAAGTGTATCACCCTGTAGTGCTCAAACATCTTTATCCTGCCTCCTGATCAATCCTCTATTCTTTTTCGAATTAATGAGGTTCTCTATGAGTTCAACCACCTTTGATGATGCATCTCTTCTGGTGAATGCCATGGCATTCTTTCTTAACTCCTCTCTCAGTCTTTCGTTCTCATACAGTTTCATGATCTCCCTGAAGAGTCGTTTCCCCTTCAATTCATCATCAAGGAGCATCAATGCAGCACCCATCTCACTGAGCTTTCTCGCATTTATCTCCTGATGTCTCTGTGCAGCAAACGGATATGGTATAAGTATTGAAGGTTTACCAAGGGATGTAATCTCCGCAATGGTAGTTGCACCCGCTCTGGATATAACAATGTCTGCCACAGCATATGCCTCATGCATCTGATAGATAAATGGTGTAACAACACCATTGAGACCATATTTCCTGTAAGCCTCCTTCACATATTCATAATCCTTCTCTCCTGTCTGGTGTATAAACTGTACACTATCCCTCAATGGAACAAAATCAGGCAGAATCGAAACCATCGCATTGTTTATACTCGATGCACCTCTGCTTCCGCCAAAGACTAATATCGTAAACCTTCCAGGATCAAGACCGAACAATCTCAATCCACCTTCCCTTGTACCATCGAATATCCTCTTCCTAACAGGATTCCCTGTTAGGATGGTCTTCCTCTTTGGAAAGAAATGAAATCCCTCATGATATGTAATACATATAAGATCAACAAACCTCGAAAGAAATCTGTTCGCAAGGCCCGGCACAGAATTCTGTTCGAGAATAATGGTTGAGATACCTCTCAATCTGCCTGCAATCAGTGGTGCAACAGATGCATATCCTCCCACTCCAATAATAACATCCGGCTTGAATCTTTTTATAAGACTCATGGACTCATGGAATGAGATAAATAAATTTAAAAGCCCCTTAACTTTATTCTTAATGGACTTCCCCACTATACCGCTTGAATGGATGTATCTTATCTGATATCCTTCCCTCGGAATAACCCTCGATTCTATTCCCTCCTCGGTACCCACAAAGAGTATATTCTTCACCCCTCTTGAGCGGAGTTCTTCTGCAATCGCAATTCCTGGAAACAGATGTCCTCCTGTTCCTCCTCCTGCAATAATCACATTCATTTAAATCTCTCCCTTAAATGTCTTCTTCTTATAATGATCTCTCTCCTTTTTGTGTTCCTCAGACCGCCTGTATCCATACCCTTCCTTCCTGTCAGGATATTGTTTCTTGAGATATTAAGGAGAATGCCCACCGCACATAGATTCGTTACAAGGGAAGAGCCTCCATAACTTATAAATGGAAGTGGAAGACCCTTTGTTGGTGCGATACCCGTGGTTACAGCAAAATTGATTATAGCCTGAAGACCTATCATAAGTGATATTCCATAGGCAAGAAAATATGAAAAACTGTCATCAGCCCTTGTGCCGATCGATACACCTTTTAAAAAGATTAAAAGAAATAATATTACAACACATATGGCACCTATAAAACCTGTCTCTTCACCTATTAAAGAAAATATAAAGTCATTGTGTATCGCAGGAAGATATGACAGTTTCTGCTTGCTGTTACCTATTCCTACTCCAAATAATCCCCCGCTTCCAAATGCAATGAGTGACTGGACCAGTTGAAAGCCTGCGCCTGTCTGGTCCTTCCATGGATCAAGAAAGGAGATTATCCTCCTCCACCTGTAAGGTTCATGGATGAGATAGATTATCAGAGGAATCATGATTGTTCCGAGAGAAAAAAGATATCTCAATCTTACACCTGAAAGGAACATCATTGAAAGGGTGAGTACACCAAGACTCATAAATGCACCGAAATCAGGTTGCTTTATAAATACAATCTGAAACAGACCCATAACCACAACAGGAATGATAAAACTCCTGAAACTGTGCGGATCAAAATCCTTCCTCGATGCAAACCAGGAAATAAATATCACCATGGAAAGTTTTGCCAGTTCAGATGGCTGAAACATGGTGGGCCATAATCTTATCCACCTCCTTGCTCCCCCGGCACTCACTCCAAGATCGGTAAACACCAGAAGAAGCAGAACAAATGAGATAATGAGTAAAGGTATAGCAGATCTTCTTATTGTATCGAGACTTATAAATGCAAAAATGAACATCAGGACAATGCCTATAAAGGCAGTAAGAAGGTGTTTTGTGAGATAGTAAAATGATGGGGTTTCACCGTCTTTTGGAACAGATGTGGAACTATACACCATTATGGTTCCTATAATGAGAAGTATCAGGGTGATTATTAAAATAGTTCTATCCATAATCAGTTCATAGCCTCCACGATCTTTCTGAATACCTCTCCCCTCTCCTCAAAATCCCTGAACATATCGAAACTCGCACATCCAGGACTCAAAAGTACTGTATCTCCACCTCCTGCTATATTCCTTGCAGTATGAACAGCCTCCTCCATACTCTCTGAGATATATGTATCAGCAAGGTCTCCAAGGGCATCCTTTATCTTCTCCCTTGCCTCTCCTATGAGGATCAGTGCCTTGACCCTGTCCTTCACATATGGTCTCAGCAGTCTGAAATCACTGTTCTTATCCCTTCCACCGAGGATGAGGATCACATTTTTCAAACCTTCAAGTGACTTCATTACAGCACCTATATTGGTCCCCTTTGAGTCATTTATATAATCGACTCCATTTATGTTCCTTATGAATTCCATCCTGTGAGGAAGCCCCCTGAAACTTCTGAGAACATTCCTTATGGCATCAACCGATGCACCTGCAAGAAAAGCCATTGTGGATGCAGCGAGTGCATTCTCTATGTTGTGAGCACCCCTCATACTGAGTTCATCCACCTCCATGACATCACCTGCCTCAAATGACAGGTCAGGTTTAGTGAAGTAGTAACTGATCATCCTGCCTTTCAGATAGAAACCCTCCCCATAAAATTCTCCTGTCCTTTTAAAAAATACCACCTTCGGTCCTCTTGTCTCCCACAGGAGATTATAAAGATACATCACATCCTTATCATCTGCATTAAGTACAAGATAATCACTCTCAGTTTGATTGAGTGCTATAAGAATCTTTGCCCCGCAGTAATCCCTGAAGGACTTATATCTATCAAGATGATCTGGAGAAAGATTCAGTATAGCTCCAATTCGTGGTCTGAAATACCTTATTGTCTCGAGTTGAAAACTCGATATCTCCATAACTATAGTATCCAGTGAGGAACTGGATTCGTTATTCATTATCCTGAACAATTCATATGTTATTGCATTCCCTATATTTCCGCATAATAGAGGTCTCATACCATGCTCTTTGAGAATAAGGTAAAGAAGGGTCGTGGTGGTTGATTTGCCATTTGTACCTGTTATCGCATAAAATGGAATATCATTTTCAAGAGGTGTCATTCCATCTCTTATAAGTCTATATGCAAGTTCCACCTCACCAATAACCTCGATTCCTTTCTCCTCTGCTTTCCTGAGATACTCCATATCACTTCTCACCCCAGGACTCAGAACTATCATATCTGCATTGAGAAAATCCTCCTCCTCATGTCCACCTACCCTGACCTTCACTCCCTGAGGCAATCTCTCTATATACTCCCTGAGCATCCCCTCGGGTTGAGTGTCAGTCACCAGGACATCTGCTCCGAGTTTTGAGAGAACAAGGGCTGAACCAAACCCGCTCCTTTTAAGCCCAACAATTAATATCCTCTTCCCCTTTATATCCAAGACTCACCTCACCTTAAGTGTTGCGAGGCTCAAAAGTGCAAGCAATATTCCTATAATCCAGAATCTCACAATAACCTTCGGCTCGCCCCATCCAAGGATCTCGAAATGGTGATGAATTGGTGCCATCCTGAAGATCCTCTTTCTGGTCAATTTATATGAAAGAACCTGTAGTATCACTGAAAAAGTCTCCACAACAAATATCCCACCAACTACAGCAAGTATTATCTCATGCTTTGTAATAACAGCAAGGGTTCCAAGGGCACCACCAAGGCTCAGGGAACCGACATCTCCCATAAATACCTCTGCAGGATAGGAATTGAACCATAAAAATCCGAGGGAGGCACCGAGCATGGCACCACAGAAGACAGTTAACTCACCAGTTCCTTTAAGATATAGAACCTGCAGATACTTTGAAAGACCTGCGTGGCCCGATATATATATAAGGATACCATTCGCTATCACTGCTATAGCAACCAGTCCTATTGCAAGGCCATCTATTCCATCAGTGAGATTAACTGCATTCGATGAACCGACCATAACAAATACAGCAAAAGGTATATAGAATATCCCGAGATCAAGAAGAAGTCTCTTGAAGAACGGAATACTGAGCACGGTGTTATATGGATCCTCTGGATTGAAATAAAGAGAGAGCGAAATAAAAAGCCCAACAATAATCTGAAGACCGAACTTGTATCTCCCTCTCAATCCGTGTGGATTCTTCCTTACAACCTTCAGATAGTCATCTATGAATCCAATGATGCCGAATGAGACAAGTGATGCTGTAACGAGTATTACATACCTGTTGGTGATATCCCCCCACAATAATATACTTATAAGGATACTCAAGAGTATCATGATACCGCCCATTGTGGGTGTACCCTCTTTTGTTAGATGGCTCTTCGGTCCATCATTTCTGATAACCTGAGTAAAGGATATCTTTCTGAGCCATCCTATAAAGTAAGGACCTGTAAAATAACAGAATGCGAATGATGTTATAATGGCAAGTGCTGTCCTGAATGTAATGTATTTAAATACATTAAATCCTGATACATACTGCTTGAGCATATAAAAGAGTTCAGCAAGCATTCAATACCTCCTCCATCCTCATACCTCTCGAGCCCTTTATAAGAACCGTATCACCATCCATGAGAATCTCCCTGAGTTTCTCTCCTGCTCTGAGAGGTGTATCGAAGATAAATACCTCACCACCTGAAGAGAATTCTTCTGCAGCAAATCTCATCTCATTTCCGACCGCAATAAATATATCCACTCCATAAGACCTGAGCAATCTTCCGATCTCTCTGTGAAATTCCTCTGA
>FWWL01010157.1_pt1 | contig 11017 bp, 9 predicted proteins | sample 2228331 | NCBI WGS metagenome assembly FWWL01 (sample SAMEA103939775, study PRJEB20133) | metagenome
AGGGATGTTCTAAAAGCTTTAACGTAGTAAAATATGGCTTTTCTAATATTTTCTTTTTTTATCTCTTCTCTTGCCTTACCTAAGAATATAAAAACCTGGGAGGAAGGGTCTAAATGATAACTATTGCTCCAAATACGAAACTTGGGGAGATTAGATGGGAAGATAGTAGCATAGTAATGAAGGAGTGATGAGACTGCAATATTTCTTACATAGGATGGAATATAAGGGAATTCTTGTTTTAACTTGTGAAAGAGCTCTACTCCTTCTTTACTATTTACCCTTGATAAAAATGCAAGCTTTTGAGTAAGAACAAGATAATATAATGTTTTACTATTATTGCACTTATTAAGGGCTTTTTCTAATTTACTTAAAGCTAAAAAATATTCTCCTTTCCAATATAATTTCAATGCTAAAAAATAAGTTTTCCAGGCTGAAGAAATTCTGCCTGTTTCCAAAATCCAGTTTAAAAATGGTTTCGCATAAGATCCATACGCGGATATAATCCTATTGATATAAGAAATTTCCTTGGGCATATCTCAAAATTGGGAAAAATTTTTTTGTAATTATATCACATTCTTTAATCTAAGCAATTTATTAGTAAAACGTTTTATCTTCAAAAAATTTAAAAATAAAAAAAATTTGCCCTATTAAAATAAAGATTTCATCAGCGTTCCTAAGTAGGGTAAAGTTGAAAGTCATATGCAAAAAGGTAAAGTGAAAATAGAAAGCTTAAGGGGAATATGTGAGGCTCATGTTCACTATGAGAATTACATATGAGGATCCTTTAGAAGAGGATAACAAGAAAAAGACTCTAAGATGCTACGGAAGAATTTAAATTTGGTATCAAATCTAATAACATTTTCATTTATTTTAGTCTAGTAAAATTATTTTTAGGAGGTGTGAAATATGGAATACATAGTAAAAAAAGAAGAGGTATCACTCGCGAGTAAATGGTGTCCTTTCGTTTGTGGTTTAGGATGCGGAGCTATATGTGCTGCAGGATGTTATGTGGATACTCCTGGTATACCACTAATGGATGTTGTAGCAGGAACACGTGGAAGCTACGCTGCTTATGGTAAAGCAAAAGTACTTTAGCAAATTTTAAAATATAGGAGGTGTGGATATGGAAATTTTAGCGTCCAGAAAAGAAGGTACAGACAAAGGATGGGTGTGCTTTTTGGGTTGCGCAGGGGGATGCGCCGGGGGTTGTGCCGCTATTTGTATGATGGATGCTACTTCTCCTGTAACTGATCTTATAGGTAGCAGACTCGCTGCTAACGCTGCTACCGCGTGGGCAGTTAAAAGTTAATTTATGAGGGGGCGTCTTTAAGGACGCCCCCTTCACTTAAAGAGGAGGGGTAAGAATTTGGATAATATTAAAATAATAGAGTTTTCTACAGAAAATACTACTTATATTTATAATGATGATACAGGATTGACATTTCCCAAAAAAGATATTGATAAACTAAAAGAAATAATAAATTTGCTTAAACATAATAATATGAAAGAAAAACCTGTATTAAGAGAAGTAGACATACAACATTTTCTTTTATATGAGGGTTTTACTCAACTTATTTTAAGTGTTACTGAAAATTGTAATTTTAGATGTAAATACTGTTATTATTATTCAGGCATGTACGATTATGCTCCAATTTTTAATAGAAAAAATATGAATTTTGATATTGCCAAAAAGGCTGTAGATTATTATTTCAATAATATTTTTCAAGTATTAAAGTATAATCCATATAGGAAACCTTGTGTTACTTTTTATGGGGGAGAGCCCTTACTAAATTTTGATTTAATAAAAAGCATAGTTACTTATATCAGAAAAAAGTTCCCTAATATTAATGTTTTATATAATATAACTACTAATGGGTATTTGTTGACTAAGGATATCGTAGATTTTTTAATCGATAATGATTTTTATATTGCTGTAAGCCTAGATGGATATAAAGAAAATCATGATAGAAATAGAACAACAATAAAAGGCCAAAAAACATTTGATAAAATACTACAAAATCTTGAATACATACGATTTCATTATCCACGATATTTTTATGAAAATATATCATTAATTTGTTGTTATGACTGGAAAACAGACTTATTTAAACTAGAAGAATTCTTTAGTACGAATAAAAATTTACCTCCTTTAGTAAGAGTAAATGCCGCAGCTCCTTACTTTTCTAAATATTACCAAATTTTTACCAAAGAGGACTTTTTAAACCATCAATGTCAAATTCAAAAATTGAAGGATGTTTATTTTGAACAAATTAAAAAGAAGAAAAAAACAAGTGCGTTTTTAGATATTTTTTTTGGATCAAATTATAGAACTCTCTTAATTCGGGAAAAAATAACAAAATCAAAAGGTGTTTTTAATTTCTTACATGGAAGTTGTGTCCCAGGTGTAAAAATTTTTATCGACACCGACGGGAATTTTCACATTTGTGAGAAAGTAAACTATTCTTTTCCAATTGGTAATATAGAAGAAGGCCTAAATTATAAGAAAATAATTCAGGTACTTAATAAATACAAAGAAGAAATAACCTATGAATGCAAAAAATGCCCAATATCACGTTTATGCACTATGTGTTTTGCTACTTTTATGACTAATAATAGATTTTCAAAAGATCCAGAGAATATATGCGAATTATTAATAAAACAAACTTTGTCAGATTTCTCTGAATTATACTCTCTATTAGAAAGTGATCCTTCATTCGAAGAAAAACTGTTTCATTTAAATACCAAAAACAAGAGGAGGAATTATGAGCACATATTATAGACTATCTCCAGAAATCTATTTTGTTAAAGGAAGAAAAAAAAGTGCATTATATAATACCCTTCAGGGGGAAATTATTCATCTTTGTGAAGAAAGAACAAGAATTATAGAACTTTTAGACAAAATGCCCTTTGAGGAGATACTAAATATAATAAATGGACTATCTAAGACCGAAATTATGGAATTTGTGAGAGTTCTAAAGCAAAACGGAATAATAAGAAAATATGAAAATAAAGCTTATATAGATAAATTAAGTTTAGGCTTTCCTCTTTTTATGCAGAAACATCTATTTAACAAACCTGCTCCTAATTTAGATATTGCCTTTATAGAAGTGAGTAGTACATGTGATTTTTCTTGTTATTTTTGTAAAAATTATCCTATAAAATTCGGTTGTTTGGGATGTACTCAAATAAGCTACAAAAAAAGAATTAGTGAAGAATTATGGTTAGAAATACTACAGGAAGTAAATAATTTGAGATGTAAGACATTAGTAATTTTAGGAGGTGACCCATTTTTAGAAATCACATCTTTAGTCAATTTTTGTAGAAATTTAGACAAATTCAATTTTGAAAATATTTTTATTCTAACTCATGGAATAAATATAGCTACGAAAAAAAGTAGAAATTTAATAAAGCATTACAATTTAAAACCTATCATTAGCATTTTTTTGCCATCATCCCTCTATAATACTATCTCTCAAAAGAGTTTTGCTTTTCTTTTAAATAATTTAAGAAAACTAAAAGAAGAAGATATTCAATTTTATATCAATTTTCGATTTTGCGATTTAGAATCTTATAAACAAAAAAATATAATAATAGAAAACATGACTACAGACCTAAATATTAATAAACAAAATATTTCTGAAAGCTATATGTTTGATCACTACATTGAAAAAAATGACATTCTACCAGTATTTGTCTCTGACTTTGAATTACGAAAAATTTACAATCCTTGTCTTAAAGGGAAAATAACAATTACCCTTGAAGGTAAATATCTCCTTTGCCCAATGCTTAGAAATTTAGTATTGGGAAGCGTTAAAGAAAGTAAAATACCAGATCTTTTCATAAAGGGAACAATTGACAGATTTTACGAACTATCCAAAGAGAAGCTTTATCCATGTAAGTATTGCGAATTTAGATATGCTTGTCTAGATTGTAGAGCCTTCGAATTACTAAAAGGGAGTAGCCTAGGTGAAGTGAAATTTTGTAAGTATAATCCATTGGAAGGAATATGGGGGTGAAGCTTTGGGAGATTTTGTCATTTCCTTTAATAATGTGGTAAAGAAATACGAAAAAACTTTGGCTTTGAACAAAGCGAGTTTTCAGGTTAAAAAAGGAGAGATTTTTGGGTATATAGGTCCTAATGGTGCTGGAAAAACTACCACTATAAGAATACTTCTTGGACTGTTAAAACCCAATGACGGAGAAGTAAAAGTATTTGGCTACGACATTAGTGAATTGGATAAGATTAAAGGAAGAATAGGTTTCATGCTTGAAGAAAGAGGGTTATATGAAAATCTCACTGGATATGAAAACTTAGAATTTTACTCTATTTTATACAAAGTGCCCAAAAAGATAAGAGAAAATAGAATAAAAGAATTAATAGAACTTGTAGGACTTTCTGGTAGAGAAAAAGAAAAGGTTAAAAATTATTCAACAGGTATGAGGCAGAGATTATGCTTAGCAAGATCACTTCTTCATGAGCCAGAACTTCTTCTTTTAGATGAGCCAACTACAGGTTTAGATGTGGAAGGACAAAAATTTATAAGAGATTTCTTAGTCAATCTTGCTAATAATAAAAATGTTACTATTTTTATAACGTCCCATAATCTCTACGAAATATCCCAAATATGTACTAGAATTGGAATAATAAATAAAGGAGAAATTGTAGCCTGTGGGACTCTTTCTGAATTGCAAAGAGCCTTTGATAGAAAAGAAGTAGAAATCTCCATAGATAAACCCTTGCAAGAAGTAGAAGTACCATTAAGAAACCTGCCTTTTGTTCAAAATGTAAAAGAAGAGGAAGGTAAGATAATTGTTTCTTTGGAAAATAAAGACAAATTACCAGATCTATTATTATGGTTTACACAAAATAACATAAAAGTATGGAAAATCAATGAGATTAAAAACTCTCTTGAAGATATATACCTATCTATAGTAAAGGAGGAAAAATAAATGTTAGGAATTTTATATAAAGAGATGAAGCAATTCAGAAAATTTCTTTACATCTCTCTATTCTACTCTATTTTCTTTTTGTTCGTCTTCAACACAACTATAGTAAAGGGGGAGGATAATCTATTTAGAATTCCTCACATAGTAAGAGAGATGGCAAACTCGCCCAATACAAAGATATTTTTCAGCAACTTCGTTAGTAAATTGATAAATTACATTCCTATAGGTACAATGATATTTGTTGGAACATTTCATATAACTTTGTTATTTATCACAGAATATTATACTAAGAACATAATACCTCTTCTTTCTACTCCTCTTACTCTTGTAGATTTTTGGCTGGGAAAGGTCATTTATGTATCACTAGCCATATATGTGATGAGTCTGTCTTCTCTCTTTGGGCTTCTCCTTTATTTAATATTGTTGGGTGTATCTGTTAGAATTACTTTACAGAATGTCTTTCATATTATTGTTGTAGCTCCCATAATCAACTTTGGAATATTAAGCTTTATTGGATGTTTGTCCTTGTTATTTGTAGATAAACTGATTCCCACGAGAATTTTGATAACTTATGCTTATTCAATACTTTTCATCGCTTTCTTTTATTTTATGGAGCCAGATAAATTAGAAAGAATACACTTCTTGTTAAAACCAAACTTAATTTTCATACTTGCAGGTTTAGTATTGTTTATTATTTCCTATTATCTTGTTAAAAATACTAGTATAGAAAAAATTCTACAAAAAGGGAGTTCATGAAAATGAAAGAGGATTTTGATTTCCTTATTCCAAAGAAAGAAGATATTTCCTTCTCAAAACTTAAAATATTGTTACCTTATTTTAAAATTCATCTTGGTAATTTTATAATTGCAAGTATATTTCTTATAATCTCGTCCTTTATTACAATTCCTGTTCCCTATTTAACAAAGATAGTAATCGATAAGGTTTTATTAGGAAGTAAAAATGCAAAATTACTTGTTAATTTAGTCATTATTATGGCAATTCTTCACATAGCAAGAAGTGTATTCTCTGGTATTACCCAATATCTTTTTACAAAGTTAAACCAAGAAATTATCGCAACTTTAAAAAGTGAGTTATTTAAAAAGATTTTGAAACTACCTTTCTCTTTTTACGATCAAGCTCAAACAGGCTATCTTTTAAGCAGAATTGGAGAAATAGAAGGATTAGGATTCTTCTTCTCTTCTACATTAGTAAGCCAATTAATAAGATTAGGAGAATTTATTTTTGCTCTTTTTATGCTCTTTTATCTCAATTGGAAATTAACCTTAATCGCTCTTTCAATTTTACCCTTTTATTATCTAGGTCTTAAACCCTTGTCTCAAAGAATTACATATATCACAAAAGATCTTTTAGAATCCTCTGCTAAATTAATGGGGAAAGTAGAAGAAAGAATTTCAGGAGCAGAAGTAATTAAACTTTTTGCTACAGAGGAAAGAGAGGCTATGGAAATTGAAAAGGGATTTAAAGAAATTAGCAGAAAGAACATTCTACAAAGTATAATCTTTACATTATTCTCAGAATTTAATATCACTCTTATTGCTTTGGGCGGACTTCTTATCCTATGGAGAGGAGGTTTAGATATAATAAATGGATCCTTTACTTTAGGAAGTTATATTGCTTTCACATCCTATGTGCAGAGACTTTATGGTCCTATTCAAAGTTTAGCTACTTTTAATTTTACTATTTATCCAGCTCTTGTCTCTTTAAAAAGAGTTACTGAAATTATGGAGATGGCAAAAGAAGAAGAAGGCGAAATAACAATTAATAAGTTAAGAGAAGGAATATCTTTTGTTAATGTTTCCTTTTCCTATGATGGAAAAAATAAAGTTTTAGAAAATATAAACTTAGATATAAAAGTGGGAGAAAAAGTCGCAATAGTAGGTCCTAATGGTAGTGGAAAAACTACTCTAATCCGACTGCTTCTTAGAATGTATAAACCTTTGGAAGGAAAAATTTTTATAGACGGTATCGACTTAGATAAAATAAAGCTTTCCTCTTTAAGAGAAAAAATTGGAATTGTTTCCCAAAACATCTTCTTATTTAATGATACTGTTAGAAATAACATTTCCTATGCAAATCCCAACATCTCTGACAATGAGATAAATAATCTCCTAAAAGAGATAGATTTATATCACTTTTTTATGGAAGGATTCCCAAATGGGCTTGATACCATAATAGGAGAAAGAGGAGTAAGAATATCGGGAGGACAAAAGAAGGTGATTGCTTTTCTTAGAGCTATATTAAAAAATCCTGAAATTCTCATACTTGACGAGGCAACCTCTGAAATAGATACAAGGGTAGAAGAAAAGATATTTAAATTTATAAAAGAAAAGATGAAAGATACAACTTGTGTTATCATTACTCCTAAGGATTTACCTAAGGAAACCTTTATAAATAAAATTGTTTACTTGGAGAATGGAAAAATCGTAAATATAGTAACAATGATATAATATTTTTATGAACAAGGAATTTTACTCCCTTTATGAAAAGGAAAGAATAAAGAATTATTGATTGAAAAATTCCTTACAGATTTAATAGAAACAACATCCCTTGAAGCCATTAGTAATGAGTATATATCCTACTTATCTTTAAAGGAGCTTCTTCCTTGATGCAGATCGATATTGAAAAAAATAAAACAGAGAAATTCTGGTCTGACAAGAGAAATATAGCAGCCTTAAAATACTTCCTTCTCTAAGCTATAGAATCCTTAGGAGGGATATGTGTCCACATCTGCACTAAAAGATTCAATAAGGGAGTTTCCAGTTTAGGAGAATGCATAGAAATCCTTGAAAAAGAGAAAGTCTTAGATAAAGATCTATCGGAGAGATTAAGAAATTTATGAGTATGCCAAAAAGGATATTAAAGACTTCACTGATTTTATAGAGGCAATTAAAGGGATTCTTTGAACTGTAGTGTTAAGCATTAACCATCATTTCATTAATTATTTTATTGAAATTTCTTCTTTCTCTCCTCTCAAAGCAAAAATAAGCTAAAGAAGAAGGCAGTTCCTTCAGCTGAAATCCTTTAACAAAAGGAACTATTTCTGCAGGAGTAGGTATTTTAATATGCCAATCTCTATCATATCTTACATAATTCCTCACAAAAGTGTCTATAAACTCTCTTCCTTTCTCTTCCAAAGAGAGATAAAAATCTATAAAAAGATCTCTTTTCTCAGGATATAAATCTTCCAAAAACTTTTTAGCCAAATCCATTCTTGCTTTAAAGAAGGGATGGTCATTAGAAATATACGATAAGAATTTCATAACTTCAAAATCCCTCTTCGCAAAATTAATGAGTCTTTTAATATTCTCTGAGAAATCCAATATATCTTTAATCTTCTTAGAGGTAGAGGGGAATAGCTTCTTTCTATTACAAAGACTCATAAAGGCTGAGAGGATCAAAATTTTTCTTTCTTCCTTTGATATATTATTTAGTAATTCTATGGTTCTCCAGAAATCCTTAAATATGCTTATTCTCTTTAATTCAGCCAAAATATCCAAAGATAGATTATTAAAATCAGGCTTAATATCCTCGTTTAAATCCAACCATTTTTCATTGTTTTTAGAAGAAGACAGATCAAAACAAAATCTTTTGGAGAATTCAAGGGTTTTTTTGTAGTGCTGTTTATCGTAATTTCCAGAAGACTCCGACAAAAATTTATAATAGTGCTTAATAATCATAGAAGTCTCACAAATAGAAAGATCATTATTAATCTTCTGTACTTCAAAAAGAGTATCAAGAACAGCAAAATCATAGGATAGATCTTCCCTATATAAAGCACAGTAATAAACAGCCTTTTTAGCTAATGATAGAGAAAACTTAGGATGTCTTTCTTTAAGATTCCAAGAGAGGTTGTTTAAACTATTGATAATTCCTGTTGGATGGGGAATAGATAGGGATGTTCTAAAAGCTTTAACATAGTAAAATATGGCTCTTCTAAGGTTTCCTTTTCTTAATTCCTCTCCTGCCTTACCTAAGAAGACAAAAGCTAAAGAAGAAGGATTAGAATAATATCTATTACTCCAAATACGAAACTTTGAAGAATTAGAAGAAAGAAACGAATTGTAGTAATTAATAAGGGTTGAAGATGTAATATTCCTTACGTAAGATGGAATATAAGGGAATTCTCGTTTTAATTTGTGAAAGAGCTCTACTCCTTCTTTACTATTTACTCTTAATAAGAATGCAAGTTTTTGCGTAAGAACAAGATAATATAATGTTTTACTATTATTGCCCTTATTAAGGGCTTTTTCTAATTTACTTAAAGCTAAAAAGTATTCCCCTTTCCAATATAATTTCAATGCCCAAAAATAAGCTTTCCAAGTTGAAGAAATTTTGCCTGCTTCTAAAATCCAGTTTAAAAACGGTTTCGCATAAGATCCATATGTGGATATGATCTTATTGATATAAGAAATTTCCTTGGGCATATCTCAAAATTGGGAAAAAACTTTTTGTTAATTATATCATATCCTTTAATCTAAGCAATTTACTACCAAAACGCTTTATCTTCAAAAAAATTTAAAAACATAAAAATTTTGCCCCACTAAAATTAAGATTTCATCAACATTCCCAAGTAGGGTAAAGTTGAAAGTCATATGCAAGAGGATAAAGTTAAAATAGAAAGTTTAAGTGCGGGGAAGTGAGGGAATGGAGATTCTTATTAAGAATTTATCTAAAACTTATTCAAACGCAAAAAAGAAAGCTATATCTAATATTAACCTAGAAATAACCAGTAACAAAATAATAGGTCTTGTAGGTCCCAATGGAGCAGGAAAGACTACACTAATAAAATGTATAGTTGGAATTCTTTCCTATGAAGAGGGAGAAATTATATTTTCCCCCGCTGAAATTAAAGAGAGTATAGGTTATATTCCTGAAAAGTTTGAGTTACCAGGGTTTCTCAGAGGGATAGACTTTTTAAAGTTCGTTAGTGTAATGAAAGAAGTAGAATTTTTAGAAACTAAAAAAATGTTAGAGGAAATAGGAAAAGATTTAGCTATTCCCCCTTTAGACATGTTCGTTGAAGAATATTCAAAGGGACAAAAAGAAAAATTATTATTCTTAAGCATTTTAATAGGGAGTCCTAGGCTTCTTGTTCTTGATGAACCCTTTACTGGAATTGATATACTCTCTGTTGAGTTTTTAAAAGAATATCTCAGGAGATTAAAATCTTCTGAAAGAATAATAATTATATCTTCTCATATCTCAGATCTCGTTGCTGATCTATGTGATGAAATTCTCATAATAAATAATGGTATTCTTTATGAAAAACTCTCTTTTACAGAGGACATAAGTTTAGAAAGTAAAATAAATGTCTTAAGAAATACTCTAAAAAATTTATCATTAGCTTAAGAAATGATGAAGATAATAAGAGGTATAAGAATCTTATTAGAATCTCAATTGATATATTATATCAAAAAGCCTCAAAAATTTGTTTCCTTCTTAATGTTGATTTTCCTTTATTTCATAGGTTTCAAAACCTTAGCAACTGAAACCTATTTCTTGGCCCCTAAAAATTCTGTGTTATTAAGCAATATAATTACATTGATTTTAATAATTGTCTTAGCATTAGCTTTTCTTATGATATATTCTATTTTAAATTCAATAAAATACTATATGCTTGAGGTAGTACCACAGTTTTGGGGGATCCTTCACGAAGGTCATTTAAAAGATATTTTTATCACAATTTCTTTATATAATTATTTAAAATTCGCTATAAGTCTCTTATTTATATCCCTAATTTTTAGACCTGTCTCCAGCAATCTTTTAATCATTTTCTTAGCTAAAATCATCATTCTTACCCTTATCCTTCCAACTATTGTCTTAATTTACCCCTATCACCTTTCCCAAAGAAAATCCCTCTTACTTCTACCCCTGACTGTATTTTTAGGAGTAATTCTCACCACAATAATTAATACTATAAAAGTCCAAAATTGGTTTGTCTCAAACTTAATAACAGAGTTATTTATATCAAGCAAACCAAATTCTTATATAATAATCAAAGAGCTTACAAAGATCTTATTGTTTACATTTTTAATAATAGCCTCTCTAC
>FWWL01009879.1_pt1 | contig 11012 bp, 16 predicted proteins | sample 2228331 | NCBI WGS metagenome assembly FWWL01 (sample SAMEA103939775, study PRJEB20133) | metagenome
GAGGAATGTTAGATTCAGAAAGAGCAATCGCTTTCTGTTGATTCAATTTATTGAGTATTTTCTAAAATTGACAAAATTTTTTACACAGTAGTCCTGCTTGAATGATTGTCTTAGTTTCATTTAATTGTTTTATACGCTCGTCTATGATTTCTTGTAATGGTAATAGTATAAATTCCTTATAGTCTTCAACACTTGTTTTAGCGGCCGCTTTCATTGCCTCAAATAATTCATGCGACTCACGAACTGATAAAAGATCGATGTTACATAATCTTAATTCTAAATATGGTATAAGTTTTTCTATAATAACATCAATATTATTATTATTGAAAATCTGACTTGGATCTTCAGCTTGTATCATATCATCTATAGATTTAGAAATGTAGAATTTTAACTCCTCAAGTGTCATCATAAAATCTCCTAATAAAATTATGTGGTCTTAAATGAATAGTCATCTGATAAATACTCCTTGCTATCTTGATCAATGATTGTAATTCTGTAATGATAGATTGTTAGCGGCGAGAGCTGACGTAAGATTATTTTATGTGTCTGTTTGAATTCATCAGGACCTTCTACAACATTACCATAATCAGTAGTTGTTCCATATTCAACTTTTACCTTCGCTGGAATTCCACTTGTGAATGTAATAATAGCATAAGTTGACTTTACTCGTGCATTAATCTTGTTAAAGTATGGAGCAATTCCACCAAACTGAAATGGAAATACTCCTTCTTTATCGTAGAATTGAATAATCAATGGTCTAGTTAAGCTTGGTTTGTACCTATTCCACTCTGAATTTGCAAATGTGAATGTGATAGAATTATTCTGAAGATCTAATGTGTAATTTTTATAATCTCTTATCATAGTTTTACCAGAAAATAAATTATAAGAGTATTTTTGATCCATAGGAAAGTCATTTGGATCAAATTTGATTGTTATAGATTTATTAGTGTTATGTAATTTAATGTTGGTAGTATCGGCGAGATCTTTTGAGAGATTCAAATAGTTATCTTCATCAATTACAATATTTGCACTATCAGGACTTCTTGGAACATCAACTTCTTTTACCTTGTACGTCTTCTGATTATCAACTGTAATTACTAACTTGTCATCGCTTGTTCTACTAACTTTCAGCCTAGCAGACTCTGCAGTAACACTCTTTGCTGGTAACGAAACTGAATCCAAAATGTTAACCTGATTAGATGACTCAGCTTCATACAGTACATAATTTCTTCTGATATAACCTTTCTCCAACCTTGAGATATCATCATTTGTTCTATTGACTATTTTGCTAGAAGGATAATCACAAATAGGTTCAAAACCACTAGTGTTATATATTGCAATATCAATCTTCTCAATAACACCTGGAAACTTATCACAAAATAAAAACAATGGAAATTGAATCATATAAGTTAACTCTACCACGACCTGAAATGATCTCTGTGTTGAATCAGGAATAGTAGAAGAAATTGAATCAAGTCTTATAAATGGCTGATAAGTAATAGAAAAACAATAATCAATTTGACCACTTCTTTTATTTAGTTTTGTATATAGATTACTAATTTGATCTATATCAGGTTCAAAATATATTTTATCCAGAAATGGCAAAGAAACTTCTAGAAACGATGTAAATTCTAAGCATTGCAGATATTTATTAAGTGGTAACCAGCGGCGCACAACGTTCGCAACTTCTTTCGCTTGCAACTGAGATTCGCAATTGATTGTAACAGTAATAGGTATATTTACCATTTCCTCTTGTACATACAAGATACTTCCTTTAGTTGAATTATACAGCACTGGAATTTGATCCACGTTATAATACAGCAAACCCTGCGAAACATCTGGCCGCTGGCCATAACTAGGAGTCTCATCATTCAAATTAATTATTACAACTGGAAAATCAAAATTCGTCTGATAATCACTCGGTAACTGAAATGTTCTGTTGCCGATATTGAACTCATATCTTCTTACATATCTATCTGTTCGAAATATATGAGTATCAAACAAAACTTTAACAGACAGCAATAGATCAGAAAAAAAGTTATGAATATACATTTTTCTAATATCCTTCTTTGAAGAAGAAGTTAAACTTTGGCGCTAGCAAATGAAACTTGAATATCCTCTGTTGTTGTATTTGATACATAAAAGCTTGTTTTAGAACCTTGATAAGAAAAATGCGTTACATTTGTAATAGCAGGACTTGTAGTGCTTCCAATCTTTAGCGTAACACCTGTAGAAGATTTCATAACAAAAATGTTTACATCAGATACTATTCCAACATCAGTTGCCTCTGCAAGAACAACCATTTTACCATGTTCGAAATCGGTTGGCGTAACTTGTATTGTAATATCCATTAATCTGAAAGTTTCAGGCGGTGTTTGTTGTACAAAAGTAAGTGCTTCTTGAATTTTAAGAATATCTGGCATCCTCAGTTCTCCTTTTTTTATTATATAGTTATAATTATATAAATATTTAATTTTTTCGAAGGGTTCGAAAAAAATTAGAGAAATCAATTGAGACTATTTTTTCTTAAAAAATTTAGAATATATAGAACTTTTTTATTTCATTTCTTGAATAATAATAGAACCAGACCCTTCGGATTGTATGTAAAGTTTTGTAAGTCCTAATATTGTATTTTCTAGTGTAAAAGTAGTACCGGCCGAAACAATTATTTCAGGCTCATTGCTCTCTGATTGAATAAAAATATTAAAGTTAGTACTAATTGCTGTAAAATGAAATTTTCTACAATTTATTGGTGAATTAACATAATATACTTGAATACTTGCAGAACTAAATATAAGTTTTGTAGAGGATATTATTGGATTGTATAATGGTGAAAGATCAACTAGATAGAGTTGTGGATACTGATTCACAACTAAAGGATTTGAATCATCAGTAGAAAATCCTAGAACAGATGCGGCGGTATTACCCATTTCTCTAATATAGATTTTAGAAATATAATTGTTTATTACCGGCGCGATCAGTTGTATGTGGTAATTACCAGAGGATAGTTCAACTGGTATAGCTATTTTATCATGTCTTCCAGTAGCCATAAAATATGCAGCATTCAAATCATGACACACATCATCTGCTGATACTGAACTTCCAGTAGTCAGATTCGCTATAATCCAATTTTCCATATTATTGAATTTAAAGATAAATGTTTTCTTATCATTTATAATATCAAAAGGTTCAGACTTAGATGAATTAAGAAACACTTGTTTACAAACTAACGAAACTGGATTTACATCATTTCCATTTAATCCAAGTACACCATTGGCAGTACTATCAGTATCAGCAATCCAGACTGCTGAAAATTCATTATGAACCCGCGGAGCAGTAATTGTAACTCTATCATACTCTGCTGTTGCAACTACACTTCCATATCCATCATTAATATCTTCAGCTATTTGCTCAGCAGTCTGATCATCTCCGGAAGTTAATGTAATAGTAACCCAAGCTTCTTCATTATTAAATCGTAACACCAATTTATCATTAGTATCTGAAATTATATCAAACGGTCCTTTTACTGTAACCACGTATGCATAAGTATTGATTACATCATATGTTTCTACCATCTGGTTTGGTATAAATACTTTATTTCCATAATAAATTGGATAACTTGCAGTATTAATGTATTTCGGCATCAGAAGATCTCCTTTTTAAAATCCTTTCAATGGCATCAATGACCATTTGTGGTTCGATGGATTTTGAACATTCAAAATCTTTGTTTCTAGGACACCAGTACCAATTTCCTCGATCAAAAGAAAAATTTAAATCACTATAACAACCATGACAAACATTTTTATTTAGAATTCTTTCACAATCTTGCATTTCAATATAATCTGAAGAATATCCTGAAATAAGAATTGTTGGAACATTTAATGCCCATGCTAACCATGAAGGACCTGAACTAATTCCTATAAAAAAATCTGCGTTTTTAATGACATCAACAGTATCGAGAATTGTATATTGATAACCTGTTCTATCAATTATATTAACGTTATCGATTGCTAGATCTATTGGTTCTTCTAGAGATACTACTACTACTTTATAACCGAGTGTATTTGTTAGGTAGTCACAAATGGATTGCCAACCTCCTGGATATAGCCAATATTTACAGTGAAAGGTACTATGTTGAGAAATTACAACATATTTACCGTTAATGATATTATTATTCTTAGTTTTTGTTTTAATTATCGGCCGAATTTCTTTGTACTCCAAACCGAGAATATCAGAGGCGACTTTTTGCAAAGGAATGGTTCTCCAATTATACTTATTAGCAGTACTATCATTGTCAAATACACCCATTCTATAATGAGCATATAAATTATCCACTATTGTTCCAGGTTCCACAAATTCGATTTCTGGATAACCATCTTCAAATAATTCATTCCAGAAGGTTGATACAATTAGTTTACATTGATGTTTCTTTCTGAATTCTTCTACATATGGCATCCATGCTATTGTGTCACCTAAACATTTACTTTCGAATGATATATAAACTCTCTGATCTTTTGCGTTAAACTTATGCTCAAAAACAACTGTGGAATTTGTTAAATCTGTAACTTTAATTAAATAATTGATGTAATATTTAATGTTAGTTTTTGCCCAATGATTTGGGCTAATTATTGTTTGATAGATAATTTGATTATTATTATCTTGATCCATGAATTGTACAAAGTATTTTTTATTAGAATCATCTGAACTTAGAATTTCTAAGAAAGCACCATTGCAAAAATTGTAGCGAAAATTGGTTACCGGCGCGATTCTTTTGATTGCTACAACTTTTAGAGAAACTTTATCTCCATTTCTAATTCGATTGAAACTAGATAACTCAAATCCAGCTTGTCCTATTAGACTTATTAATCTAGATTCTGTAAAACCTGTCCTATAAAATTTTTCATCAGAACCGAAAATCTGATCATGCAAAGAACTCCAACGTATAACCTCAGGAGCAAGCAACCAATTTCTAATATAAAATTCTAAATCAGGTACCTCTATTTCCAAAGTCCCACCCTGTTTTAAAACACGATGATATTCTTTAAGTGCTAACAATACATCATTCTTTGCTAAATACTGTAACACATATGAACATCTTATTTTGTCAATAGAATTACTACGATACTCCAAATTTGGACGGTCTGATTTAATATCAAGTTCTGCACATTTATTATACTTTTTTATTTCGTAATCTAATTCCTCTAACCATCTCATTGCTTTTTTAGCGGCATTATCCCAAGTAAATCGCTTTCTAACAATTTCTGAATCGTCTAATGCTTTTTTCTTTAGTAAATCATAGTTCTCATAACACATTCTCATAATATATTGAAGATGTTCAAAATCAGGCTCGGCAACTTCACCTGGAATATCACTCCCATAAACATTTCTTGCCGCTATCATACCCTTAATTCTAACTTTTTGAGAAATACCATTGGCGTAATCTAATTGTGCACCATAATTAGAACAAATAGTTGGAATACCAACGGCAATAGCTTGAATCAGTGGAATATTCCAACCCTCTGATCTTGCACAACTTACAAAACAATGAGCATTCCTTAAATAAGACAAATATAAATCATCATTTTCTACTTTTTCTAAATTTCTTAATATTTTAATTCTTGAATCATTGAAACCATAATAAGCTAACCTTTCTTCGGTAGTCTTAAAGCCATCTCGACCAAAAGGATTATCTACATGAATAAACAAATCAACTGGTTCATCTTTTCTAAACTCATTTAAAAACGCTCTAATAATTTCAGTAGTAGATTTACGTGGATCCCAGCGACCAATAACAATAAATCTAAAACGATCACTCACATAATCAGAAGGTAATGGAGAATCTCCAGGACAAAACTTCTGAACATTTAATCCTTCAGGAACTACTTTAACTCTATCTTCAGGAAAACCCTGTTCGATAGAGCACTCTCTCTGCCAGGTTGTAGGAACCCACAATTGATCATACCCAAGTAATCTTAAAAAGAAATGCTCTGGTTGTCTAGTACTTTCCCAAACATTATATGCAATTTTAGGTCCTTTATAAGACTCATAAAAATAATAATGATTCGTCTCATTTAAAACTATATTAATAATTGACTTATTCGGATCTTCAACGTAAGGTATTCCTACTTCAAATGGTTCAGTAGCCCAAGTTTGATAAATTATCATATTTCGTTGTTCTTCTGTAAGATAATCGATATTATCAACATGCGAAAAATTTCTTACTCGAACAGGAATATACTTGTTAAGAGTTGTAAAGAACTCTCTAGAATGATGAGCATATCCAGTATGCCCAATAAATGAGGTGTGAGCAAGAACTAAGTCGAACATGGTTTCTAATATAGACCTCCAAATTTTCTAAATTTTTGATGAGGATCCACATTATCCATTACTTTTATTTCCTTTTTTATTTGTGAAAATAAATCAATTATATCATCCACTCTGGAACAAAGTGTGGAGTTAGATCTTAAATCATGACGTAAATCACGTAGCATTTCTTCCAATTTCTTAACTTGTTTGGTTAGCATTTTCTATTGATTCCTTCTTTTCATTATCGAGTAATTCTTTAAGTCGTTCGATATTATATTTATCGGCAAGATCATATTTCTGATCAAGAGTGAGAGATAGATCTGAAAATATTTGATCTGGTATCGTTGTCACACTTGGATCAATGTTCCATTTTTTACAAGTTATAAGGCGATGTTCATAATCACCTTGCCCAGAGTTGATCTCTTTAAACTTAGCTGCTCTTTCACCCTCATATTTAAGAGCCTCATTAACTTCAACCGCTGTAAGTATATTCCTGTCGATTAAAACTTTCTCCAAGGCAGCAGTATACAAATCAAGATACATAACACGATCTCTTAACCGTTCAAACACCTGTAACACCTGATAAACATCAGCTTTTGTAGCAACGGAACTCAGATGCTTCCGAATACGTTCTTTCTCCTTAAGCTTTTTACGATCTTGCTTACTTTTCTTCATTTGCGCCTCCATAGATTTAATTTTACATTTCTCTAAAAGTAAGAGCTAAATTGATACGACGAAGCGTCCTAAGCTCTTTTTTCGAGAGTTTTCCTTTCTTTGCTTTTTCCTGTAGCTTTCTCTTTTTAGCAAGCAGCAGCTTCTTTGGTATCTTTTCATCTTCTGGTATGCCTAACTCTCTATGTAACGCGCCTTTCTTAAGATTTTTTGGTATCCATTTTTTAAAGAATTTAGTTTCCATCAATAAACTAATCATATCTAACTCCAATTAGTATTATACAGAAGAACTGCTGCAAATGTAACTCCAAATTTCTCGACTGTAAAAGTTGAGGAAACACATTTTATTTCCTTAATTAAAATATTGTTTAATTTCATCACATCTTCAACCATTCTCTTAGCTTCAGACTCAACAACCTCCAATTCTTTTCTTGCGCTATACTCCATCATTATTCCGGAAACATTTGAATCTTGAGGAATTCCGATGGCGACGCAAGAAGAAATCACTCCAGGTATATTACATGCGTATGATGCACAAGCAACAGGAATCAATATATTTGTTGGTAATAGAGCTGCATTAGAAACCAAATCTACTCCTTGAATAACATCCTCCACTTGTGCAATTCCACTTCTAATCAAAAAATGAAATGAATCCAAATCATAAGCATTTAGAAGAGAATATTCCTCAAGAACACCTTTGATAAGAAAATATTTTGCTTCAGCCATGTAACTACCTCTAACTACCTAAATATGAAATATATTTATGTCGTCTCTTTAACATTATATTAGAAACATACTCTCTATTAATATCGAAGAATGACTTTTTATAACCTGCAACGGCAACTTTCGCTTTATATGAAGTCTTTTCAATATGCTCAAACCAACGAGATGGATCGCACCCAGCTGTATTTCGACATACTTCCCTATCTTTAATGAGACCACCAAGTCCACCATTATAAGCTGCTAGCATTAAAGCCATCTTTTCGAAATCGTCACTTACCGGAAATTTAATAAGGTTATAAATATACTTATCTTTTGCAACAAGTGCTATCAATTGATAATTCGGATTAAATCTATTATGCCATTCCCATTTTTTTAATCTTTTGTCTATTTTTTTCACATCTAGAAAATTATTAAAACGCTCTCTACCATACTTATCGTATACAATAGTAATTTGACCGAAACCAAATCCATATTCTCTAGATGTATTAAGTTCAGCATAGGGCGACCAGCACATTCTATGTTTGAGAGTAATACATGTCTCCTGCTCTATCTGACCAGCGAAAACAGATCTGAACGAAACATTAGACCATGTTGAATCGATCACTTTATTTAGTTCAGGTAAATAGATTTGTGCGTTTGGTGGTAGATCACTACCATTAGCAATTTTTATTGTAAAAAGTATAAATATTATTATTCTTTTCAACATATTAACAACCTTTTCTTTTATTATAGCGGCAGCATTGCAAAAGAGCGAATTAATGAGTTATTTCTTCTTCTTACCAGTCTTAGTGTCAGTCTTCTTAGTAGATTTATTAGGCTTTTCTGTCTTCTTACCCATGTTAGACCCTCCGTTTTGGTTAGTTCTATTAGCTTTTCTAATTTTACGACACTCAGGACAGTAAACAGGATCTACGAAATTCTTGCTAGCATAAAACTCCTGCTCACTCTCAGAAAAAATGAAACTCCTACCACAGCCTTTGCATACGATCTTCTTGTCACGCATTTTGATGATTCTCCTTCCTCCTTTTTACGGTTTAAGAAAAAGTAGAACAGATTGACCTAATACTGTAATCATATAGACTACAGATGCGAAAATAATAGCTGATGCTATAGCATTTTCGCTTGCTTTTTCCATTAGTACTCTTAGATCAACATAATAAAGAAGCGTTTTTCTAACAAGGTGTAACACAATCACCGTTAACGTTAGTACACCAAGAGCAAAAAACACTGGCCATCGATTATCATCGGGAATAACAATCAATATTGACAAAATAATCAAAAACCACATTCTTTTAATTTCAGAAAAAATTATTCTAAGAATATTCACTTTTCCCTTATAAACCTCCTTTTTGCTCTATAATACTATACCTACTAAAAGTCCTAATCCTATAAATCCTAGAGTATTGAATATTTGTTTAAAAGTACTCGGTTTATTCTGTTTAATTAGCATTTCATAAGATTGTCTTTGATATTCCAGTAACTCCTTGTATTGTTGTAACTCACGTTCATTTAATTCAATAATTTGTTTTTGTAATTCTATTTTTTGTTTTAATATTTTGATTTCTTCATCGGCCAGAGCTCTATCTTGTTCACATTTGGCGAGTTCCTCGCGATCAAATTCACATTGTTTAAGATTTGCTTCTAACTGTATAATAGATTTTTCATCAAAACAAAAATCAGCAGAAAACGAAGCCGAAGCCAGAAACAAGATTATAATACTACTTACGAACACTAACTTCATATCCTCTACCTCTTAAAGCATTTAAAGCTTCTTCGGAACTGGTAGGTGGTTTGTATTCCTCTCTTTTCTTCTTTAACTCATTTATCTCTTTTGCAATCTGCTGCCTTCTCTTTTCTAAATCATTAATCGGAAGAGCTCTCGAATCTGAGCAGTTAAAGTATCTAATCTGTAGTTATAATCTCGATCAATCTGTTCTCGTAGCTTATCTACATTATCTCTAACTATTTTTGAAGAAATATATTTGTCTGCTATTAAAAAGTTGCCGATAAATACAACAATAGTAGCAATAATAATAATAAAAATTAATTTAATGTTATCTCGAATAATCAAAATAATCTCCTCCCAACTATCACTAATCTTTTAACTTATCTAACAAAAGCTTTCTAATTCGCTCTTTTGAATAGCCCATTTTATTGTGATATTTATAGATTCTGTTAACAAATATATCAATCTTATCATCTGTAAAAGTATTAGTATCAATATGGTATTTTAATTGATTTGCGTAAGCTTCTAGTTCTATTTTTTGTTCATAGCGGCCAGAAAATCTAAGTAGTAAACCATGTGGTATTATCAGCAAACGATAACACTGTTTCACATGAGTTAACCCATGGATAAGTAAAGCTTCACTATCTTTAAATCTAGATCTAATCATGATAAACATCAATCTAGTTTCACCACCATTTTGTGGCTTTAGAAATTTATCAGTATATATAATAAAAGCTGGAAGAATACCATAAACAAACTTAATTCTCATTTATAAACTCTCTATTTGGCTAAGTTTGATTTTATCCAGGCAATAATGCCCATAATAACAATAACTCCGAATGCTCCAACTAAAATACTTATAGCTGATTTTGTAATAGTTGTATACGTTTCTTTCGATCTTTCTCTACATTCTTTAATATAGGAATGATCAAGGATATGATCTTTGTGATCACCAAAAAAGACTCTAAATTGTTCTGATATTATATTACCAATATTCATTGATACACTATCTAATTTTTTAGTATAATCATCTATAACTCTTTTGACAGAAGATAAATCGTTTGAAAATCTGCTTAGAATATTTTTGACAAATCCTAACTCTTCTTTAATATTAGTAACATCTTGTTCCACAGATTTAATATATTTCTCAACTGAATCTGATACTATGCTCTTAAGTTTATTATCATCTTTATAATTCTCAAGTGCAATTTCAATAGCAGCCAATAACTCATTCAAATCATATGGTTTAGAGATATACATATACGGTCGCATATGTTTTGATCTATTCACCAATTGTTCATCCAGAAATGCAGTTAGAAAAATGATCGGAACATTACATCTAACTTTAATTAATTCCGCAGCTTGAACTCCATCCATGCTTGATCTTAATTTAACATCCATTATGACGACATCAGGCAAGAAACGCGAAGCTTCTTCTACAGCGTTCTCACCATCATATGCAACTATTGCATCGTAACCTGCTTCAATTAACTCGGATCGTAAATGCTCGGCGGTAATAACTTCATCTTCAACTATTAAAACTTTTTTCTTTTCTCCCATTACTATACCTCTCAAACTTTTCTTT
>FWWL01010165.1_pt1 | contig 11011 bp, 12 predicted proteins | sample 2228331 | NCBI WGS metagenome assembly FWWL01 (sample SAMEA103939775, study PRJEB20133) | metagenome
CACGGCGCGAGCCACAAGGAGTAATCACGCACTTTAGCAGGCGTAGGTTCTCGTCGCGGGCGGTGGTAGCAAACCCAGCGTAGGGAGTGGCATTGGTGAGAACCTGAAGGGCGAATTCCACCAGCTCCCTGAGGCTCTCGCCTTGATAGGGAATACGCTTGAAGTAGCGTTCGATGCGTAGGCTTTTGACATCCGAACGCAGATGCTCTACATAGTAGCGGTATCCGCGCGTGGAAGGGAGCCTGCCTGCACTGGTATGGGGCTGAATGAGATAACCCATGTCGGTCATCGCGGACAGCTCGTTGCGGATAGTGGCAGATTTCACTCCGAGTGTGTATCGGCGTGCCAACATCTCAGAGCCGACGGGCGTCGCCGTCGCCACATAGTCCCGTACCACTACCTTCAGGATGAACGACTTGCGCTCATCCAACTGCGAGTCCATCACTTCCTTCGGCACGCTACCTCGCCTACCCTGATTCAATATACCATGCCTTGCTCCTGTAGCACGGTTCCCTCGCTCGTGTGCTATTTGGGCGAGACGTCCAAGCTGGTGGTGTCATGCCACTCTTCGTCATTCTGAGCGAAGCGAAGAATCTTAGTGGAGCGAGGTAGAGACCCTTCGCTTCGCTCAGGGTGATGATTGTAAGCTATCGAATCCCCGAAAGTCAAGCCCTAACCCCCCTTTATGCCTTTCATTTACATTCTCAGTGTAAGTGTAGATTTCGACCCCTTTGTCAGCAAGGACGGCGTTGCGTGCTGAGCCTGTACCGCGCCCACCACAGCCATTCAGCCCCACACGCAACTGGTCGGAACCCTGCATATGCACGAAGGTGTGCACGGGCAAGCGGACGGCGATAGCGCCTATCGTCACGCCTGCCGGCGCCCTCAGCAATTCTCGCCGTGTGATTGGATTGCCTTTTCCGTTGCTATCACCGAGGGTTCGATTCGCCCTGGCTGCGAGGTTTCCTGCTCTTTGCAAATGGGAAACGAGTTCAGGGGAGGGCGCAGGTTCGAGTGGGAGGGCGGACCTCTCGTTATCACACGAGAGGTTGGAAACATGGAACCCGCATACACGCCATTCGTTTAATAGCAGTTGGGACTTATGCAGTTGCCCGCATGAATCCTAAGGAGGAAGACGATGCGGCTCGTTAGCTTTTTCGCGATTAATGGGTTCGCGGTCGTTGTGGCGACTGCGTAAGTTACGGCAGACTTTCGCGGTTTAGGCTCGTATCTTCCGGGGCTCCGATGGAGCTTCGCTTATGGCGTCTCTGGCGATGGCTCAGTCGTTGTCGGCGAGCTTTCCCTGTCTTCTGGTGAACGGCGGGCATTCCGTTGGGTCGGCAATACTGTGGAGATTCTTCCAGCAGATGCGGTCGCTTACGCTGCCTCTCAAAATGGGTCGGTTGCCGTCGGGCAAACCATTTTGCCGGGTACCCAGACGCGATCCGCATTTCGCTGGACGGTCTCAGGTGGGATGGAGTTGCTTCCTTTTTATGAAGCCCTCGGTCTGTCCGCGAACGGCAATGTGGTCGTTGGCATGAGCTTCCGCTGGATTGCCCCTGATACCCTCGAAAACATCGGGCATCTCGGCGGCAACTATACGTCTGCGCAGGCTGTCTCGGCAGATGGGAATGTGGTCGTGGGCTATTCGCAAACGATGATTCCAGGTCCATTCGGTTCACAGGCGCACGCCTTCCGCTGGACACCGTCGTCGGGTATGCAGGACCTTGGCAGTCTGCCTAGAGGCTCCGACAGCGCGGCGCATGGGGTCTCGCCCGATGGAAGCGTCGTTGTGGGGCAAGCCCGTAATCGGGATTTCTGGTGGCGAGCCTTCCGCTGGACACCGTCCACCAGAATGGTGGAATTAGGCACACTCGGAGGTCCGATGAGCGCTGCCTATGATGCCTCCTTGAATGGCACGGTTATCGTCGGCAAGTCGCTAATAAACAGTTCGAGCGCGTCCGAGCGAGCCTTCCGCTGGACAACTCGCAAGAAAATGCAGGACCTGCGCCGTGAACTGCTCGACGCGGGCGTGACCAGGGTGCAGAACTGGATCCTGCTCTCTGCAACGGGCGTTTCTTACGATGGCACGGTGATTGTGGGCTATGGTCTAAACCCAAATCGACAGTATGAAGCGTGGCGGGCGGTCTTGCCAATCCCGCGTTAGGGGTGAGCCTATCCCTATCGCTCGTTGTCCTGCGCGATTCGCCTAATCAGCGCTATCAGTTCGGGGTCGCCACTGCGGCGGATGACGTCCAGCACGCTTTCGCTAAGTGCACCGGGGAGCGAACTTGATATTCCACGAGCTGAAGAAGAACCTTGCTAAGAGCGTCTAACAAAAGTGGCTTGGGCGTCTCGCCCAAGTAAGCACACGGGCGAGACGCCCGTTCCTTCGCTCCGCTCAGGATGACAAGTGGCTTGGGCCTCTTGCCCATACAACGCACGGGTGGAACGCCTGTGCTACGATTTTCTTGTGGGCAGGATGCCCGTGCTACAGGAGAGCTTCATCAACCCGGATAGCCACTGCCTGCAAGTGTTTGCACTCCGCGCTCTTGGGCGACCTTCTCGGCGTATCCGCTTGCACGGAAGGCGCGAATGGGGTCGGGGTCTAAGCCCATCTCGATGCGCACTTGCGCCAATAGGGGACGCACATCGGTTTCGTACGCCTCTTTCAGCACGCGATGCGCCTCCAATACATCGCCCGCATGCTGGGCAGAGCGAAGTCGCGCGCGGTCTACTATCAGCGCTTTGGCGTAGGCGGTCTGGATGTTCATCACCGAGAGTATCATCGCCTCTACTTTCGGCTCGATATTGTGGGACTGGTCGATCATATAGGCGACCTGCTCGGCACAGGCGCGCGTGTGAGGGTCTTCGCTGGCACTTACCAGCTCGTTGTAGATGAGAAACATCTCGAACGGGTTGATGGAGCCGACGACGAGGTCGTCATCGGCATATTTACGGTTGTTGAAGTGGAACCCACCCAGTTTGCCTTCGTCCAGCAGGAACGCGACAATATGTTCGATATTCGTGCCTTGAGGATGGTGCCCTGTATCTACCAGCACCTGTGCCCGTTCGCCCAGACGCACTGCCATCGCGTAGGCGACTCCCCAATCGGGCAGGTCGGTATGGTAGAAAGCGGGTTCGAAGAACTTGTACTCTATCAGCAGGCGCAAGGGAGGGTCTAACTGCTGGTAGACCTCGTGGAGGCACTCCTGCAGGCGGTGTTTGCGCGCACGGAAGTCGTCCTGACCGGGGTAGTTGGTGCCATCGGCAAGCCACAGGCTGATAATATCCGAGCCGACGGCGCGCGCAATCTCGATGCACTCGTGGATATGCTCTAATGCCTGCTTGCGTACGCCTGCATCGGGATGACAGAGGCTCCCCAACTTGTAGGCGTCGTCCTGGAACAGGTTTGGGTTGATTGCGCCGATTCGGATGCCCAGCGATTCGGCATACTGGCGGAGCGCTTGCCAGTCGTCGACCTTGTCCCACGGGATGTGGATTGCCACCGAAGGGCACACGCCCGTGAAACGATGGACGGTCGCTGCGTCTTGGAGCTTCTCGTAGAGGGTGCGTGCAGCGCCAGGATAGGGGAACACCTTGAAGCGTGTGCCCGAGTTGCCATAGCCCCACGAGGGCGTTTCGATTTGCTGATTCTTGAGTCGGCTCTTGACCTGCTCTAAGTTCACTCCGCAATGGGTGAGCTGTTCGGCAAGTGCCTCATAACCAGCAACAGTCATTGTGTTGCCTCCGTAGGAAGTCGTTTCGAAAGGGAGCGGAGGATTCCTGTTGAATCCCCCGCTCTTGCTTATGACCGACCGATAGAGGAGAGGAGGCTTAATCCTCTTCGCAGGTGAAGCGGAACATCAGGCGTTCGCGTCCGGGAATGTTGCGTCGCGTCTCACCCAGATAGCTCAAGGGGGTCGCTTTGGCGTGCCCATCAACCCAGATGACATTGGCGTGCTTCATGTGGCGCCCGAGAATTGCGCCGTTGTTGCGTCGGTTGAGCAGGGCGGGAAAGGGGAAGGTTTCCACGGGGTCGGTGGGCTGAGGGTCGGTGAGGTCGCGTCGGTAGAAGTCTGCGCTCTGTCCGTAGCCCTGTACTTCTGCAATCAGCACGGTATCAGCGGGGAGCGCGACGCGAGCCAGAGGCTGATTGTTCGGCGGGGTGCAGGGGATGGTGGCGCTGCAGCTGGCGTAGTACATGTTGTTGATGGCGTAGCTTCCGAAACGGCGTCCTACATTCGTAGTGCCCATCGGGTCGCCACAATCTGCTTCGCGGAACACATTCCGACCATCGGGCGAGTAGGGCTGGTACACATACCGCTTGTTCGCCATAATGGTGTGTTGGCGTCCGCCTTCATGAGGCAGTGTGCCCGTGATGGGGGCAAACGGGTCGCTTGGGCAGTTGAACACATCGACACTCTTGATATAGGGGTAGAGGACATCCATCCAGCGGGGCGAAGAGCAGTTGACAAAGTGGTCTCCTTCTAAAACGCGAGGCGGGTCTGCATACGCGTTGCGGGGTAGGTACTCGTCGTAATCCTGGGCGTACATCTGGCACGCTGTGCCAATCTGCTTGACATTCGAGAGACAGCCTGTCTGGCGTGCCTTCTCGCGTGCCTGAGCAAACACCGGGAACAGAATCGCTGCCAGAATGGCGATGATCGCTATAACCACCAGCAGCTCTATCAGCGTAAAGCCTTTGCGCATGTTGCACCTCCGTTGTAATTGTACTAGGCGTGATTTTAAGGGCGTGTTAAGAAGATGGGGTTGGGGTACTCTCTTGGCTGATGGAGCGAATCTATTTGCCTGCTGAAGCGTTTGCAGAGCGAGTTGCAGAGCGTTTGGTGACGACTGTTCGGCAAGGGCTACAAGAGCAGTCCACTTTCTCGCTGGTGCTGTGTGGGGGTAATACTCCTCGCGCCCTCTATCAACGGTTAGCCGAAGCCGACCCAGAGCCACCTCTGTGGACTCGGGTTCACTTTTTTTGGGGTGATGAGCGCTATGTGCCCCATTCCAGCCCTTCCAGCAACTATCAGATGGCGTATAGCCTCTGGCTAAGCCGACTGCCGATAGCTCCCTCTCACCTACACCCGATGCCGACTGACTGTCCTGAGCCTGATGAGTGCGCCCGACGCTATGAACAGCACCTGCGCGCGCTGTTTCCCGATGCCCCATACCCACGCTTTGACCTGATTCTGCTGGGCATGGGCGAAGAAGGGCATACCGCTTCGCTGTTTCCGGGCGACTCCGCTGTGGAGGAGCGCGAACGCTGGGTAGCGGTGGGGCATGCGCCTGTGGAACCGCGTATGCGTCTTACCCTCACTCTGTCTGTGTTGAACTCGGCAAGGCGGGTGTGGTTTTTGGTGACGGGCACAAATAAACGGGAGGCGATACGAAAAGTGTTCTCTGGGGTTCCCTTGCCTGCAGGTCTCGTGCGTCCAACTGAGGGTGAGCTCATCTGGTGGCTTGATGAGACGCTCAAAACAGGGCAGGAGGGCTAAAGCTTGTGCTGAAACAGGAGGTTGCCCCCTGTGGAGGGGGCATTCGCTTATAGGAAGGAGGCATCGATGCAAGCGAACATCTTTACGGAGGTCGTGCTTCCCCTTGCGCTGGCGGTGATTATGCTGGGCATGGGGATGGGACTCGTGGTAGACGATTTCAAGCGTGTGGTGGTGTTTCCCAAGGCGTTTGCAGTCGGTCTATTCTGCCAGATGGTGATGTTGCCACTGGCGGGCTTTGTGTTGGCGTTGGTCTACCCGATGGAGCCTGCTTTAAAGGTAGGCGTGATGATTCTGGCGGTGTGTCCTGCTGGTGCTTCAGCGAATCTGATTACCTACCTTTCACGGGGCGATGTGGCGCTGGGCATTAGCCTGACTGCGGTCAACAACCTCGTCGTGATTATTACTGCCCCCATCTTGATTAATCTCTCCCTGCTTTATTTTATCGGGCAGGGTCAGGAAATCCAACTGACTGTGCTGAGGACGATTATCACGGTGGGGGCGATTATCCGATAGTGCCTCCCTCAGGTAGTGATGACGCCTTTTTGATCTCACAGGTAATAATGCCTGTGCCCCAATTTGAACTGGGTTATGCCAAACCACTACCCAATGGGGGCACTACCAAGTGTTGTGCGTAGGGTACTATTTTCGCATGTCCACCGCTAAGTTTCGGACAGAGGTTGTCGCCAATGGATTAGAGGTTCCATGGGCAATCGCTTTCGCACCCGATGGGCGCATGATTTTCACCGAGCGTCCGGGACGGGTGCGCATGGTCGCAAACGGACGCCTTGTGGAAAGACCTCTCGCTGTGATCGAGGACTGCGTTCAGCGGGGGGAAGGCGGGCTGATGGGGCTGGCACTTCATCCCCAGTTTGCCCGCACCCGATGGCTCTATCTCGCTTACCTCTATGAAAACCGAGGGCTGAAGGTCAAGGTCGTGCGTTATCGAGAGACAGGCAATAGCCTTGTGGAACCGAAAACGATTATCGACAATATCGAGGGAAGTTTCGTCCACGATGGCACTGCGCTTGGCTTCGGACCCGATGGAAAACTCTATATCACCACAGGCGACGCGGCGAGGCGCGAACTGGCTCAGCAACTGAACCGCTTGGAGGGCAAGACCCTGCGCCTCAACGAGGATGGCACCATCCCACGCGATAATCCCTTCGTGAACACCCCAAATGCACGCCCCGAAATCTGGTCATATGGGCATCGCAACGCTCAGGGTATCGATTGGCAACCCGGCACAGGGCTGATGTTCCAAACGGAGCATGGACCCTCAGGCTTCGACGGTCCAGGCGGAGGCGACGAAATCAATATTGTCGAGCGGGGCAAGAACTACGGCTGGCACCTGATTCACCATCGGCAGACGCGGGAAGGCATGGAGGCACCGCTGTTAGAATATACTCCTGCGGTTGCACCCGGAGGATGCGCCTTCTATCGGGGTGATAAAATCCGCGAGTGGCGCCACAACCTGTTTGTGGCATGCTTGCGCGGACAACGGCTCATTCGTATCGTGCTGAATGGACGACGCGTGATCACCACCGAAGACCTGCTGGTGAACGAATATGGGCGTCTGCGGGCGGTGGCGTCAGGACCCGATGGCTATCTGTATGTGTCCACCTCCAATCGCGATGGCAGAGGACGCCCCCATCGCGACGATGACCGCATTCTACGACTCGTGCCTGCATGAACGACTACTCGATAGGACACCCCTACTACAGTGGCTTGGGCATCCTGCCCATCAAGCACACGGGCGGGACGCCCGTGCTACGGGTTGGCTGATGGGCACGATGCCCGTGCTACAGTGGCTTGGGCATCATGCCCATAAAGCCACAGGCGGGACGCCCGTGCTACAAAGTGGCTTGGGCATCTTGCCCATAAAGCCTGTGGGCAAGACGCCCGTGCTACTGATGTGCTATACAAACAGAGGGGCAAATACCAGCGCCACGATGCTCATCAACTTGATGAGGATGTTCATGCTGGGACCGGTGGTGTCCTTGAAGGGGTCGCCCACTGTGTCGCCTACCACGGCGGACTTGTGAGCATCGCTCCCTTTTCCGCCTTCGTGCCCTTCTTCGATATATTTTTTGGCGTTGTCCCACGCACCGCCGGCGTTCGCCATCATCAGCCCCGTCACGACGCCCATACCGAGCGCACCGGCAAGGAACCCACCAAGCGCCTCCGCACCTAAGAAGTAGCCTACCAACAAGGGGGCAATCACCGCTATTGCGCCTGGTACTATCATCTCGCGCAGGGCTGCGGTTGTGACGATGTCGATACAGCGATTGTAGTCGGGTTTACCCTTGCCTTCCAGCAGACCCAGCTCACGGAACTGGCGTCGTACTTCGGCTACCATCTGGTCGGAGGCGCGCGCCACCGCATTCAGCGTGAGCGCAGCAAACAGACTTGGCATCGCAATCCCTATCAGCAGCCCAATCAGCGTCTGCGGGTTCGTGAGGTTAATCGCCTGCAGTTGCGTCTGGCTCTGATACGCCGCGAACAGGGCAAGCGCGGTAAGTGCTGCGCTTCCGATAGCAAATCCCTTCCCAATTGCGGCGGTGGTGTTGCCCAGCGCATCGAGCTTATCGGTGATACGGCGCACGCTCTCGCCAAAGCCTGCTACCTCGGCAATCCCACCCGCATTATCGGCAATCGGACCGTAGCTGTCGGTGCTCATCACGATACCGATTGTGGCGAGCATGCCGACGCCCGCCAGCGCAATTCCGTACAGACCATTCGTGCTATAAGCGACCCAGATTGCGCCCGCAATTCCCAGCAAGGGAAGCACCGTGCTCATGTACCCCACCGCCACGCCCGAGAGGATGTTGGGCGCAGTGCCGTAGTTAGAAGAGCGGGCAATCGTGCGGATAGGGAGTCCGCTGGTGTAGTATTGGCTCACACCGCCTATGAAGACCCCTGCGAACAGCCCTGCCAGCACCGCCCAGTAAGGTGCTAACGAGCCGACCATCGTCTGGGTGAGCCACGCAGCGCCCAGTAAAAAGAGCAGGATCGCCACAATTGTAGAGCCGTTCAGAGCCATCTGGGGGTCCATATTCCGAAAGATGCGTATCGAGAACACCCCGATGCCTGAGGCAATTAGCCCCAGCGCAATCAACGCCAACGGCAACACCACATAAGCCAGAGGGCTACCATTCGCCACAGCGATACTTGCGCCAATCACCGCTGCGGCGACCACCGAACCGACATAACTCTCGAACAGGTCGGCTCCCATGCCAGCGGTGTCGCCCACATTATCGCCCACATTATCGGCTAACACAGCGGGATTGCGTGGGTCGTCCTCAGGAATGCCTGCTTCCACCTTCCCCACCAGGTCGGCTCCCACATCCGCCGCTTTGGTGTAGATACCGCCTCCCACGCGAGCAAACAGCGCAACCGACGATGCGCCCATCGAGTAGCCCGTCAGATACTGCACCAGCACCTTCAAGTCCAGAGGCAGACCAACCAGCACAATTAGCCCAATACCGAGCAAACCGAGCGCAGCGACCGATAAGCCCATCACCGAGCCACCGGTGAACGCCACCACGAGCGCTTCGCCCATCCCGCCTTGACGCGCCGCTTCGGTGGAGCGCACCCCACTGCGCGTGGACGCTTTCATGCCGATATACCCAGCCAACATCGAGCTGAACGCCCCAAACAGATAGGTAATGCCGATAAGGGGCGCAGTTTCGCGGAACAGGTAGGTCAGTACCGCAAAGAGGATTAGGGCAAATATCGTAATGGCTATATACTCTCGCTTCAAGAAGGTCATCGCACCGTCATGAATCGCTTGCGCATAGGTGCGCATGGTTTCTGTACCATCGGGACGGCGCGCCACTAACCAATAGTTAATACCTGCTAATAAAATGCCCACACCGCCCAGTGCAGGAGCAGTGTAGGGTATGAGTTGAAGAAGCTCCATCTGTTCCCTACCTCCTTCCGTATAGTTGGGATTTTAGCCCTGTAGAGTATACCCGCTACACTCCTATCCCTCGGTTTCGAAGCGAGGGTCTTCTTCGGAAGGAGGTTTCTCATACAGTTCGCTACAATAGCGTTGTTGGCTCTCTTGTTCCATTTCGGCAAGCAAGCCCCGCTGTTTGCGCGCCAGTAGGTGGTAGCATCGCTCGTCCACCTCCAACGCGCGCCTAAGCAGAGGGAGCCAACGTGGGTCAGGCTCCAAACGCTCTAAGGTGCTGAGAATCGCTTCGCGCTGTTGCAAAAGTGCCTTGACCTCTTCCCACTCTTCCTGCTCGATCGCTTGCTCGAGGCACAGGCTCAGCATCCAGAAGCTCTGCAACAGGGATTCGATCACGCTTTTACCCACGCAGGCTCACCTTCCCCGTCGGAATAGCGACTTGCTGAACCTCTTGTTGTGAAGCAACTGTGTCCCACGCCTCTCGCAGTTCACTCAACAGGTGCACCACATACTCCGCACGCTCGATGCTATCCTGAAGGTTCGCCTCGACCAGCTGGTTGTACATATAGGTATAGAGGCGGAAGAGGTTTTCGGCAATCTCCCCGCCCTTTTCGAAGTCGAGGCTACTAATCAGTTCTGCGAGGATACGCTGAGCGCGTTGGAATGCGTGGTTCTGACGCTCGTACTCTTTCGCCTGCATCGCCTGTATTGCGTCGTTGATGAAGCGAATTGCCCCATCATACAGCATCACAATCAGCCGTGCAGGGGAGGCGGTCTCCACTGCCGTTTCTAAGTATCGCTCAGTGCCGTTCACGCCACCGTACATTGTTATCTCTCCTAAACTGGAACTTCTATTAGCGTCCGAATGGGTTCGCCATCGGCAAGCTCGCCATCATCGCCTGAATGCGCATGCTCTGAGCCTGCATTCGGCTGAGCGTGCTTTCCAAGCGGGCGAACTGTTCGCGCAGAGTCTGTTGCTTCCGACTGACCTCTTGGCGTATCGCCTCCATCTGCTCATCAAGGGCTTTCATCTGGTCTTGGAGGGTGTTTTTGGCGATGGTCAGGTCGCCATTGATGAGGTCTGTGACATTTTTGGCGTAGAGGCGCACTTGGTCAGCCACTCCGCGCGTGAAGTGGACGGTTCCGTAGGTGCCCGGCTCGGTAGCCGCGATGCGCAGTTGCAGTCCTGCGGTGTTAGGATTGTCCGACCTGCCAGTGAGGAACTGCCCGCGCCCCTCGGCAGGTTCGCCATTAATCGTGCCCGCCACATCCTGCCCCGTAGCTGAGATGGGGTTCGTGCCAATCCCCGAGTTCGTACCGTCCGCTTCTAAGTTCGACACAACGGTGAAACTGTAGGCAGAGCCGTAGTTCTTAGCGGTAATCACCAAGCGACCATTCTCGTCCTTGCTGGCAACCACCAAGTCTTTCAATCGGCTATCGTTGTTGATGCGGGCAATCGTATCGTCGATGTCCGTGCCTTCTGCCAGTGTAATCGAGTATGGCTCGTCGTTGAACAGCGGACCGCTGAAAGTAAGGGTTTCGGCTGTAGTGCGCACACCCGTTTGAGCCACGCCTGCGGTAGCCGACGCTT
>FWWL01010166.1_pt1 | contig 11007 bp, 11 predicted proteins | sample 2228331 | NCBI WGS metagenome assembly FWWL01 (sample SAMEA103939775, study PRJEB20133) | metagenome
AAAATATCCCCGTTGGACAATTTGTCGCAATAGAAAAACTTATATCTACTCCTTATAAACATTTTCCCATTCCATCAACAATTCAACCCTCCTGGATATTCGCCAGTTATCAGCCCAAAGGAAACTATATCTGGGTAACAGGTCCCTGTTATGAAACACCAGCAGAACTGCGATATTTTCATTCCATAGGAGGAGATGTAATAGGAATGAGTGGAGGACCTGAATTATATTGGTCTACTCAATTAGGTATTAAAACCGCCATGTTTTCCTGCATAACCAACTATTGCTTTGCTTCCAAACTCATCACACATGAACTTGTTATTGAAAACGCCCAAAAAGCCTGCTCTCAATTCTTACAAACCTTCCGCAATATGATAATAGAAGAGTTAATCTAAAACGACTATTTGCTTTCGGAAGATTCGGAAGAGGATGATTTATAATAGTTAATTGCAGTAAACCCGATTGATATATCTTTTACATTCATTTTTCTGCCAGACTGTTCGTATCCAAAGGATGTTCCCTGAACATCCTTTGGCAAAAGTGCTAAGAAAAGATACATTGCATTTTTCCCGCACACAGGATTATTTGTCCTTTCAAAATAATCCTGTAAACCATAAAAATCTTTCTTCACCAAAAGGTCTATTAGTTCACGGTCCAACTTTTCCTGCGTTTCTAACATCTGCTCAGCAGGACCGGGAGTAAAATTAAAAGAAACACCCCAGGAAGTCAAATCTGTGCTAAGGATGAGTAATGTTTTATCATCTAAATATCTCCGCAGAGTTTTAACTATACTCGTAAACACCTCATCACTTTCTTTCCCATAGTTATCAACAAATTCGCCGACAAGTATCGGTATAATTTTTACCCCCTTTAACTTGTACTGTAACATCGGCAAAACTACTTCTATTGAATACTCATTTTCGTGAAGGGACACTCTTCCAGGGCGGAGTGATTTTTGTAATGATTGAGTTTCCATATAGGGAGATAAGGCTATCTGTTCCAGTTTCTCATAGTTCACACGCACAACACCTAATGGAGTAGCAAATCCCTGAACAGAAGGTAACGAACAACCTCTAAATTTTGCGCTGTGTGAAGGAGCTAAAATGATAACATTTTCAAATTCTCCTTCTTTTATCTCTGCAAATGCACGGGCAATCAAACCACCACATAAACCCCAACCGGAATGAGGGACTACACACGCAACCAATTTTTGGTTGGAATTGGGAATAGGAGGAATCTGATTAAAAAACTTCTGTATTGTCTCCCTTAACACAGGAGGGTCTCCAGGATATAGTGTCCCTGCGGAAGCGGGACGGCGGATTTTTTCAGCAGAAAATATAGCAGGCATAATTAACAGAAAAAAGGCAACGGATAGAATTATTCTTTTCCTTACAAAACTATTCTTACGACAAAATAAAAACATATTTTCTTTTTCCTTAAGATGAATCCTTTTTCATTAAAACGAATCCACCTATAAATTTGATGATGAACTCTCAAAATAAGTATAATACTACCTCTATGATTTTAAAAGAAAATGGATAAATAAAAGAGTAATCTTTTTTTAAATTCAAATTTCTAATTAATAACCTGAATATGGAGTTCTCCGATGGCACAATTTGACCCCAAGAAAGTTCGAAATGTTGGTTTTGCAGGACATAGCGGTGTTGGGAAAACTACCCTGATTGAACGGATACTATATTCCGCAGGGTTAACAACCCGTCTCGGAAGTGTTGAAGATGGAAACACCGTCTGTGATTATTTAGAAGATGAAAAAGAACGCAAATGTTCTATTGCAATGAAATTAGTTCATTTAGATTGGAAAGGGACACGAATACACATAGTAGACCATCCTGGTTATACTGACTTTATCGGCGAATTATGTGCTTCCTCTGCTGTCCTTGATGCTCTAGTAATTCTTGTAGATGCCACTACAGGTGTCCAGGTAGGAACAGACATCGCCTGGAAGTATGCAGAAAAAAGGCAAATTCCACGGGCTATCTTCGTTAACAAACTGGACCGGGAACATACCGATTTCAACGAAGTCGTCCAGAAAATCCAGAATGCCTATGGTAAGCACTGCGTCCCTATTGTCATGCCTATTGGACAATCTGCAAATATGACAGGTGTTGTAAATATCGTTACCGGCGATGCCTCCGTATTAGGTACCCAGGCGGAAAAAGCCAAAGAAGCCATCGTGGAAGTCGTTGCTGAGACTGATGAAGCCCTAATGGAAAAATATTTGGAAACTTTTGAACTATCTCCTGAAGAATTTGATAAAGGTCTCCAAAAAGGTATAAGCACAGGGAAAATTATCCCTATCATTGCAGGTAGTATTGCTAAGGGATTAGGACATGAAGAATTATTGGACATTATCGCTAACTCATTTCCAAATCCATTAGAACGAACTGTTATAGCAAAGAATTCTGCTGGAGAAGATATACCCATCACACCTGACCCAGATGGTCCATTTGTGGCTCAAGTATTCCGCTCCATGGTAGACCCATTTGTAGGGCATCTGACTTACTTCCGCGTATTCTCTGGTACCCTTCGTTCCGATTCTGACTTTTACAACAGCACCACCCAAACCAAAGAGCGTTCTGGAAAGATTGTAATGTTAATAGGGAAAGAACAGAAGCAGGTTGCGGAAGTAGGTCCTGGTGATATTGCTGCTATGACGAAATTAAAAAATACACATTTCGGTGATACTCTAACCGTTATAGGAAATGATATTAAACTGCCCACCATTGAGTTACCTCGTTCTATGGTAAAATTAGCCATCTTCCCGAAATCAAGGAGTGATGAAGACCGCATTGGTGAAGCACTAAACCGTATGGCAGAAGAAGACCCTACCTTCAGTCATTATAGAGACAATGAAACAGGAGAACATGTCATCCGTGGTATGGGGGATTTGCAAATAGAAATTTTATTAAATAGAATGAAGCGGAAGTATAATGTGGAAGCAGAAACCCGCCTTCCCAAAGTAGCATACAAAGAAACCATTCGCGGTAAAGCAGAAGTTCAGGGTAAATATAAAAAGCAAACAGGTGGACATGGCCAATACGGCGATGTTCATCTACGACTTACCCCAAATGAACGCGGAGGAGGATATAAGTTCGTTGACAGTATCGTAGGTGGTGTAGTTCCCAAACAATACATTCCCGCAGTAGATAAAGGAGCACAGGAAGCCTTAGCCAAGGGCGTCATTTCGGGACATCCAGTGGTGGATATTATCGTGGAATTATTCTTCGGGTCATACCATCCAGTAGATTCATCTGAACTCGCTTTTAAAATCGCCGCTTCACTTGCCATACAAAAAGGTGTTCGTGAAGCAAATCCCTGTATATTAGAACCTATTATGGAAATTTCTGTAACTGTCCCTGAAGAATTCATGGGAGACATCACAGGAGATTTAAACAGTCGCAGAGGTAGAATATTGGGAATGGAACCTATTGGAGGTGGTTTGCAATGTATCCGTGCACATGTCCCGGAGGCAGAGATACTCCGTTATGCTACCGATTTGAGAAGTATGACAGGCGGAAGAGGAACCTTTGACCTGAAATTTAGCCATTACGATGAAGTTCCTGAATTCATTGCCAAAGACATTATCTCCGCTTATGAAAAATCCCGTGAAGCAGGAAACGAATAACCAGTATTTGTTAAATCAAAGTCTAAAAATTATCACAGCTTGGAAAATACTTTAACTACACGGTCCAGTAAAGTAGTGTCATCACCCTGCACTACCAATAAAAACATTTTTCGTCTTGCCACTCGCTCAGGTTTATTTTTAGATGGCGCCGCTCCTAAGGACTGTGCCAGTCCCCATGCTTCTACAATTGCAGTTCCCGGGTCCTTTTTATACATCTCTGCATATCTTGCAATGGCTCCTTCATTATCATATTGATAAATATTGACCAGCGCATCCCCAACCATAAAACTTATTTGAGCAACCGCTTCATTTGTCGGTGGATTCACTACCTGTATATTTGTAACTCCCAAATCCGATTTTCTAAATCCTTCCTCAATTCGCTCCATAGTCAATGGCACAGGTAAATACTGAAACAAAAAGGGACCAGCAATGATAAGGATAAATAAAACAATCAAAATTTTTATTATCTTCGCCATATCCATAAGACTCTTCCTTATTGAAAACTTCTCACCAAATTCCCCACAACCAGTGTCCAGCCATCTACCAATACAAATAAAATTATCTTAAAAGGTAACGATACGAAAATAGGCGGAAGCATCATCATACCCATAGACATCAATGTACTTGCTACTACCATATCAATAATTAAAAAAGGTATATACAATAAGAAGCCTATCATAAATGCTGTTTTGAGTTCACTTAATACAAACGCCGGGATGAGAACATGAGTTGGCACATCATCAGGAGTATTAGGTCTCCCTCTTCCTGAAATCTGCAACATTGTTTTCAATTCCTGAGGCTTTGTCTGCTTGAACATAAATTCCCGCACAGGTATCAATGCACGATTAAACGCCTCTGATTGATTAATCTGACCCTGAATATAAGGTTGTATAGATTCTCGGTTCACACGCTCATAAGTAGGCATCATAATAAACATCGTAAGGAACAGTGCAAGTCCTATCAGAACTTGATTAGGTGGTGTCTGTTGTGTTGCTAATGCTTGCCTCAAAAAAGCAAGGACCACAATGATTCTTGTAAACGATGTTGTCAGAACAAGAATTGCAGGCGCTAAAGTAAGGGCGGTTATAAGTATTACCAGTGTCAATGTGGTGGAAAGATTCTCCGGAGTAACTGCCTGCTGTGCTGTACCAACCAGGTCTATTCCCATTGGATTTGACACAGCAGTCCGAGAAGGTTGTGCAAAAACATTATAAATAAAAAGAAGAAAAAAACAAAATAAGAAAAAGAAAAATCGTCTATAAGTTAATCTGTTCATTCTTAACATAGAAAAATTATTGGTCCGAAGCATTATTTTTTATCTTCTCGTATCGCCTGCTGTAGTCTTTGAATATTGGCTTTTAACGAAGCCAACTCATCATCTATATTTTCTACCTTTTCATCTTTTTCAATAGAAGATTTTGCCTGGATTCTTGTTTCTACCTCATCCAGAACTTTATTAAAAGATTTCTGCGGTAAAGTCCCTTCTGTAATTTCTTCTTCTGCTATAGAAGTAAAAAACTCGTCTTCTGGATATGTAAACAACAAACTCATCTGGTCTCCCGATATTCCCAGTACAAATACCTTGCCCGCACTATGAACATAATAAATTCGTGCCCTTGGTGATAGATAAAGAACACCTACAATTTTCCCAATAGATTTCACTCCTTTAGATGTTCTTTGTGAGAAATAACGAAGACTACCTAATAAAACCAGAATCAGACCAATAACAAAAATAAGGGATACTATCATACGGGAAATATAATATATCCACGAAACACCTGCATCACCTGTTCCTTCCTTACCCGCTCCCTCTCCTTCTGTTCCTCCCTCTATGGATGTCTGTTCAGTTCCCCAAACTTTTTGATGTTGCGAAAACCACGAACTTTCTGCACTATCTGTAGTGGATGTCTTGCCTTCTTGCATATTATTCTCTTGCTTCCCCTGTTTATTATCTCCACTTTCTTTTTCAATATACTGTTTTGGGTCTTTGAGTTTATCTAAAACTTCATCTTTCCCATTAATTGAATTTGTTTCAGAGAAAATATTGTTGAAACATAAAGACAAAAAAAACACAAAAACGACTAATAAAATAAATTTTTTATTCTTCATCTCTTTTCAAACCTTCAATCTCAACAATACGAACATGGAGTGTATCAGCTAAAACTATCATCTCACCTCTACCTATTAAAATTCCATTGCAATATATATCCGCCAATTCTCCCGCCTGCTTATTTAAAGTCACTATAGAACCTTTATCCAATTTTAATATATCCCTTATCTTTATTGAGCATCTTCCCAATTCGGCTTGAACATTAATAGGTATCATTGCCAGGTCATTTAAGGTTAAGTGAACAGATACAGTAGAACTTTCTTTCTCTAAATCTTCTTCTGGCACAAAATTTGAGACATTTTCAGGTGGTTGTATTGACATCTTATAAGTCCACTATTGTATATTTGAGATACATTACTTCCAATATTCCACCTTTAATCCCGGGAGACAGTTTATTCAATAATTGATTTGCTTCATTCTTTATTTGTCGGAGCAATGCCTCCTGCACACCCGGGTCATTCAGCTCTGTCCGGGTCCGATTCCGATGAATTTTGTTAATCAAAGCAGTAAAATATTCCTTTTTACTATCTATTACTGTAGATACATTTTGGTCTGAGCAGGACATCGCAACCTGATAAATCAATAAAGGTGCTGGTGAATCTGGCCTTTGTGTAATCACGGTTGCCTGAGCCTCATCAAATTTTACAATAACAGCAGTAGGAGGTATTGTATCTGACGAGTCTACTACAACCGAATTACTGGCTTCTCCTCCTTCTTTATCAGCCACAAGCATAGGTTTCAACACAAAAAAGAACACAAGAACAGCACTAATTGCAGGAATTAAAACACTTGCCCCACCTATAATGAGTAGTTTTACAATAATTGAGGATGATTTCTTCTGTTCCTGTTGTCCAGGTGCTTTTTCATCCGCCATATTACTTTTCCTTTACTTTTTATTGTAATAATAGAAAAACCTAACTGATAAATCAAAATCAAGGCATTCCTTTTTGTATCAATTCCATTTTCTCTTCACCCACAAAACCTCTCACAAAAATTTCTACCCTGCGATTTTCCTTCCTTCCCTCCTCTGTTAAGTTAGTAGAAATGGGTTGACTTGGTCCGCAAGCTGTTATTTCAAACATCTCCGGGGAAAGAGAACTTAGCGAAATCATTTTACGCATTACCTGGTCTGCACGGGCATAACTTAAGTCATAATTATCCCTATACCTCGGATTATTCACTATAGGTGTATTATCTGTATGTCCTTTAATCTCTACAAAAACATCTGTCAACTCTTCCAGTACTTTTGATACCGAATCAATAACAGGAAAAGATTCCGGTTTCAAATCAGCACTTCCTCTATCAAATAATACAGAGTCAGGAAAAGTTATCTTAATTCCTCCCCTTGCATCATATTCTACTTTCACCTGTTTATCCTGCCCCATAATTTGCAATTCTTCCGCTATTTTCTGTGCCGCCTGTTGCATCCTCCTTTGTTGTTCCCGACGATTCATCATCTGCAAATCTAACACACCCGAACTTTTCGGTAACACACTTAACGCACCTTCAAGAGAACCCATTGCCTTTCTAAAATCTTCCTCACTAATAGTTGAAAACGACACAATCAAAATAAAAAATGTCAGAAGCAAACTCATCATATCCCCATAGGTAACTACCCAACCCGGGGCACCTCCTTCTCCTTCACCCTGTTTTTTTCTTTCCCTTGCCATATACTCTTATTTTTTCCCTATTACAATTCGTTTACGCAATTCCGGTGCAATAAATGCCTTTAACTTTTGTTCTACTAAACGCGGATTATCTCCCGATTGTATAGACAAAATTCCTTCTATAACAATTTCCCTTAAAAGCAGTTCCTCTGCAGTTCGCACTTTAAGTTTACCAGCAAGAGGTAGCATAATTAAGTTTGCAATTAATGCACCATATAAAGTTGTTAAAATCGCTATCGCCATACCAATCCCAATCTGAGACGGGTCCTCCATAGTGGAGAGCATTTGCACCAAACCGATTAATGTCCCAATCATTCCAAAAGCAGGAGCATAAGCAGCCATAGCCCCTAAAATAGATTGACCTAATGCATGACGGTCTTCCATAAACGCAAGTTCTGTAGTAAGTATATCTTTCAACAGTTCGGGAGCAGTTCCGTCAATAGCAAGTTGAATCCCTCGCTGTAGAAATTCATCATCTAATTCTGAAGCGGGACCTTCCAATGCCAGTATCCCTTCCCTCCTCGCTATCGTTGCAAATTCTATAATCTTCTCAATTAGCACTTCTACTGGAGTAAGTTTTTGAACAAATGAATTTTTTACTGTATTGAAAACTTTTAAAACATCACCTAATGGATAATTTATAAGTGTAGCCGATATAGTTCCACCGACGACAAGAATAATGGATGGAATGTTAATAAAGATTGTAATGGAGCCCCCCATTAAAATGGCTATAAAAGTTAAAGATATTCCTGCAATAAGCCCTATAATAGTTGCTAAATCCATATATCTCCCTGTTCACAATTGTTGAAAAATATTTTACTTCATTGATATTAACAGAATACATTTTTTGATTTTACCACGATTTATATATTATTTGCTATAAATGAATAATAAAAAAAATAGGCTGAGGTATTACTACCTCAGCCTGTTAATTATTTTTCGTCATTAAAAGACATGAATATCCTGATTATCTACCTAAATTAACTGTTTCCTGCATTATCGTGTCCGCCGCAGTAATAGTCCTTGCATTTGCCTGGAAACCGCGTTGAGTAATTATCAGAGAACTGAACTCCGTTCCTAAGTCTACATTGGAACTTTCCAATACACCTCCTGAAACAGTTCCTCTACTTCCTGTCCGAGGAGGACCTACTTGAGCGACCCCAGATGCGGGCGTTTCAAGGAACATATTATTCCCATCCCGCACCAAACCTCCGACATTAGAAAATGTTGCCAGTGCCACCTGAGCAAAAACACGAGTAAGACCATTACTAAAAACACCGATTATCTCACCATTTGCACCTATGTTAAAACTCTCAAGTACACCTCTTGGAAATCCATCTTGAGAACGAACTGTTACATCACTTCCTGTGGTGCTATCGGTTGCCAATTGTGTAATCTCTGTAAAATCAATATTGAATACTAAATCATCCGGTTGAGAACCCGTCGTATTCATTAAGGTACCAGGTATAGTCACAGTTCCCGTAGTTCCAGCAGGAAGAGTTCCTGATGTGCTGAATGTTAAAGAACCACTACCCACAGTATTCCCATCATAAGTCGCTTCCCATGTCCACTGATTTGCGGGTGTTGCCTGTTTTGTAAAAGATAGGGTTACCAACCTCGCAGTCCCTAATGAATCATATACCTCTATAGTTCTAGTTACTGTGGTCGGAGTAGGTGTAGTTGGAGCATTTGCATTCAGGTTCCCAATCAAATATACATTAGTAGTAGAACGAACAATACCGGCACTTCCAATAGGTATAGAAATATCCTGTGGAGGCTGGTCCGTATTTACTACCCCTGTATCATCCGCAATATATCCCTGGACACGCATGCCAGTTGCAGGGTCAATCAATAACCCATTTGAATTTAAATCAAAAGAACCATCGCGCGTATACGCTGTCTTCTGACCATCGCTCAAAACAAAAAATCCATTCCCCTGAATTGCCAAATCCGAAGAAACACCCGTAGACAGAAGGGAACCCTGCTGATGATTCACATCAATACTTGCAATTCGGACACCCAATCCTACTTGTTGTGGATTAGAACCTCCAAAATTCCCAACCGGCGCAGAACCGCCTCTCAATAACTGAGAAAACAAATCCTGAAATAGAACACGCGAGGAACGATACCCCACAGTGTTTACATTTGCAATATTATTGGCAATTACATCCAATCTACGCTGATGTGCCTGTAAACCTGTTACTGCTGTTAACATTGCCATTCCCATAGTTATATCTCCTTACTGTTAGATTTTTAATTTATTATTGATACAATTTACTAATTCCATAATTTTTCAATTCATCATTTACTATCTATAGAACCTGAGCCAACCGTTTGAATGTTAGTAATAGGAACTCTTTCTGAACCCACAACCAATAGAATTGCACCATTCTCCAGTGATACGGAATCTACCTTCCCTTTTACAGGCGTTCCATTGATAGAGGAACCTTCAATATACTTGCCTATCATTTGTTGACTGGCACTCATAGACATATATTGCACATTTTGTGATAGAGACTGAATTTCCTTTTGCAATGCTGAAATACTTTCATTTGCCTTTATAGATTGCTCCAATGCCGAAAATTGTGCTAACTGTGCAAGCATTTCTGTGTTCTCCACAGGCTCCAGCGGGTCTTGATATTGCATCTGCATAACCAGCAACTGGAGAAAAGTATCCGAACTCAACTCACGAGATGGTGTCCGAGACACCCCAGAACTCGTTGTAGAGGGTTGCGTTTCTGTAGATTTGGTAACGGTCAGACTTTTTGCCCCTGTAGAACTTATTGTCCTTTTGAGATAGTCTTGTAATAATCCTTTTCTTCTCGCTTGATATAAAGAAAGGATTTCTTTCACAGCCTCAGTTCTCTGAGCAGGGGTTGGGGAATATGCCCCCGATACATTGGATTTAAATTGCACCATTGCATTCATAAAACTATCTCCTTATACCCATAAACTTAAAGTTCCATTATGGTAACTATGTTGTGTTTTTGCCTCTTCTACTACCGGGTGGTTATCGAAATTAAAGTGATATGTGTCCACTCCCGCATGGTTATCTTTTGGGAATGATTGAGAATGAAAATTTTGATTGAACATCAGGTTTGTCGTCCCATTAGAAAATACCTGAATATCCTTCACAAAGATACCTTCCTGTCTCAATACTTCTTTTAATTGAGGTAAAGATTGGGACAATATATTATGAACTTCATTATTAGTGGCAGTTAACTGAATCCCTACATTTCCTGCATGCTCATGAACTTTTATCTCCATCATCCCCAATGTTTCGGGTTCTAATTTTATAGTAATGGTCTTTACCCCAGACTGAACAGCAAATCTTATCTGCTCTGGAATTACAGATTTCAACGAGGATAAACGCGTAACAAATTCATTAGGTTCGTTATGAGTAATAGGCAGAGACTTTGGAACTGATATTTCTATCTCCGGTTTTATAGATTTGGCATTAGCAGTCCCCAACTGCAAATTTGTTTCAAACAAATCTGATTCTTTTCCATGTCTGGAACTGCCCCGATTCTCAGAAACAGTTAATAATTGTGTCTCTATAACCTTCGGAATATCATTCTTTACCT
>FWWL01010167.1_pt1 | contig 11007 bp, 8 predicted proteins | sample 2228331 | NCBI WGS metagenome assembly FWWL01 (sample SAMEA103939775, study PRJEB20133) | metagenome
CCCACCTTTAAAACGCTTGCCAGTCCAGATGTGAATCCACTCGTCCTGTGGAAGATAAACTTTCCAGGTTTTGGCTTTGGGTTTTAAGACTGGGGCGACAAGGATATATCTCCCAAGAAGATATTCGTATTTTATCTTCAAACAATTTTTGTCATCTGGATAATCAAGTATCAATGGTTTTATCGTTAGAGTGTTGTTTCTAATTGCTTCGTTGAGTTCTGAGATTAAGTAGTCTTTTAATGCGTAATGAATTCGTGACATCCTTGCGAAGTGGGTTAAAACTCTTGGATCATCAAACTGAAGGTTCTTGAAAGGTCTGTTGCCCTGGTGAGTTCTCATTATAAACGAGAAGGCACCAACCTCAGTCCAGCGCATGAACAGTTCGGGAGTTCGCTTGAGCCAAAATACAGAAGTGTATCCACCTGTATCAAAATGTGGAAGCTTTACACCACACAGACTCATGCTCATCATGGCAGGAATCACCGACGCCAGGCCATCCGACTTTGACCAATCAACATTTTGGTCTCCTGCCCAGTGAATTGGCGCAAAAAGCGTTGATCCAAGCCACCCAGCCCTCATGAAGAATATGGCATTCTTTTCAGACTCCGAGACAGCATCGCTGTTGAGCTTAGCCCACAGAACAGGGAAGTTGTTGTGCACTTCGATGCCCTTCCCATCGGCAAGGCAAGCATCCATTGGTAGATATTCTCCAAAATCTGCCATCCAGCCATCCATACCTATCGAAAGCATGTTAGTCTTGATCAAATTCTTATACCATTCGTACGCATTCGGGTTTGTCAGATCGATCATTCCTGCTGGAAAAGTGGTGACGTAGATATCGTATGGTTCTTCTCTTGGGTTTTTCACAAGATACCCATTTGCCGCCGCTTCCTTGTACAAAGGTCCATCCTTTATCAAGAAAGGATTTACGTATCCAAGAAATCTTACGCCCTTCTTCTTCCATTCTTCGATGCGTTTTGGTAAATCGTGATAATCATTTTGATCGTAACTCCAATTCCAATAAACTTGCCTGCCGAACTTGGTCACGTTCTTACCACACCAATCTTGACACCAGAGAGCCGTGAGGGGTATCGAGTTACGCACAGAAATCTCGACAACTTTTTCAGCCGCTTCTGTGCCACCTTGGCTCGCTATCCAGACACCAAAAAGCCAATCGTAAACAGGAGGCTTTGAACCATACATCTGGTGGAACTTTTTGGTCATTTTTTCAAGTGTTCCTTCCAGCAGAACAAAATCGACTTTACTGTCGAAGATTTCGAAGATCCATTCATCGATCTTTTTGAAATCTACTCTAACCAAGGAAGCTGTTTTAAGAACAATGCCATAACCAGCTGTTGAGAAAAAAACTGGTTGCGGAAAGTACGTCGAATACCAATTTCCCTTCACGCCCTTAAGTGCAGCAAGAAGTGAAACAGGATTGGATCCCCTTCCAACGCCTTGTTCCTGGACCACTGCGAAGAAACTTCTCCCCTTTAAGTCCAGATGTGTGTACTGCTCACCACCGCCAAAGATTGATTCATTCTTTTCGACCTTCATCTTTATGATAAGAGAGTTGAATCCTTTAGAACCTTTAACTGAGTAGGTCATGGGATCATCGTGGATTTGTTTCAATGCTTTTTGATCAAGCTTCGACTTTTCCGAGATGTTCCACAAGATTTTCAGATGTCCATGAAAATCCTTGATTTCAACCGAAAGCTTTCCCTCGTAGATTTCAAATGGACGGTTCACAGATTTCCCATCCCTTCAAACGTGACAACATCTTCAGCCAAGAGGAATGAGAACCGTAGGCCATGACAACATGGTGAGCAAACCCACTCTCTACAATAGTTTCAAGGAACTTCCGAGGATTGCCCACACTGATTTTGACATAAGTGCCCTTGAGTTCCTGCTCCGTTTGAACGGCTTGTGTTTCGTAGATTAATAGAATCCAGCGGTTCCTTATGTAGTCTAATCTCGCCAAAGTCACAGGTCCGGGTTTGAGAACGAAACCCACGGTAACACCCTTACCACCTGCGAAATAGGTATCCAAATGCTTTTCTGATCTTTCATCCCAAAGGTTATGTGCAGCCACTCCGCAATGCCAGACAAGTACTTCTCCACTCTCGAAGATCTGACTTAAATCTGCGAGGTATGTTTGCTCGCATCCGCTAGCTTTAAAAACAAGCATTGTCAACGCTCCAAGAACATCTCCTTCACAAGCCATGATCCTACCTTCGGCCATGTTGTAAGACATCGCAGCACAAGGAGAGATACCGTAGTAAGTTGCAAACTCTGGCCAACACCTTATTCCAAGCGCACTCAACCTGGATGTTTCGAAGAGTTTTTCCAGTTGGATCTTCAAGCGGGCAACCTTCTCAAGGCGCTCTTCGTCCATGGAGGTAACCAATTTGTACAGTGATCGGTATTTTTCCATCTGAGACTTTAGTTTTTCTCTCTCTACGGGAATGTGAAAAAGTTCATCAAAAACAATCGGTTCAACTAGTACGTCGAGCGCTCTGTACAGTTCCGGATCATAAACATCAACATTTAGAAAACTCTTGGCGCGCCCTCCAAGAAGACCTATCTTAGATCCTTTCAAGCTTTTGATGACTTTCAAAGCCTTCAACCAATCTGAGAGTTTCGTTTTGAATTCATCGTGCCGCATATCTCCGTAAGCAAAGGTCAAGTCATTCCTACCTGACCTGTACAAGTTTGAAAAATCAAGGTGCGCTCCAACTATGGAGTTCAGTCGTACTCTTCCTCCGTTGTAAGGTGGCTCAGGTAATGCCCAGCAAAGTATTGGTGTCGACGGAAAATTCTTCGATAAATGTAAAGCCAGATCACCCAGGTGAAAAGTCGAACTCATAAGCACTATTCCGTCCACTGATTCTTTCTGCATAGCTCTCAAGATTGATTTAAGGGTTTCAACGTACTCAATAGGTTCCGGAGGAAAAATCCACTGTACATCTTTGTCGAATTTTTGCAGAAAACTGACCTGTTCTTTGAAAATCCTTATTGCTTCTGCTACATCGAAGGTACTTCGAACAAGTGGAACCAAAGCAATTCGCATTTTCTCCAAGCTATCTCACTCCCTGATATCTATGACCACAGACTTCAGCTCGGTCATCTCTTCAATTGCGAACCTCACACCTTCTCTTCCAACACCACTTTCCTTGTAGCCACCGTATGGCATGATATCCGCCCTGTATCTGGAGCTATCGTTGATAATCACACCCCCAAATTGTAACTCTTCTATTGCCTTCATCATCTCGGAGATTTTGGAAGTGAAGATACCTGCCTGTAAACCATACCGAGTGGAATTTGCGAGCCGTATAGCTTCGTTGAAATCGCCGTAACTGTTAACTGCGACGGCTGGACCGAACAATTCATCCCTCATAATGTGGGTATCCTGCGGGACATTTAGCAAAACCGTTGGTTCAACCAGTGTGAAAACTCTTTTGCCCCCAGTGGCGATTGTGGCTCCCTTACTTACTGCTTCCTCAAACCAACTGACTATTCTCTTGGCATTGTGTTCATCAATCACTGGTCCCATATCTGTTTCAGCTAATCTAGGATCGCCGAACTTTATCTTTCTCACTCTGTCAATCAGAGCATCGACGAAATCTTTGTAAACTTTGTTGTGAACAAAAACTCTTTGGACTGAGATGCACACTTGCCCAGCCACAGTGTATCCACCGCTTACAATCGCAGCCACAGCTTTCTCTATGTTTGCCGTATCGGTTACTATCACTGGGGAGTTCGAACCAAGCTCGAGTGAGATCTTCTTGAAGCCAGCTTCTTTGCAAATTTTCTGTCCGACCTCAACGCTACCGGTGAAACTCAGAACCCTTATTCTTGGATCGCGAACAAGTTGCATGCCAACCGTTCCACCAGGACCGGTTAAGACACTGATTGCATTGGGTGGCAGACCTGCTTCCAAAAGCAATTCACCAAGTATTAGCGCGTTGAGGGGTGTTTGAGATGCCGGCTTGATCAAAACCGAATTTCCAGCAGCTACAGCCGGTGCAACTTTGTGAGCGCAGAGAGCAAGTGGGACATTGAACGGTACTATGGCAAGAACAATTCCCGCAGGTTCTCTCAGAAAATACCCTCTCTTAAATTCGGAACCCCTGATTGAATCCAATGGGATGGTTTCGCCGTGAATTCTTTTTGACTCTTCCGCTGAAAGTTTGAAGATTTCAGCTGAGCGCACGACTTCGGCTTCTGCTTCTCTCAAAGTTTTACCTACTTCGCTCACCAATATCTGCGTCAGACGCTCCTTCTGCCTCAGGATCAACTGAGAGACTTTTTCCAGTATCTCAGCCCTTCTCCAAGCTGGTAATTTTCTCACAGTCTCAAAGCCATCCAATGCGGTTTGAATGGCTGAGTCGACGTCTTCTTCTGTTGCTACAGGAACGGTGTCGATAACTTCCCCGGTGTAAGGGAAGCGAATTTCTATCTCTTGATCGCGGCTTATGGGTTTCCCTCCAATGATCATTTTCAACTTGAACACCTCCAGAGATCACGCACTCGGGTAGAGTTTTGTCAAGACAAACTGTTTGTGGTTGAGTATCTCTGCTTTGACCATCCTTCCGTTTGCTGTTTCCACAACTCTCTGCCAGAGCATTTCTGTGGCTTGATCGAGATCAATCTCTCCTCTGAGTAACGCTGAGACATCCACATCTATGTGTTCCGACATACAACTAGCTGTCTTTTCGTTTGCCGTGACCTTCACCACAGGTATTATCGGATTACCTATGGGATTACCTTGCCCGGTTGGAAAGAGATGTATCACCGCACCTGCTGCCGCAAAGAGTGTTACAGCTTCTGCTGCTGCTGAAGACGTGTTCATGAAGTAGAGTCCTTTTCCACTTGGCCTTTCCGCATAATCAAGCACACCGTCAATCATGGCATTTCCAATCTTTTGGATATTTCCAAGAGCTTTTTCCTCTATAGTGCTTAACCCTCCTGCTATGTTGCCTTGTGTTGGTTGAGAACCAAGCAGGTCTATTCCTTGCGATTTAATCAGTTCTTGGTACTCGTTGAAGAAGCGTAGAAATTTTTCCCTGTCTTCAACTTTCTTGAATCTTGAAGCAACTATGTGTTCTGCGCCAGTTAGTTCAGTTGTCTCACCGAACAGAACAGTTCCACCGATCTCCAAGAATCTTTCGGTAAACCGTCCCACGACTTTGTTTGAGCCGAGCCCTGAAGTTGTATCGGATTCACCGCATTTCAGACTTATCGTAAGTTCCCCTATGTCCACCAATTCTCTTTTGAGATTTGTGGCGTCTTCGACAAACTTTGCGGCGATTCTCATAACTTTTTCCACAGTTTTGATTTGTCCACTGCCCTCAATCCATGCAGCTTCGACTGGCTTTCCGGTTTGAGCTATCCCATTGGCGACAATCTGTGTCCAATTAGGTTCAATACCGACGACTATTGCTGCAGCAACGTTTGGGTTCGACCCTGTGCCTATCAAGGTTTTGAAAAGCAATTCGAGATCCTTGCCAAACTGAAGTCTGCCGTAGGGGTGCGGAATTGCCAAGGTTCCGGTGATAGCTTTTTCAACAGTTTCAACAACAGCGTTTGAGATGTCGTCGACAGTTATCAGAAGAACGTAATTTCTGACGCCAACCGTTCCGTTCTGCCGTCTGTATGCCAGTATTTGTCGTTCCATTCTTTCACCCCCATCTGAGAGACTTGATGTTGTGGACATGGACGTGCGATCCTCTTACAATTTTCTCAATGGCTTTGCCAATAATTTCCCCGTATTCCATTACTTTTTCGTTTACCTCAATATCTCTCAGGGCTATTTTGTGCCCGTAGGGTATATCTTCTTTAACCTCTATTTCGTAAATCTGCTTTCCATCAAAGGTCTTTCCCTTAACAATTTCTCCCTTTTTCAGATCCTTTATGGCTACTCCCACATCGTCACCGTGTTGGTGAACCAAGAAACCGAACATGTTTTCACCTCCGTGTCACGTGTAAAGCTTTCTCCATGAGTCAGAGAAGAGCTCCAGACCAATCCTGACATATGGATCTTCAAAGCCTTTCTTGTAAACGTCGAAGCCGGCGGTGATTATATCGGCCCCAGCCAATGCGGCTTCTTCGAAGTGTCTCAAGTTTCGAACGGCGGCGATGAGTATTTTTGATTTGAAACCGTAGTTTTTAACAGCTTTCACAACCGTTGCGATGAAATCTTTTTCAAAGTCACCTCGTTCTTCTTTCCAACCTACGAAAAGACTTATGTAATAAGCACCAAGCCTTGCTGCCTGCAAGGCCTGCAAGATGTTGAAAACCAAAGTTATGTTGACCTTAACGCCGTCCGTGCTCAACTTTTCCAAAGCCACAAATCCTTGTTCGGTTGCAGGAATTTTAACCACGAAATTCTCTGAGAGTGATGCCAGCCGTTTGGCCTGTTCAACCATAATCTTTGGATCGTTTAGGTGTGGATCAATCTCAAGACTGACACTTATCTGTGTACCTTCAACGATGGGTTTGATTTTTTCGATTAATTCTTCCATCGTCATTCCGGCGTTCATCAGGTGACGTGGATTTGTCGTGATACCGTCGATCCTCCAGTGGCTTATCGCATAGTCGATCTCATCGAGTTTCGCACTGTCCAAGAAAAACAACATTCTGCCACCTCCTCATCCCTTGATTCCACCGGTGGAAAGGCCTTTGATTATATACCGCTGTAGTCCCAGGGTGATTGCAAAGACTGGTATTAGCATGACCGTTCCGGCTGCAGACAACTGTCCCCAAAGCGGTGCGTATTGACCAAGAAATGCGTTTACGACAACCGGGGCTGTTTTTGCTTTAGATCCTGTGAGTACCAACGCATAGATGAATTCATTCCAACTCATGAGGAATGCGAATACGACAGCCACCACAATACCAGCTGAAGCGAGTGGAAAAAAGATTCTCAGGAAGATTTGAAAGCCCTTACAGCCATCGACCTTCGCGGCTTCTTCATATTCTCTGGGTATGCTTGAGAAAAACGGCAACAGCAAAGCTACCACATATGGAAGGTTAAAACTGATGTGGGACATCGACAAACCAAAGATCGTATCGTTGAGTCTAAGGTTTCGAAAGATATCATAAAAAGGAACAGAGAGCGAAATCTGAGGTATCATGCGCAGCATGAGCAGACAAAAAACGACGGCTTCGTTTATTCGAAGTTTGAATCTGCTGAGTCCGTAAGAAGCCATAGAACCAAGCAGAACTGAAACAAAGGCTGAAGAACTCGCCACAAGCAAAGAATTCTTAATAGCTCTTCTAAAATCTTGGTTCTGAAATACCTGTTGGTAACTTTTGAAAGTAGGTTTGAAGTAGAATGGGTTTCGGCTCCAGATATCGATGTCTCTCTTAAAACCGTTGAAAACGATAACCATTATTGGAAAGAGTTGCAAAACAACTATTGTTAAAGCTGTGATGAGAAGGATCATCTTCAGAATCCTTTTCCTCAAGCTAGATCACCACGCAATCCTCTTTTCACTGCGAAGTAAGAGATTGCAAGGGCTATAAGCAAAAGGAAAACAGCCATCGTCGATGCGTAGGAGATTTTGCCAAATTCAAAAGCTTGTTTGTGTATGTAAAGAGATAGGAGCATAGTGGCGTTGGATGGCCCACCATATGTCATAACGTAAACTTCAGAGAATATTCTCAAAGCATCGATCATTCTCAATAGAAAGGCAGTTGTTATCACCGGTTTCATAAAGGGTACGATGACGTACCGCAACCTCTGGAAAAAAGTTGCTCCATCGACCAGTGCGGTTTCAACATACTCTGAGGGCAGTGACGAAAGTCCAGCATAAATGATTATGAAGACAAAAGGCCACATCCTCCAGATGTCCTGCATCAGTATCACAGCGTAAGCGTACTTGGGATCGGCAAGCCAAGCGACTGGACCAAGGGAAAGGCTGCGAAAGAATTCGGCAATAACACCGTACCTTGGTTGAAACATCAGGCGCCATGTCAAACCAGACAAAACTGGTAACACAAATACCGGTAGCATCAGTAAAGATCTTAAAACACGGTTTAGAGGAAAATCCCTCGTAAAAAGAATTGCGACAAAAAATCCTATGAGGATCTCTATCGGCAGAGCAATAACCAGGAAACCGAGCATCAACCTCAAGGCGTGCCAGAAGTTCCTATCCATCATCATCTCAGTGTAATTCGCCAACCCAACGAACTTGGTAGTCCCTAAATAGAGCAATTCTCTGTCGGTAAAAGAGATGGAAATCGCGTAAAAAACCGGATAGATCAGAATTATACCAATTGTTGCGAGGGCTGGGAAGGTGAAGACAAAGAAGGGGGTGAGCCCCCTTCTTTTTTTAATTTTAATAACCATATTTTTTGAGAATCTCATTGATTTTTTCCACCATTCTGTCGACAGCTGTTTCTGGAGGCACTCTTCCTGATATGGCATCCAACCATATGGTTCTTATGGCTTCGGAGACTTCCGGGTATCTTTCAAACCTTGGTCTTTCGACTGCATAGTTCATTGACAGATAGATTCCTTCAAACCAAGGTCTTTGTGCAACGTATTCTGGGTCTTTTAACAGCGATTCCCTTGCCGGTGTCAAACCCACTGGTATCAACTTTTTACCTGTTTCGATTGACATCCACCAGTAGGCAAATTCGGCTGCAGCTACTTTCTGCTTGGCTGCTTGGGGTATTGCCACAATCCAGCAACCTCTGATAGCGGCTTTCCTCGCTGGTCCGGCTGGTGGAGCGGTGTAAACAACTTTTCCATAGACAAGCGATTTGTCTGGGTTTTCGATGTCTGGTACGAGTGCGGGCCAATTGAACATCGAGAAAACCTCGCCTCTCGAAAAGGCGGCTACGCGCTCGGCGTGACCGTAATCCAATGCACCGGGAGGAGCGTATTTCAGCAGTTCTTTGTAGAAATTGATTGCTTCCACTGCTTTCGCCTTGTCCAAAACTACTCTGTAACCATCGGTTGTTACTTCAAGCACACTCGTACCAAAGCTTTCGAACATCCAGATAGCTTCGCAGGTTGCACCTTCGGTCGGTTTCGTGAACGGTGCCCAACCGTAGATGCCTTTCTTGGAGAGAAATTTTGACATATCCAGTAACTCTTGAAGTGTTCTTGGAACTCGCATTTCATAACCATATTCTTTTTGAAATTCGTCCTTGTGTTTTTCGATGATGTCTTTTCTAGTTAGCCAGATGTAGACATTTGCGTTGACCGGAAGTCCCATAAACTGACCTTTCCATTGGCCTGCTGCAAAAGCAAGTGGCATGATGTCAGCCATACTCGGTCTTACGTAGAACTTTGTCTCAGGCCATTGTGCAAACGGTAGCAAAAGTGGTGCGAGCAAGGGTATGTTTGGTTCATCAACAGCTATCAAGTCGTAATCTGCGGATTTAGCAGTAACACTTATCAACGTTTTTTGTAGAAGGGTACCACTCGGAACTAACTCAAGCTCCACCTTTATACCGGTGGTTTTCTCAAATTCCGGAAGTCCTTGCTTCAGCGCTTGTGTTAAGGCATCGTCCCACAGAAGAATCCTTACTGTCTGAGCTAAAAGTACAATTGTTAGCAGCGTCAAAAGGAAGGTTAGAACCCTCTTCATACTTTTCCCCCCCTTAGATGCTTACCTTCCGGTAAGCATAGCCAGCTGAATTATAAAAGAGGTAATATCACTTTGTCAAACGTCGAAACGATTCACTTTTATTTGAAATGTCCTGTTAATTCGGAATAATCTTGCTTGTATGACCATTTCTTGTAATTTCTTTGTTTTTCTTGTGAAATCTTTTGTTTTCAAAGTGGTAAGTCCTTAAATTTTTGTGATATTTTTTATTCGGAAACTTATGGGGAGGGAGCAAAGGATGAAGAAGGATGTTTCCGAGCGGCTGTCTTTGAAGACCATGGTTTTCTTTGGTGCTGGAGATATTTACGGTGGAGGGGTTTTCAACATCGTCAATTTCTTCTACGCCGTGTTTTTAACCGATGTCATAGGGCTCGAACCAAGGTACGCTGCGCCTGTGTTCTTGATAGGAAAAATATGGGATGCAGTAACCGATCCACTGATGGGGATGATGAGCGATCGAACAAAAAGCAGATGGGGTAGGAGGAGACCATACTTTCTATTCGGATTTCCATTTGTCTTCTTGTCCTTTTTTCTGCTTTGGATACCTGTTGGTTTCGTTTCGGTGTTTCAGAGATTTCTCTATGTTTTGGCAACCTACTTGTTTTTAAATTCCGTTACCACAATGGTGATGGTGCCTTATCAAGCTTTCGCCGGAGAGATAACTCTGAATTATCATGAGAGAACATCTTTGAACACAATTAGGTTGTTCTTTTCGTTGGCCTCTTCGCTTTTCTGCGCTGTTTTTCCAATGATAATAGTAAACGCTGCGCCTGACATAAGAAGCGGCTACATGAATATGGCGTTGTTTTTTGGAACACTTTTTGCCATCCCATGGATCGGTGTTTTTGCGTTTACTCGAGAAAGAAGATTTGAGAATATTCCCGGAAAATTTGATTTCAGATCGATGTTTATAGAACCCCTTAAGGTAAGATCCTTTAGATTACTGCTTTTAATCTATTTGGGTTCATATCTTGCCATTGATGCTGTGTCGATAATCTTTGCCTATTTCATGAGATGGTACATAGGTAAACCACAGATGCTACCATTGGTCCTTGGTACGTTGTTGCTAACTGAAATTGCTTTTCTTCCAATTTACGCGTTGATCTCTCGAAAAACCAGCAAAAAAACTGCGTGGTTGCTCGGAACGCTTGTTTGGACGACGGCAAGTATCTTTATCTATACGCTCGCAAGTCCCTCGATTTCCAACGTGTTACTGATAACATTTGCTTTTGCAGTTGGTGCAGGGGTATCAGCAGTCGCTGTAATGCCACACGCGATGTTCGGTGATGTCGCTGATGTCGGAGAACTTGCTTTTGGAGAACGACGAGAAGGTTCTTTCAGTGGTTTGATAACCTTCGTAAGAAAAGTGGCAGCGGCGATAACGCAG
>FWWL01010168.1_pt1 | contig 11006 bp, 8 predicted proteins | sample 2228331 | NCBI WGS metagenome assembly FWWL01 (sample SAMEA103939775, study PRJEB20133) | metagenome
GGCCCGGGCCGGGAGGCGGGAGAGTGGCCCGTGGGGCACGTGTTCCGCACGCGGCACCGGGTGCGGGTCCCCCTGCGGGCCCAGGAAGGAACGGTCCGGCTGCGGATCTGGGTGGAGCGGGGGGGCCAGCGCCTCGGGGTCGGCCCCCTGGACCTGGGCACGGTGCAGGTCCTGCCGACGGCGCGTTCCTTCACGCTTCCTGCGCCCCAGACGCCCCTGCGCGTGCGGTTCGGAGAGGGCATCCTCCTGCTGGGGGCGGACTTGCCCCAGGGGCCCGTGCGGCCGGGGGAAGGGCTTCGGGTGACCCTCTACTGGCAGGCCGTGGAGGAGATGGACCGTTCCTATACTGCCTTCGTGCACCTGTTGGATGCCACGGGCCGGGTCCGGGCGGGTGTGGACCGTATCCCAGGGGACGGGGCGAGGCCCACCAACACCTGGCTCCCGCCGGAGGTGGTGCGGGAGGAGTACATCCTGCGGGCACCGGAGGAGGCCGGGGCCTACGCCCTGGAGGTGGGCTGGTACGACGCAGCGCACCCGGGGATGCCCCGCCTGCCTGCTGTGGATGCGGGCGGCAGCCCTCTGGGCGACCGGGCCTTGCTGGGGCCGGTGGAGGTGGGTGATTGACCTCCAGGGCATCCACGGAGGATGCCGCTGTGACCTCGGGTGGTGGCTTTGCCCAGGTTCGGGCAAAGGACTACCGCATCGTTTCCAGCAAGTGTTGGACCGCTGTATAGGGGTCCAGGGAGCGCTGGGCCACCTGGCGCACGAGGGAAGCGATCTCCTCGGGGGGGTGGGCGGCGATCACGCGGCGGAGGAGTTCCTCCTGGAGCATCGCCTCCAACGTACGGGCCGCCCGTTCCTCTTCCCGCCGCTGCCAGAGACCGCTTTCCTCCAGGTAGGCGCGGTGGGACTCAATGGCCTGGGCCAGTTCCTCAATGCCGCGGCTGCGGACAGCCACCGTCTTGCAGATGGGCGGACGCCAGGCCCTCTTCCCCCCCAGGTCCTCCGAGGCCGGGGCCGCCACCACCATCCACTGTCCGTGGTGCAGCACCTGCTGGGGGCCGGCGTTGAGGTCCAGCATCATCTCCAGGGCCATGGCCGTGCGGTCGGCCCCCTCGTGATCCGCCTTGTTCACGGCGAAGACGTCGGCGATCTCCAGGATGCCGGCCTTGATGGCCTGGACCTCGTCGCCCATGCCGGGGACTTCCACCACCACCGTGGTGTGGGCTGTACGGGCGATATCCACCTCGGCCTGGCCCGCGCCCACCGTCTCCACGAAGATGACCTGAAACCCCGCCGCGTCCAGGACCTGGATGGCGTCGGCGGTGGCCCAGGCCAGGCCCCCCAGGCTGCCGCGGGTGGCCATGCTGCGGATGAAGACGCCGGGGTCGCCGGCGAGTTCGCGCATGCGGATGCGGTCGCCCAGGAGCGCGCCGCCGGTGAAGGGGCTCGTGGGGTCCACGGCCACGACCCCCACCGTGCGTGGAGGGTGGCCGCCGAAGCCCCGTCGGTAGAGGGCGGCCAAGGCGTTCACCAGGCTGCTCTTGCCCGTGCCCGGTGCGCCGGTGATGCCCACCACGTGGGCGCGGCCCGTATGGGGGTGCAGCGCCGCCAGGAGGTGGTGGGCCGAGTCTCCGTTATCCTCCACAAGGCTGAGGACGCGGGCGATGGCCCGCCGGTCCCCGGCCAGGACTCCTGCGACGAGTTCCTCCACGGGGACCATGGGCTAGGGCTGCCCCCGCCGCTTGCGCACCGCGTCCTCAATAAAGGCGATGATCTCCTGGGTGGGCGTGCCAGGTCCGAAGATACCATGCACGCCCCATTCTTGGAGCGCTGGCCGGTCCTCGTCGGGGATGATGCCTCCGACGACCACCACCACGTCGTCCTGGCCCTGCTGCCGCAGCAACTGGACCACCCGCGGCACCAGGGTCATATGCGCCCCCGAGAGGATGCTCAACCCCACCACATCCACATCTTCCTGGAGTGCCGCCTCTGCGATCATCTCCGGGGTCTGGCGCAGGCCGGTGTAGATGACCTCCATGCCTGCATCCCGCAGGGCCCGGGCCACCACCTTGGCCCCGCGGTCGTGCCCGTCCAGCCCCGGCTTGGCCACCAGGACTCGGATCCGTTCCCTCGCCATCAGTCCACTTCCTCCATTGCAAGGTTTCTGGGGACCGACTGCGACCCGCCCTGGGTTCTGGCCTGGCGGTAGGCCGCAGCCGCGCGTAGGAATCCCAGGAACAGGGGGTGCGGCCGGTTGGGCCGGGACTTGAACTCCGGGTGGAATTGGGAACCCACCATCCACGGGTGGCCCCGGCTCTCGGCGATCTCCACCAGGCGACCGTCGGGCGAGAGGCCGCTCACCACCAGCCCACCCTGTTCCAGCATTTCCCGGTAGGCGTTGTTGAACTCAAACCGGTGCCGGTGCCGCTCGTAGACCAAGTCCTGGCCGTAGGCTTCCGCAGCCCGCGTCCCTGGCACCAGTTTGCAGGGGTAGGCCCCCAGCCGCATGGTCCCGCCCAGGTTGGCGATGCCCTGCTGGTCCGGCATGAGGTCTATGACCGGATAGGCGGTGGTGTGGTCAAACTCGGTGCTGTTGGGCTCCTCGCTTCCCAGGATGTGCCGGGCCAGTTCAATCACCATCACCTGCATCCCCAGGCACAGGCCGAGGTAGGGCACCTGGTTCTCCCGTGCGTAACGGGCGGCGGCGATCTTCCCCTCAATGCCCCGGTAGCCGAACCCACCCGGTACCACGATGCCATCCACCTCGCGCAAGATCCCCGGGTCTCCGCCTCGCTCCAGAGCCTCGGAACTGATCCACCGGATTTGCACGTCTCGCTTGAGGGCGACTCCCGCGTGGTAGAGGGCCTCACGCACGCTGATGTAGGCATCTTGCAGTTCCACGTACTTGCCCACCACGCCGATGACCAGAGGTTCCTTGGGGCGGCGGATTTCGGCCACCAGGGCCCGCCATTCTTCCAGGTCCGGACTTTGGGGCTGCAGGCCCAGGCGCTCCACCAGGAGGTCGCCCAGGCCTGCCGCCTCCAGCACCAGGGGCACCTCGTAGATGACGGACGTGGTGACGAGGGGGATGACGGCCTCCCGCTCCACGTCGCAGAAGAGGGCGATCTTGTCCCGCACAGAGTCGTCCACTGGGTAGTCGGCCCGGCAGACGATGACATCTGGCTGGATGCCGATGCCCCGCAGTTCCCGCACGCTGTGCTGGGTGGGCTTGGTCTTCAGTTCCTTGGTGGAGGCGATGTAGGGGAGGAGGGTGACGTGGATGTAGAGGGTGTTGCCGCGGCCCACGTCTTTGCGCATCTGGCGGATGGCCTCCAGGAAGGGGAGGCTCTCAATGTCGCCCACCGTGCCCCCCACTTCCACGATGACTACATCCGTGTTGGTCTTGTGCCCTACCAGGGCGATGCGCCGCTTGATCTCGTTGGTGATGTGGGGGATGACCTGGATGGTCCCGCCCAGGAAGTCACCCCGTCGCTCCCGGGCGATGACCTCAGCGTAGATCTGACCGGTGGTGACGTTGGAGACGCTGAGCATGTTCTCGTCGGTGAAACGTTCGTAGTGGCCCAGATCCAGGTCCGTCTCCGCGCCGTCCTCGGTGACGAAGACCTCGCCGTGCTGATAGGGCGACATGGTGCCGGGGTCCACGTTGATGTAGGGGTCCAGTTTCTGGAGGGCGACGGAGATGCCCCGCGCCTTCAGGATGCGCCCGATGGAGGCCACGGTGACGCCCTTTCCCACCGAACTGACCACACCACCGGTGCAGAAGATGTACTTGGTCATATCCCTTCAACCCTGTCCCGTGCCTACTTGCCCCACACCTCCACAAGCGAGGCACGGAGCAAGGCTCCGTGCCTCTGGTGCCTATCCCTTTGCCCTCCCAGAGGGGCCGGACTTTGCCATTGACCTTCTGTGGGTCGTTCGGGCGACCCTATCGCTTGCCCCACGCCGGCTTGAAGTACGAGTTGAATCGGTGGCTCTTCTCGCACCGGCGGTTCCATCTGCCCTCTGAGAGGCGACATCGCCGCCGTCCCCTTGCGGGGGCGGACCGACCGCTGGACGCAGCATTTGCAAGGTCGCCAACACAAAACGGAGCCGAGTCGCTGGTCTGCCCCTGGGCGGGCCCGACAAGGCCCGCGCGGGCCTCGGCCGGGTCCTCTCGCGGGGGCTGCACCGTTCCCTCCCACCCTTGCACCTACGCCAGTTGCCGCGCCCTGGACTAGATCAGTTTGCTCAGGTCTTCCACGGCCCGCTTCATGTCCAGGAAGACCAGACCCAGTTTGGCGTTCTTGCTGGCCAGGGCGGTGAGGACGGCCTCTTCGCCCACGGCGCTCAGGAAGACGTATCCGTCCGTGCCCTCAATGTAGACCCGCTCCAGGGCCCCGCGGCCCAGTTCCGAGGCGATCCGCTCCCCCAGGGAGAGCATGGCGGCCGACATGGCCGAGACCCGGTCCTCTTCCACATCGGCGGGGAGGGCCGAGGCGATGATCAGGCCGTCCACGCTGACCACCGCCGATGCCTCAATCCCTGCTGTGTTGGAGAGGTCCCGCAACCGGCTCACGATGAGTTCTGTCCGCGACCGTGCCATTGCCAGGTTTCTCCTTTCGCCCCTTCCCATTCCGGGACCTCGGCCTTCCGGCCGAGCGCGGGCAGCGTAGCGCCTTCCGAATGGCTCCAGTTCAGGTGCAAGTTTAGCACATCCTGGCGGTGGTGTCAACGCCGCGTTGACAACTGCCGTCCCCTGTGTTATCCTCAAGCCGGGAGGCCGTGCCCCGAAGGTCGCCTTCCGAGGAGGGACCGATGAGCCCCCTGCCCCTGGATCATTTCCGCTTCCTGGCCCCGTTCTACGACCGCATCTTCGGCGGTGTGGACCCGCGGCGCCTGCGGGAACTCCTCGCTCCCTTCCCGGCCGAGGAGGGCCTCCTTCTGGACCTGGGCGGGGGGACCGGCCGCGTGGTCCAGGCCCTGGGCTGCCGGCCGGCGCGGGTGGTCGTGGCCGATGTCTCCGAGGGGATGCTGAGGCGGGCGCGGGCCAAGGGATTTCCCTGCGTCCGGGCTGCCGCCGAGGCCCTGCCCTTCCCTTCCGGGTCCTATGGCCGCATCGTGGTGGTGGATGCCTTCCACCACCTGGCCGACCAGGCCCAGGCTCTCCGGGAGGTTTGGCGCGTCCTGGCCCCTGGGGGACGGGCCGTCGTGGAGGAGCCGGACATCCGCCACCTGGCCGTGCGGGGCATCGCCCTGGGGGAGCGCCTCCTCCTGATGCGCAGCCGCTTCCGCCCGGCCGAGTGGATCGCGGAGAGCCTGGCCGCCCTGGGTGGGCACGTGCGCATCGTGCGGGAGGGGTTCTCCTATTGGGTCGTGGCCCAGAAGGTGGAAGGCCCGTAGGGGGATCGGTTCCACTGGGCCCTGGTTGGAGTTGGTGGTCCCAACTCCCCCCTGACCTCCTGTATGCGGGGAAGGGCTGAGGGAGGGTTCTTCAGCGGCTCAGAACACCTTCTAAAGAAGCGACTTCGCCGCCTGCCGTCCTTCGCGGGGGTGGAGCCAAGTCTGCACGGGCTCCGTTGCGCGACCTCCGCCCGCCGGGTATAATGGGCCACGGTCCGCAGGGAGCGGTGTCTCCATTCCCCTGCCATCCCCACACCTTCTGGAGGGTGCAGAGCCCGATGTCCGCCGCCCGTCCGCTTTCCAGGCTGGAACTCCTCCGCGCCACAGGGACGGTGATGGGTGCCTTCCTCTTGAGCCGCGCCCTGGGGCTCCTGCGGGAACTCCTCATCGGGCAACGCTTCGGCACCAGCGGCGAGTTGGATGCCTACCTCGCGGCCTTCCGCATCCCGGACCTCCTGTTCCAGTTGGTGGCCGGAGGCGCGCTGGCCTCGGCCTTCATCCCCACTTTCTCGGGCCTCCTGGCCCGGGAGGATGAGGAGGGGGCCTGGAGCCTGATGAGCAACGTGGTCAACGCCCTCCTCCTGCTCCTCACGGGGCTCTCGGTGCTGGCCGGCGTCTTCGCCCCGGCCCTCGTCTCTTGGGTGGTCGCGCCGGGCTTCCCGCCGGAGCGCCAGGCCCTCACCGCGCACCTGATGCGCATCATGCTCATCTCCCCCGCCGTCTTCGGTGTCAGCGGGGTGCTCATGGGTGTCCTGAACTCCTTCGGGCGCTTCCTGCTGCCGGCCCTGGCTCCCGCAGCCTACAACCTCTGCATTATCCTGGGAGCCTGGTTCTTGGGGCCCCGGATGGGGGTGCAGGGACTGGCCCTGGGGGCTGTGGCCGGAGCATGGCTCCACCTGGGGGTGCAGTTGCCGGGGCTCGCCCGCCTGCGGCCCCGCTACACCTGGACCCTGGACCTGGGCTCCGCGGACCTGCGGGAAGTGGCGCGGCTGATGCTTCCCCGGAGCCTCGGCCTGGGCATCGTGCAGGTGAACTTCTTGGTGAACACGGTCCTGGCGTCGGGCCTCTCGCCCGGCAGCCTGGCGGCCCTCAACTACGCCTGGCTCCTCATGCTCCTGCCCCAGGGCATCCTGGCCCAGGCGGTGGGCACGGCGGTCTTCCCCACCTTCTCGGCACTGGCGGCCCAGGGGCGGCTGGCCGAGGTGCGGGACACCCTGGAGGACTCCCTGCGGGGGCTCCTCTTCCTGGCGTTCCCGGCCAGCGTCGGGCTCTTCTTCCTGCGGAGGCCCTTGGTGGAGGTCCTGTTCCAGCGGGGGGCTTTCAACGTCCAGTCCACGGACCTGGTCTCGGCCGCGCTCGCCTTCTACGCGTTTGGGCTCGTGGCCACAAGCGCCCTGGAGGTCATCGCCCGGGCCTTCTACGCCCTCCACGACACCCTGACGCCGGTCCTGGTGGGGGGGCTGGCGATGCTGGTCAATGTGGTGCTGGGGGTGGCCGCAGTGTGGACGCTGCGGCACCGGCCCGACGCCCATGCCTACCTGGCCCTGGCCAACACGGTGGCCACCACGGCCGAGGCTGGCTTCCTCCTGGGGCTCCTGCGCCGGCGACTGGAGGGGCTGGGAGGGGGGGATTTCTCCTGGGCCCTCCTGCGCATGTCGGGGGCGACGGCGGCGATGGGCGTGTTCCTGGGGCTTCTCCCTCGCCTGGTCCCTTCGTGGGGCAGCCTGGCCCTCCTGGCCTTGGGCGGGGCCGGGGGCGTGCTGGTGTACCTGGCGGCTGCGGCCCTCACCGGCGCGCGGGAGGTGGCCCTCCTCCTGGTCTGGGTGCGGAGACGGCGGGGGTAGGCGCGGTTCCCAGGCCGCCCCTGCCGGTCCACTTGCTGGGCCTCCGGCTTTGTGGTATAAGGGGCCGTGCGGCGTTCCAGAGGGGGCGAGGATACCTGGTCCCTCGCCCGCCGCGGCCGATCCAATCGGGATGATTCTGCCTGCCGGGAGGAAGCATTGCGTCTCTGGCGCGGTCGGGTTTCGCCCCAAGGGGTCGCCTGGGCCCTCGTCGTAGTGCACGTCCTCCTGGGCGTGTGCTACAGCGTGGTGGTGCCCCCCTGGGAAGCCCACGATGAGTGGGCCCACTACAAATACACGGAGTACCTGGCCCGCCACTGGCGGCTCCCCCCTCCTGGGGAACGCCTCACCCGCCTGTACCGTTACGATGAAGCCACCCAGCCACCCCTGTACTACGTCCTGGCGGCTCCAGCCGTGGCTCTCGCCGCCCCCCGAGACGGTCTGGAGCCAACCCCCAACCCCTACGCCGACCTGGGGACCGGGGAAGGCGGCGTGAACTTCGCCGTGCACGACCCGGCGCAGGAGGGCTTCCCCTACCGGGGGACCCTCCTCGCCCTGCACCTGGCCCGGCTCGTGTCCGTCCTCCTGAGCGCGGTGGGCCTCTGGCCGACCTACCTCCTGGGACGGCGGCTCTTCCCCGAGAGGCCAGGCATGGCCCTGGCGGCCCTGGCCGTGCAGGCCTTCAGCCCCCAGTACCTCTTCATCGGCTCCGTGGTCACCAACGACATCCTGGTGACGGTCCTGGCTGCGTGGGTCCTCTACCTCTCGGTGCGGGCCGCTCTGGGCCCGGCCACCTGGCGGACGCTGGTCCTGCTCGGCGTGTGCCTGGGCCTCGCCCTCATCACCAAGTACAACAGCCTGGCCCTCCTCCCCTTGACGGCCGTGGCCTGGGTCGCCTCCTTGGTGCGGATGCACCGGGCAGGCCACCCGCGGCGGGCCTGGGGGCTGGGTCTGGGGACGCTGGGGGCAGCCCTCCTCGTGGCCGGGTGGTGGTTCCGCTACTCCCTGCAGGCCTACGGCCGCCTCCTCACGCGCGATCCCGGGTCCGTCCAGATCCTCCTGCGCCGCTTGGAGCGGCCCTACACGTTCCTGACCCGGGTGCACTGGGACCTCCTGCCCAGCGCCCTGCGCTACGCCTTCAACACCTTCTGGGGCTCCTTCGGCTGGGGCAACGTGGGGGCCGCCCCCTGGTTCTACATCCTGATGGCAGGGGTCTCGGCCCTGGGCCTCCTGGGCCTCCTGTGGTGGCTCCTCCGGAGGGCCACAGCCCCCCAGCGGTGGGACGTGGTCCTCCTCTTCCTGGCCCTGGGCAGCATCGTCGCCCTGCCAGCCTTCCGGGAGGTCCTCCGGGGGAGCACCCTCCTGCGGGGCCGCTACATCCTGCCGGCCCTCCCCGCGGTGAGCCTTCTCCTCGCTGCCGGGTGGGCCGCTCCCTGGCCGCGGCTCGGACACCGCGCGGCCCCTGTGGTGCTGGGGGGCCTCTTCCTTGTGGTGGGTGCGGCTGCGCCCTGGCTCTGGATCGCCCCGGCCTACCGCCCTCCGGCTCCCCTCACCGAGGCCGAGATCCCCTCGCGGGCAGAGAGGGCCGGCCTCCGTTTCGGCGATGCAGCGGAACTCCTGGCCTACGAGACCTGGCCCTCCAAGACTGCGCCGGGCAAGGCCTTGGCCGTGACCCTCTACTGGCGGGTGTTGGCCCGGACCGAGGCGAACTACACCCTGGGAGTCCACGTCCTGGGGTGCGGCCTGGAGTCGTACGGAGCCCGAAACCTCTACCCTGGCTGGGGGAACTACGCCACCACCGTCTGGCGGCCGGGGACCCTCTTTCGGGAGACCTACTGGGTGCGCCTGGAGGAGGGGCGGCCGACCCCCTGCCTGGGCCGGGTGAGGGTGGCCTTCTTCTTGGATGATGGGAGCCAGGCCCACCTTCCCGTCTGCGATGCGGCCGGCAACCCCCTGGGCGACGCGGCCATCCTGGGGCGCTTCAAGATCGCCGCACCCGCTTCGGAGACCGGGGCCCCCTCCACCGCCTGGCTGGCCCGCCTAGGGGAGGGGATGGCCCTTGTGGAGGCCCGCGTCCAGCCGGAACGGACCCTGGGCTGGCCTCCCCTCCAGGTGGATCTGACCTGGAGCGCCCTGGCCCCCGTGGGCCGAGATTACACCGTCTTCCTGCACCTGCTGGATGAAGAGGGGCGCTGGGTGAGAGGAGCCGATAGCCCCCCTCGGGGAGGCGAGTACCCTACAGGTCTCTGGGAGCCGGGCGAGGTGATCACCGAAGTGCGCACGCTGGACCTATCGGGCGTCCCTCCCGGCCGCTACCAGGTGGCTGTGGGGATGTACGCCCCGGAGGACCTGGCTCGCCTTCCCTGCTACGACGGGAGCAGCCGGCGGTTGCCCGGGGACTTCGTCCCCTTGGCCTCCGTGGACGTGCTCCCAGTGCGCTCCCGCATCTACCTGCCGGCCTTCCGGAACTGGGGCGGGCCAGTAGCACCTCCGGAGGCCCCCAAGCCGGCCCGCAAGCGGCCCAAAGGGCAGTGAGGGTGGACAAGGAGGGGTGCGCATGGAAGAGGAACTGAACCTCTGGGAGTACCTGGGCGCGGTCGTGCGGAGGTGGCCCCTGGTGGTGGGGGGCGTCGTCCTGGCCCTGCTCGCTGCCACCCTGCTGTGGGCCGTGCAGCCGGTCCATTACCGGGCCACCGTCTCCCTCTTGGTCACGGCCCCTCGCTACGAATGGCGGTTTGACTCGGACATCGTGCCCATCGTGGATACCCGGCGGGACTGGCAGGGCGAGGTCATGGCCCTGGCCAAGACGCGAGATGTCCTCGCAGGGGCCCTGGCCCAGGTTGCCTTCTCCCCGGACCAGGAAGTGGAACCGAGCGACCTGGCCGCCCATGTGGAGGCCAAGGCCGGGCCCGCCGGCATGTTCTATCTGACGGTCACGTGGTCGGACCCGGAGCGTGCCCGGCAACTGGCCAACGCCCTTGCCAAAGAGGTGGTTGCCCGGGCTCGCCTTCTCTACGGCGGGGGCGACGAACTGGCCCTCTTTGAGGCCAGCGCGAAGGCGGCCGAGGCGCGCCTTCAGGCGGCCGAGGCCGCCTTGCAGGCGTTCCAGGGCCAGACGGGCCAGGAACTCCTCCGGAAGGGGTTTGAAAGCCTGGTGGGCTATTCTGCGGGCGAGCGGACCCTGGACCTCCTCTCGGACGAACTGGCCGCGCACCGGGTCGCCCTGGCCAACCTGGACCTGCTGATAGAGGAAAGCCGGCGCATCCTGGCCGAGGGTGGGTCCCCCGCGGCCTTCCCCTGGCAGTTGGCCCAGACCCCGGTGCTGGCGGCGCGGGAACTGGTGACCCGGACGCTCCCCCTCAGCAACCCCCAGGCGGTCCTCCGCCTGCTGGAGGAGGAGCGGGAGGCTGTCGGGGCCGTGACCCGGAGGCTGGAGGAACAGGTCCTTGCCCTCCAGGGTGAGCAGGCTCAGTGGGCCGCGGAGTACAACCGCCTGGTGCGGGAGCGGGACCTGGCTGCGGAGGCCTATTCCACCCTGGCCCGCAAGGTGGAGGAACTCCGCGCCCGCCAGATCGCCGAGGCGGGCAACGTGCAGGTCGTCCAGGAGGCCGCCCAAGCCCAGAGGATGCGGACGGGCCTCCCGACGGCCCTGGGGCTGGGGGCGGTGGTGGGCCTGTTCGTGGGAGTGGTGGGCGCCCTGGTCGCGGAGCGCCTGGCGGCTCCTGGGGGCGGTGCCGCGCCCCGCACCGCTTGAGGATGGAC
>FWWL01008889.1_pt1 | contig 11001 bp, 10 predicted proteins | sample 2228331 | NCBI WGS metagenome assembly FWWL01 (sample SAMEA103939775, study PRJEB20133) | metagenome
CGGCATGGGGCTGGATCATGGCCCCGCAGTTGGCGCACTTGGTGAGGGTGGGGGCTGTTAGGGTGGAAACCGCAGCCCGGCGGATGTCCCGGCGGGACTTGGAGACTTTCTTCTTGGGTACTGGGTGCTTGGCCATCTTGGGTCACTTCCTTTGGGAGTATCAACCCCTGGGCGGGGTTGTGCTCGACAAACCGTTCTCCAATCTACAGGCTGAAGCCCAAAAGGTCAACCTAGCTCCACCCGGTCGCCCTGTTTAAGGCCCAGCTGCTCCTGGGCATTGCCCAGATGGATGGCGACCTCTAAAAGCCCAGCGCTGCCCACATAGGCCAGGGCCGTCCCGACCGGCACTTCGGCATAATGCGAAGCCACCGGGATGCGATGGTAGCGAATGCGCACCGTTTTACCGCGTATCTGGGCAGGGGTGGCTAATAGGGTGGTGATGGCATTACCAAAGCGGTCGAAGGTCAGAATCTCGCCCTGGTTGCCAAAGTTCAGATGGATGGGCAGGCGCACCAGTTCGGCAACTGGCAGTTCTGGGCCAAAGCGGGCTGGCTCAACCCCCGTGGCCAGGTGGGCTGCAACCGGTCCAAACACGTCGCGTCCGTGGAAGGTGGCCGATTTGCGGGGCAGGTGGTAGGCAGGGTTCTCGAGCAGGTAGGCTTTGCGCGGGGGGTCTTGCAGGTAGGCCAGGGTGAGCAGGCCGTTGTCCGGAGCCACGTAGTAAAGCCGTTCCCCCACTACCAAAACCGCTCGGCGGGAGGAGCCCACCCCCGGATCGACCACCGCCAGCACCACCGATTGCCGGGGTAGATAGGGTACCGACTCATACAGGATGTAGGTGGCCCGATTCAGATCGCCCGGAGGCAGGTTGTGGGCTAGATCGTGAATAACCACACCAGGAGCAGTTTGTCGCATCACCGCCTTGACCACCGCAGCGTAGGGATCGGCTAGGCCAAAATCGGAGAGAAAGAAGATTTCCCGCATCTAAACGCAGTCTATACAAAAAGCGCCCGGCGCACAGCTCACCCTCTAAAAGCCCGCACTTTTTGTCAGCAGGGATGAAGGAGACAGGTGCTAACCGACCAGCAGGGTACGTACCAAGGGCATGTTGGCAACCAAGGCCAGAATCAATCCGGCCAATACCCAGGCGGTGGCCCCGGCCAAAGCCCCTTTGGTGCGCATATATAGCCAACCCAAAAATAGGCTTGCCATCAGGAAGAAGATTGTAGGGCCGGGAATGGCTAGGGCAAACAACACTGGAATCATGAAGTTGCTTAGCTCCTTATAGCGCTCCTTATAAATCGGATATCCCACGCCGCGAATAACCACCTCCAGCAAACCCAGCCCCAAAAAAATGGGGTACATGGTGCCGAGTCCACTCAGACCCAGGGGCTTGGCGATGTAGGAATACAAACCCAGTAGGGCCAGTAAAACCAGGCCGGCCCAAGTGCCTTCGACCCAGCTCGATCTCGAGCCCAACGCCTGAACCAGGCCCTCTTGCTTCACCATCTGATAGGTAATGAGAAGGGCCAAAGCGCCCATCAGAAAATAGAACACTGGACGTACAACCTGGCCCTGGAATGGGGTAAACAAAGCCAACAGGTTTTGGTAGAGCAGTTGCCCAATGCCTACACTGGCCAGCCCCGCCAAAACAAGGGCCAGTATGAGCCATAGATGAATGGAGCCAGGCCCAAAGCGCCGATCGCTGCCCATTTCCACGGTACGCATGGGCTCGATACGGCTTTCCCCATACAGCACCAGCCCCAAGTAGATCAGGAACACCAGCAGCCAGGGCCAGATTTTGCCCAACAGGCTGCTGGGAAGGCTTACCCTCGAGGATAGCTGACGTAACACCAGCGAGCCTTTTTCAAATTCACCCAGGCCGTAGTAGACCATGGCTAGCAGCCCTAAAGTTTGGGTGTAGTCCCCCTCTAGGGGCCCCAGGCGAGGCAAGACTTCCTCTAGGGCCTCCGCTGCTGCACGGGTGTCACCCGACAGCCACATCAAGCGGGCTTTTACAAGCTGCTCCTTGGGACTGCTGCCCAGTAGGCCCAGGGCTTCTTGAGGCCGCCCCAGCCGCTCTGCCAGTCGAGCCGCGCCCAGTCGGGCTTCTTCCGAGGCTGCTATCCGTCGGTAGGTGGCGTAAGCTTCTTCGTAGCGGCCTAAAGCCTCGTAAATCTGCGCCCGTAGCAGCACCGCCTCGGTGCTCAGGCCTCTGGGTAGGCGCTCGAGCGCCTCGGATGGGCGGCCTTGCAGCAGCAAATACCGTGCCTCCAGCAGGGCCACCTCGGGGTCTTGTGGGCTGAGCTGCTTCACCTGTTGGAGGAAGGGCTGGGCTGCTCCAGGATTGTTCTCATCCAGATAGATACGCCCCAGCAACTTGATGCTGGGCAGGTGGTTGGGATCGGCGACCAGGGCAAGCTGACAGGTGGCTTTAGCGCTGTCGCGCACCCCTTGGTCGTATAGGGCCTTGCACTGGGTGTAGTAGCCTTCAGCTCCGAGCTGGGCCAAGGCCGTGAACGCAAATAAGGCGATTCCCACGGCGAAAGGAACCGCTCGTAACGCTACCATGGGGGTAGTGTAACATGCACACCCAGGCTAGTTGCCTGCAGATGCACATCCAGTAAAATCCATGCGGTATCGTAGTCGGCTGCGAGCCGCAAAGAGGAGGAACCTGTGAGGAATCTGCTACTTGGGCTGATGGTGCTGCTGTCCATGGGCTTGGCCCAAAACCCTGCAACAGTCGAGAAACTGATTGAAGGCAAGTTTCAAGAGGCCTACGAGGCAGGCTTGCGATTGGGGAACGCCGAAGGCCTGATTCTGGCTGCCAAAGCCGCCAGCTATTTTGCAGGCTACCAGGCCAAAGATAACGAAAAAGCCGACTGGTTTGGTCGGGCCGAAGCCGCCGCCCGTCGGGCCATTCAGGCCGACGCCGATAATGCCGAGGCCTATTTTGAGCTGGCTCGAGCCCAGGGCCGCCTTTCGCAATACCGGGGTATTTTGGAAAGCTTAGGCCTGGCTAGCAGCATCAAGGAGAACCTGGACAAAACCCTGCGCCTGAACCCCCGCCATGCCGGGGCCAGGGTCGCGCTGGCCCTATGGCATCATTCGCTCATCTCCAAGAACGTGGGCTGGCTGTACGGGGCCAACGGTAACCAGATTATGCCGCTGTTCAACGAGGCCATCCAGCTCGAGCCCCAGACCATCATCCACAAGGTGGAGCTGGCCGGGGTGTTGGCGGCCCAGGGCAGGAAAGAAGAAGCCCGCAAGCAGTACGAGGCTGCCCTGGCCATTGCCCCCAAAACTGCCGCCGACCGCTTCGACCTCGAGCGTGCCCGGCGCGAGTTAGCGGCTTTGCGGTAGGGCCTGGTCGAGGGCTGCTTCTGTGCAGCCCCATGCCCTGACCCAACCCACCTTTCAAAGAGAGACGCGGGGCCTATACAACCTTGCAAGGCTGGGCCCCGTGCATTTTTTTGGGGACGATTTGATACAATTTCAGATGGGCTAACCCCCTTTTGTAGGTCTCGATTTTTAAAAGGAGCTTTGATGAACGACCCTTTTGGCCGTATCCCTGGTTGGAGCCCCCATCAGCGCGTTGGCCTGTTCGTAGATACCCAAAACCTCTACCACTCGGCCCGCGACTACTACGGACAAAACGTCAACTTCGAAAGCCTGATGCGCTATGCGGTGGCCAACCGCCAACTGGTGCGGGCCACCGCCTACGTAGTCGAGCGCGAACACGACACCTCGGCCTGGCCCTTTATCTATAAGCTTTCCACCATTGGCTTCCGGGTGCGCCGCATGAATCTGACCCTCAAGGAGACCACCGACGAGGGCAAGCCCATCTACGAAGGCAACTGGGATATGGGTATCGCCGCCGATATGGTGCGGCTGATGCACACCCTGGACGTGGTGGTGCTGGGCAGCGGCGACGGCGACTTTGTGGACATCGTGGAGGTGCTGATGGAACGCGGCATCCGGGTCGAGGTGATCGCCTTCAAGGAAACCACCTCGCAAAAACTGATTGATGCCGTAGACCGCTTCATCCACCTGCCCGAGATCGAGAACGCCTTCGTGCCCAGTAAGGAGCGGGAGCGTACAGCAGTACCACGAATCGAGCCCTAGCCCGCGAACCCGGCCATAACCCCATTCCATGAACCTCGAGGACTTCGACTACCACCTACCCCCCGAACTCATCGCCCAGAGTGGAGCCGAGCCCCGCGATACCTCGCGGTTGATGGTAATTGACCGCCACACCGGCCAGATTGCCCACCGCATCTTCCGCGACCTGCCCCAGTACCTTCGGGCGGGGGATGTGCTGGTACTCAACCAGAGCAAGGTGATTCCGGCCCGTACTTTTGCCACCAACCCACATGGAACGGTGATCGAGGTGCTGCTGGTGCGGGAAATTCCCTCCAGTGAGGGGCTGTGGGAGGCCCTGCTCAAACCCGCCAAGCGGGCTAAGGTAGGCTCCAGACTGACCTTTCCCGATGGGCTCATCGCTACTGTGGAGGCCATCGAAGCAGACGGAACCCGGCTGCTCAGGTTTTCTGGCAATGTCTGGGAACACCTGGAAAACATCGGAAAGATGCCGCTGCCGCCCTACATTCAGGCCTCGGTAGACCCGGCCCGCTACCAGACCGTGTACGCCAAAACCCCCGGCTCGGTGGCCGCACCCACGGCGGGGCTGCACTTCACCCCCGAACTGCTGGACAGGGTACGGGGGCTGGGGGTGGATATTCAATACGTCACCCTGCACGTGGGCCCCGGCACCTTCAAGCCCGTCCACGACGACCCCGACCGGCACGTGATGCACCTCGAGCCCTATGAGGTTTCGCCCCAAACCGCCGAGGCAGTCAACCGCGCCAGGGCCGAGGGGCGGCGGGTGATTGCGGTAGGCACAACAGTGGTACGCACGCTCGAGACCGCCTACAGCGCCGAGCTGGGCGGCGTGCGAGCGGGCAGCGGCGAGACCCAGCTATTTATACGCCCAGGGTTCAGGTTCAACGTGATAGACGCGCTGATTACCAACTTTCACCTGCCCAAATCCACCCTGCTGATGCTGGTCTCGGCCTTTATGGGGCACGAGCTGATGAAACAGGCCTACCAGACCGCGGTGGCTGAACGCTACCGGTTTTACAGCCTGGGCGATGCCATGCTGATTCTGTGAAAACTAGGCTTCGACAGCCTCGAGCGCCTCTTCCCGAACGATAATTTGCGCCGGGTTTCCGATGGCGGTTGCGCCGGGGGGCACGGGTTTGGTGACCACCGCCCCGGCCCCTATCTTGGCGCCGTCCCCTATCACAATGGGCCCCAGCACCACCGCATGAGCCCCTAGCAGCACCCCCTTGCCAATGGTGGGGTGGCGCTTTTCACGGGTGAAGCCGGTGCCGCCCAGGGTTACCCCGTGGTACATCAGCACATCGTCGCCCACCTCGGCGGTCTCGCCAATTACAATGCCCATGCCGTGGTCAATCACCACCCGGCGGCCAATGCGGGCCCCGGGGTGAATCTCGACCCCCGTGAACATACGGGTAAAGTGGGCCAGAATGCGGGCCAGTAGCTTGAAATTGGCCCGCCAGAGCCAGTGGTTGAGCCGGTGCATCCACAAGGCGTGCATCCCCGGACTGAACAGGATGGCCTCGAGGGCACCCCTGGCCGCCGGGTCTCGGTCCAGCACGGCCTGCACATCCTCTCTAAACCGTTCCACTATGGATACCATTCTGGGACACTCGAGGCAGAACCAACCCTGCCTGCTGATTAAGCTTAGCCAGTCTTCCTTCAGCCTGGCTGTGAGCTTGCATTCTATTGCATCCTTGAGTATGCAGTACAGCCGGTCAGGGTTTGGCCCGGTTCTGTTCTCGAATGGCAGCTATCTGCTCGGTCTCGAAACCGGTTTGAGCCAGCATGGATAGAATCAGGTCGCTTTTGGCCTCGATGTAAGCCTCGATGTTGTGGGCATGCTCCTGGGCAAGACGCTTCTTCAGGGCGCCATACGCCTGTACCGCCGCGGGATGAGCCCGGAGATAGTCCCGCAAGGCCAGGTGGTTGCGCAGGCTCACGCTGTCTTGCAGACAAACATACAGATGATGCGGTGGCAGGTGGGCCGGTTGCTGGAAGGCTTCCCGCCCCTCGATACCCAGGTTGCCCCGGTGCACATAGCCCAGCGTTCCCAGGCGTTCGATGGCCAGAGGAATTAGGGCGGCAGAGGCGATGACCACATCCATATCAATGATAGGCTTGGCGGCCAGTCCCGGCACCGAGGTACTGCCCACGTGCTCGATGGCCAGGGCAAAATCCTGTACTGCTCGCCAGACCGGCGCCCGGAGCCGTTCAAAAACTTCGGGCCAGGTAGGATCGTAGTCCACCACCACAATGGGCTGGGACATGCCTAGGCCCCAATCGAGACGTTATCGAGGTTCAGGTTGGTGTACACGTTCTGCACATCGTCGAGCTCTTCCAGGGCTTCCACCATGCGCAGCACCTTCTCGGCCTCTTCCTGGCTCAGGCTCATGGTGTTTTGCGGCACCATGGTGATCTCGGTGTCCTCTGGCTTGAAGCCTTTGGCCTTGAGGGCGTTGGCTACGGCATAGACTTCCTGGGGGTCGGTATAGACTTCCAGACCTTCTTCACTCTCCTGAAGATCAATCGCCCCGGCCTCGATGGCGGCTTCCTGTGCGGCCTCGGTGTTGGGTTCAACCCAGATATAGCCCCGCCGGTCGAACTGCCACGAGACCGACCCGGTAGCCCCCAGGCTGCCCCCGTGCTTGTTGAAGATGTGACGCACCTCCGAGGCCGTGCGGTTGCGGTTGTCGGAGAGGGCCTGCACGATGATGGCTACCCCGCCCGGTGCGTAACCCTCGTAGACGATCTCTTCGTAGTTGCTCCCCTCATCGTCGCCACCGGCAAGTCGCTTCAAAAGGCGCTCGATGTTGTCGTTGGGTACATCGGCGTCCCGGGCAGCTTCGATTAGGTTGCGCAGGTTGACGTTGGCCGCCGGGTCGGCGCTACCCCCCGCCCTGGCCGCGGCTGCAATCAGACGCAGGTATTTGCTGACGATCTTACCTTTTTTGAGGTCGTTGGCGGCTTTTTTGCGCTTAATTTGTGCCCATTTGCTATGACCAGCCATACATCACCGTCCTTCAGTATACGGCAGTCACCACCGGGAAAAGCAGCTGGTGTTTCCCGAGTAGCTACTCGGAGTTTTGATTACGATAGGCCTTTATAGCTAGACTTAGAACAATTGCGGCGGTGGTCTATAATGGCCCTTATGCGTCGCGTCGTCGTTACCGGAATTGGCCCGGTGGCCCCCAACGGCATCGGAGCCGAAGCCTTCCACAAAGCCCAGCTCGAGGGCCGGTCGGGCATCCGCCGCATCACCCAGTTCGATGCTTCGAGCTACCCCGTGCAGATTGCGGGCGAAGTGGATGTCAACCCCGAGGAATACATAGACAAGCGCGAGTTGCGCCGCCTGGATCGTTTCACCCAACTGGCCCTGATTGGCGGGCACCTGGCCTTGCAGGATTCGGGGCTGGAGCTCGAGAAAGAAGACCCCACCCGCATCGGTACCCTGATTGGAACCGGCATCGGGGGTATGATTACCTGGCAGGAGCAGAGCAAGGTGCTCTTCGAGAAGGGTGGTACCCGCCTATCGCCTTTCTTCATCCCCATGATGATTGCCAACATGGCCTCGGCCCAGCTGGCCATGAAATATGGCTTCATGGGGCCATCCTCCACGGTAGTAACCGCCTGTGCGACCGGCTCAGATGCCATAGGCAACGCCTTGCGGGTAATCCAACTGGGTGAGGCCGATGTGATGCTCACCGGTGGCACCGAGGCGGTGGTCACCGAGATGGCCATTGGCAGCTTTGGGGTGATGCGGGCCCTCTCGACCCGCAACCACGAACCCGAGAAGGCCAGCCGCCCTTTCACCAAAAGCCGCGATGGCTTTGTGCTCTCGGAAGGGGCTGCGGTGCTGGTGCTGGAGGAGTACGAACGGGCCAAAGCCCGTGGTGCCAAAATCTACGCCGAGCTGGTGGGTTTTGGCCGCAGCGCCGATGCCCATCACATTACCGAGCCTCACCCCGAGGGCGAGGGCGCGGCCCTGGCCATGCGAGCGGCCCTCAAGGATGCCAAGGTCAGCCCTGAGCAGGTCGGCTACATCAACGCCCACGGCACTTCTACGCCGGTCGGGGACAAGGCCGAGACCCTGGCCATCAAAAAGGTCTTCGGCGAGCACGCCTACAGGCTCTCGGTCTCGTCCACCAAGAGCATGATTGGGCACCTGTTGGGCGCGGCGGGGGCCATCGAGGCTGTGGCTACCGTGCAGGCCCTGGCCAGCGGAATTCTGCCGCCCACCATCAACCTCGAGGATCCCGATCCCGAACTCGACCTCGACTACGTGCCCAACACCCCTAAAGAAAAACAGGTGGACTACGCCCTCTCCAACTCGTTTGCCTTTGGAGGGATGAACGCCACCCTGCTCTTTAAGCGGGTTTAGCCAATCAAAATTCGCTCTGGCCGTGGTTGGAGGGGCGAGCAGCTCTGCGGATCTTTACGGCTTGGGTGACCATTTTTATAACCCAGGCCAACCTACCATTCGCTTAACATTTTTTTGCGTATCATTGAGGGAATATGGCCCTACGACATGCGTTGGTGAGCGGCATGGTGGTGCTTGGTCTGGCTGGTTCGGCCCTGGCTTCTCCCGCCCAGGATCTGTTTGATCAAGCTACTTTTCTGATCGGCTTCTACTACAACGGCCCGGCCAAGGTTCCGCCCTTCAGGGAGCTACGGCGGCAGTACCAGCCTGAACTTGATCGGCTTTGTGCTTCTGAAGGTAACCGCTGCGGCTTCGATAAAGCAAAACAGGTTATCGAGCGCATTGTGCGGGATATTGCCGATCCATTTACGGTCTTGGTCACTCGAGACCAGCTCATCGATGACGAGCGTTATGGGGCTGGCCTGGGGCCCGCGGCCCCCAGGATAGGGGTCTGGGTACGCGAAACTCCCAGGGGGTTGGTGGTGAGCGAGGCCTTTCCCGGCGAGCCGGCGTACGAGGCCGGGCTGCGCCGGGGCGACCTGATTACCCAGATTGCAGACCAGCCTGCGACCCTGGCCCGGCTGAACGCGGCTGAGGCAGCCCGCAGCCCCTTTGGCTTGCGTTATAGCCGGCAAGGCACGGCCCGCAGCGTGACGCTCACCCCACGGGTGGCCGAGGCCACCATGCAGCCCAGGCTCGAGGTCAATAACAATATCGCCTACTTGCGTATCTACCATCTCTACAGTTCCGAAAACTACTCCACTGCCCAGCTTATCCACGATGCTGCACGTCGGGCGGAACAGGCTGGGGCCCGCGGGATGGTGATCGACCTGCGCGATGCCCTAACCGGTTACGACTCGGAAGCCCTTCTTGGGGCGGCGGCTTTTACCGGCAAGGGGGGGTTCATTTACGATCGTCGTTTTCAGGGGCAGGATGAAACCCACACCGTAGAAAATGGCAAGCTTTACGTGCAGCCTGAAGGAGCCGAAAAGGAAGAGCAGAACGCCCTCGGGCGGCCTTACCTGGCCCGTATCCCGGTTGTGGTGCTGGTTAACCGCAATACCTTCAACTCTGCCGAAATGCTGGCCTACTTCCTGCAGGCGGCGGGTCGAGCCAAGGTGGTGGGTGAGCCTACGGCCGGCGCCCTAGGGATGTCGGGTGGCGCCGAAGGCCCCCTTATCAACGGCGATTTTATCGCGGTTTCTTCGCTTAGAATGCGCAACCTGGACGGCTCGCCCTTCCCCCTCAAAGTCAGCCCCGATGTGGTGGTGGAGGACGACCTCGAGGCCCTTATTGCCGGGCGTGACCGAGTACTGGAGCGCGCCCTGGAAATGCTGCGGTAGGTGAAAGCTATGCGCAAACTGTTTGCCACTCTGGTTCTGGTGCTCGGCTCGCTTTCGCTGGCCTCGCCGGCTCAAGACCTCTTCGACCAGGCCAGCTTCTATGTGGAGTTTTATTACAACGGCCCTGCTACCTTGAACCTCAAAGAGCTCACAGCCCGCTACCAGGTGGAGCTGGATCGTGCCTGTGCTTCGCAAAAAGATACCTGCCCCTACGAGCAAGCCGTGCCCATCATCGAGCAGATGGTGGACGAACTCAACGACAATCACACCTATTACCTGAGCCCCGAGGCTTTGCGCGGCACTCGAGAAAGCCGCCAGGGCAATGCGCCTTCCCGTACCCTTCGCATTGGCGTAACCCACCTGCCCATACCTGGCTCCCGTGATCGCCTGATTGTAGATGTGGTGGAGGGAGGCCCGGCTGACGAGGCTGGGCTGGCTTATGGCGACCGTATCATCGCTATCAACGGACGCTCCTTGAGCGAGCTGCCTGATGACAATCAGGTCGTCCAGCTCCTAACGCAGTCGGTGCAATCGGGGCGTCCGGTGGTTCTAACCATTCTGCGGGGCCCCGAGCGCCAGCGCCTCGAGATAACCCTCACAGGCCGTGAAATTAATCTGGCCCGCTTCCCCTCGCTCAAAATAAGGCCCGATGGCGTGGCGGTGCTCAAAATCCCCGACTTTGATGCCCAGGGCCAGGTGGGCCGCCGGGTACACGAGCTTGTGCGTGAGGCCCAGCAGAAAAACGCGCGGGCCATGGTTTTGGAATTGCGGGGCAACAGCGGCGGCTTGCTCAACGAGATGATTCTTGCCGCAGCTGCTTTTCTGGACGAGGCTTATGTGGCCCTGGAAGACCGCTATCGAACCGAGCGCACCGAGTTTCGTATCCGTGATGGGCGGTTCACCATTACCCGCAATGGTCAGAGCGAGACCGCTAACCTACCATTCCTGACACGCTGGCGCGGCCCCTTGGTGGTGCTGGTAGACAACAACACTGCTTCGGGTGGAGAGTATCTGGCGTCGGCCATCCAGAAGGCCAGGGTAGGGGCCCTGGTGGGCGTACCCACGCTGGGCATTGGCAACACCACCACCCGCCCCTTCAATTTGATTAACGGAGGGGCC
>FWWL01010171.1_pt1 | contig 11000 bp, 5 predicted proteins | sample 2228331 | NCBI WGS metagenome assembly FWWL01 (sample SAMEA103939775, study PRJEB20133) | metagenome
CATCGAGCGCGTGCCGAAAATCGACGCTTGAGGCCAGATGTTCAAGCCGCCCCAGGATTGGCTCCACCTCGCGCTTGTTGAACTCGCTCAGCAGACGCTCGGTGGCCTGCTTGACCAGATTGCGCAGCCGGATCGGGTCCTGCTTGTTCTCCGGCGAGGTGCGATGCGTCGGCATGGTGATGGTGACGGCGGGGTAACCTGAGATTTGCTGCAGCAACAAAATGTCCTGACGGTTCATGGAAGGCTCCTGATAAATTTTGGTTAGGATGATGTGTCGGGAGCGTCACCCTCTGATTGGCTGGAGATGAAATGTGAGCGCTCCCAAATTGTCCAAGGAGTTACAGGCAATTTTTAAGGAAGGTGGGCGGATCGCCAAATCTCGCAGGACTACAATGAACTGTTGAAGATAGAGAGCTACACAGTGTACGTGCAGAGATGCCACGGTTTACTGCTGTGTTTGTTGCCTCCTTAATTTTTTATGTCTGAGTAGCTTATTCACTCGATGCCGCCAATCTTTTTTGTCAGCTCGATCCATCTCTCGGGGCTTGTGTCGATTGTCCGGTAAATGACATATTCAATAGGTTTGGAAAAAGTGACGCCGGCCACCATGCTCACCGCTTTTTTACCATCTTCGGAAAGTCCTGGAATTACGGCAAGGCCTGTCGGGATTACGGCGAGACCTGCGCTGACGCCGGCGCCTATCAGAGGCTTACTCAATTCACTTACTTGTAGCGCCCAAAAACGATGGGTCTTGCCAAGATCGTCTGTCGGCGCCGCCAGCCAAGGCAGATGAAACTGCTCGTCAAATTTGCGTTGCAACAATATCTTGCCGATATCGAGCGCAACCTGAAAATAATTCTCTTCGTTTCCGTTCGATGGTTTCTTGATTTCTCGTCCCAGACGGTCGGTGCACTGGCCTTTCAGTAAATACTTGAGCACAAGAATCGTGGGGGTGTTGTCTTCGGCTTGGCTTGCATTAAGCACAAATTCCTGAATTCTGTCGCCAATGTTCGTGAACTGGGCGACAAAATCCTTAACCTCGCTATAGACGATTAGCGCCTGTTTGCTCCAGTCCCATACGTTTTGAAGCGCTTCTGGCAATCCTCCCAGCGCAAGCCCTTCATTCTGCAGAATCGCCGTTGTCTGTGTGCTCAAAAACAATTGCTGGGGGGCATCAATCGGCGCGCTGGAAAGTTCGAGTTGCTCAATATCCACCACTCGAGTCAGACGGTCGAAGTCAATCGTTTGGGCTTTAGCCGTATGGACGTATGTTGCGACCCATTGATCCATCTGCGGCAAATCGATCGAATTCATACAGGACCTCCGAAAATTATCTAAATGCAAAAAAATTCGTCAGCAGCTTTTTTCAATCTCTCCAGAAACTCGTTCACCCCCTCGATCGCGGGCGAACGTTCAACAAGCGCTTCTGCTTCCCGAATAGGAGAACTGAACTCAGAACCGTCACTGACCGATGCGAGTCCATCCTCTAGCAGTTGGAGGGCCTCTGTGCGGTTGCCCAGACAGAGCTGAGTGAGCGCCAGGTAGAAATACGCCTTGGCGTCTGCCGGATTCATTTCAAGACAACCTTGAAGCGAGCGCATCGCCTCGTGATAGTTGTCTTGCATAAACAAGGCCAATCCCTTGAGACGGAGAAGGTCTGGGTTCAATGAGTCAACGTTATTTGTAAGGACAATCGCCTCGGAACAGGCATTAAACATTCCCCGACTGTCGCCAAGTTTGCGAAGAACATCCGCAAGAAACAGATAGGCGTTGGCCCGGTCAACAGGATCCAGGTCTTTGAGACCGATGATCTGTTCCAGCGGCCTCGCAGCTTTGGCATACTGCTCCTGCGCAAGATAGACCCACGCCAGCCCATAGTAGCCCTCGAGTTGTTCCGGCGTCAGCGCAACAGTCTTTTGATATTCCTCTTCAGCTTTGTCATACTCTTTTTCCAGATAGTATAGGTCACCGAGTTTCCGATGGATGGCCGGTCGCCATTCGGGTGCAAGTTCATACAACTCTAAATAACTCGTTCGTGCGTCCTCCCATCTTTCCTGCATCTCGTAAGTCTGACCTCGGGCTAGATACGCCTCCGTGCGCGCCGGATCGATTTTTTGCGCCGCCCTAAACTCCTCAAGCGCCCATATCAATCCTTGCGCCTCCTGATAAGCAAGCCCGATAATCATGTGTGCATTATAGCGCTCGGTTGGCTCCAGACTTTGGCTTAACAGTTGATCGGCTAGTTCGGCAATTTGGGCGACCGCTTTTTGTTTTGCGTAGATGTGAGCGAGGGCGGAGTAGGCGTCGAGATAGGAAGGGGCGATGTCGATGGTTTGGGAGTACATGGCGGCAGCCTGTTCGAGGTCGTCTTGTCGCTCATAAGCGACTCCCAGGCTGAAAGAAGCGCCGGCGTTGTTAGGGTTCTCTCGCAGTGCATCCTGGAGCACGTGGATTGCTTCGGGGTAGCGTTCCAGTTGGATGAGGAGGTCGCCGATGCGTTCGTGAGCTGCGGAGGCTTCCTCGGGTCTTCGTTGTGCGATCTGGCGGTAGAGGTCGATGGCTGCCGATATGTTTCCTTGCTGTTCCTTGAGTTGCGCCAGCAGGATGTAGGGGTCGACGGCGTCTGGGGCGACCTGCATCGCCTTTTTCACCCACGATTCCGCCTGGTGCAGGTCTCCTTGTCGCAGGAAGAGTTCCGCCATGCGCAGATAGCCGATGGGTTGGCGTCGATCCAGCCTGACAGCCTGTCGATATGCTTTTTCCGCCTCCTTGAGCCTTTCCTGGCTTGTCCATAGGTCGCCAAGCAGGACGTGCGCTGTTGCGCCGAGTTCCGGCTGTCTGGCCATTTGCCGGTAGAGTTGCGCTGCCTCATCCGGTTGACCTTGACCCAACAGCAACTGTCCCAGTTGGAGATAGGCGTCCCTTCTGTTCGGCGCCAGGGCAATCGCCTGCCGGTAGGCGTTCTGCGCCTCTGTGTATGCCTGCTTTGCAAGCAACAAGTTGCCCAGCGAGATGTAGGCGTTGTAGGCCAGCTCTGGCTGCTCCGCCATCCGCCGACACACGTCCAACGCCTCATCGAGTTGACCCAGGTTCAACAGAAGTTGTCCTAATTGCAGATAACCCTCCGCCCTGTTCGGCGCCAACGCAATCGCCTGCTCGTATTCGAACTGGGCTTTCTCGAATTGCTCTCTCGTTTCGTATAACGAACCGATCTGTAAACTGAGAAACGGTTGTATTTCGATCGGATCGTGCCGTTTGCCAAGCAAGTAGATTTTCAGTGCGTCATCCGGTTTGCCTTGTTGTTCAGCCCAGTACCCCAATTCGAGATAACTCAAGCCGACTTCAGCTTTTGCCTGTTGGAGCATTTCCGTCAGTTCTTCTGAATCTTCAGGATTTTCCAACTGCATCAATAAAAGGCTCAGGGCAATATAGGCGTTTCGTCGCCAGGGGCACAATCTCAGAGCCTCGCGGTACTGCTGTACTGCCTGTTCGACTTGCCCGATCTGTTCTAGAACGCCGCCAATCTCGAGAAAAGCGTCGTACTGCAGGCCAGGCTCAAGTTCCACAATGCGTTGCCAGGCCGATATAACGCCATCTAATTTCTGTTCCGAGGCGCAGAATCGACCGAGCGCAATATATCCAGCCACCTCATCCGGCTCGAGTGCGATTGCTCTTTCCACTTCTTTGTAGGCCTCACTCCGCATCCCTTGCTCGAACAGCAATTCTGCAATTTTGATGTAGGCGTCTGCTCTTTCCGCATTGAGGGCAAGACAGCGGTTGAAAAAATGGCGCGCTTCGTCAAAACGGTGCGCAGCGAAGTAAGCGTCTCCTACCGCAATGTAAAAATCGTATTGCTGCACAGGCGAAGCCGATATGACCTGTTCAGATGCTTCAGCAACCAGGTGAGGTTGGTCGCATGCTGCTCCCAGGCATGCAAGTTCGGTTATTGCTTCCAGACGCTCTAGGTCCAGCGCAATGGCGCGTCGAAGCGTCCTTTCCGCTTCCGTCAATTTTCTCTGGCTGCGCAACACTTTGGCAAGAGCAGCCAATGCAATCGGGGCTAACCCCGACGTTTTCTCGGCTGCCGTTTGGTAAGACTGTATCGCTTTTTCCAGATCACCTTCGGCTTCCTGAACGATGCCCAGGCGCAGATAGGCAAGGCCGGTGGCGGGTTCCAGTTCGATCGCTGCTGTGTAGGCTTCGCGGGCCTGCATGTAGTCTTCAACGCTTTCACAGGCATAGCCATAGTCGATGTACGCACGATAGCGCAACGCCGGATCGATGCGCACGATTTCCTCCCAGACTCTGGCCACATGCGCAGGATCACCCTGCCAGGTGTATAGATCGCTCAACGCCAGCCACCCCGACAGTCGATGTGGCGCTAATTCGATCGCCCGATTCAGCAAACGTGCAGCCTCGGAACTTGCACGCACCGTTAAACACGCCTGCCCAGACCTGACAAGCAGGTCGTATTGCGCCCACGGTGTATAGGTCATAACCTTTTGTTCAATTTCATCGAGTTGATCAAATTCTCTGCGCAGGATGCTCAGTTCAGCCATAGAAAGGTAGGCCCAGGCGCGGTGTTTATCGAGTTCAATCGCTTTCTCGAATTCAGTCTTTGCCTGCGCCAGCCAGCTAGGTCGCTCGAGAGAGCCTGGATGGTTTCTGACCTTGTCCAACCATGCGTCGCCGATGCGACAGTAGGAAGCATATCGCTCCGCCCAGTCAAGCGTGGCGAGTTTCTCCTCGATTTCCACCATTTCAGAGATATTTTCCTGCTGCCTCAGCAGGTCAATCAGCGTGATATAAGGTCGTTTTCCTGCGATTCCTCTCTCCAGGCTGTCTCGACATACCTTGATTGCTTTCCAGAGCTTTCCTTGAGATTGATATAGTCCGGCAAGAGCTATGTAGGCCTCTTCGGCCATGGGATCCACCGTCTCGATGACCCTTTTGTAGAGTTCCTCAGATTTCAATGGCTCGTCAATCTGTTCATAGAACTGTCCAAGGGCGAGATAGGGTGCAGCTTGATCCGGGGCGGAAGCAATTGCTTTCTCGTATTCCAACCGCGCGCATTCAAAATCTCGCATATCTGTAAGGAGATTGCCCTTGCGAATTGAAGCGTAGTAGCCCCAAAACGGACTGATTTTCCAAACTTTGTCAATCAGGTCAAAAGCTTCTTTTGCCTTACGGAGCCTGGCGTAAATCCCACTTAACGCCAGATATCCTTCGATGTCATCTGGTTCGACTTCGATCGCTCTCTGATAGTAAGCGACTGCCTGCTTCCAACTTTCCTGCAACTCGAATACTCTGCCTATCGCCACGTAACCTTCGGCTTGATGGGGCTCCATCCGAATTGCTTCTTCAGCGCTTTCTGCCGCCAGATCGAGTCTTCCCCATCCAATTCCGGGCGAAGAGTGCAATGCAGCAATTGCGGCATGCACCTTTGCCTGTTCAGGTAGAAGTTGCACTGCCTGTTCCAATTCTTCCCACGCTGGCCCCAATTTACCCTCATCGTACAGGTGTGTGACACCAGCAAAATAGTGAAGCTCGCCGACCTGTTTTGGAGTGAGTCCAGGAGTTGCGGCTAGCTGCTTCACCATCGGCAGAGCCTCTATGTCGCGCCCTCTCGCTAGATGTTCAAACCCTTGTTTTAGCTGTTGAATTTCCGTATTCATCCGCTCTATATCAACAGGCCACTCCAGATTAGCTAGCAATTGAACACAAAAGTCGATCTCCCAGCTTGGCCCCTGGTAAACCGGAATGGCCAGGGCTTCGGCGCAGATGCGTTTCAGAGCTTCCAGACCTGCATCGATGGTGGTCTGAAGCAGATGATAGAGCCATTCACTGGCAAGGAGACGCCACTCTTCATCTTGAAATCGCTTAGCTCCGTTCAACGATCTGACGTCCAGCATCCGCTTGAATGTCTCTGCAGCGCGTGTATGAAGTTCCTGCCATTGCTGGATAACCTCTGGGCGCCGAAGACAATAATTGCGAAAGGAAGCCCTAAACTCCCATGTCTGGTCTCGAGTGGGATGAGGAATACAAATGTTGAGTGAGAGCATCCTGCTGTAGACTTCATCATTTGCGGCAGGACAGGGGCTTTCATCTGAACACATACCGATCATCACTTCTTTATCGAACCAGCGTGGGACCGTGCAGCGCAGAATTGCTCTTGCAAGCTCAGGATCGCTCAGATAGATTCGCTCGAACAGTGGATCGAGTAGAGAATCCAGACCTGCATCGTTGTTATTTTTATCGGTTTGCGAAATCAGATTCATTATGTTTTCCTCTGGCTGCCTGCTGATGGCAGAGTTGCCACTCGAATCACCTAAACAGGGTTGATAAACAGGAGTAACAAGCCACCGTGGCTTTCGTTCTACTTTGTTTAGGTCATTCAGCTTGAACCTCGAACTGCCTGACCAGCTTCCAGTTTTGCATAAACTCGTAGAAATCATGGGCGCTGCCGTGAATTCTTTTATTTAATTCTTTCACCATATCCAGCGTAACCCATGTCATGCCGAGACCCTCATGCGCCCATTCCCAGAGTTCATAGGCATCCATTTCCGGTAGAGGTTCCAGGCACAGGATATAGGGAGGACGACTTAGACTTTCGAGACCGATTTTCGGAGCACCGGTGAGCACCACCACCACATTCTGAAGCTCATATTGATCGCTTTCGAGCCAAGTATATAAAAGCCAGGAACGCACATCTTCCGATAGGCTTTCATCGAAACCGTGGAGCAAGATTACAAGACGACAGTCTCTCGCCAGATCCTGAAGTTGGCGCGATAATTCTGCTGCCAGAGAACTTAGCGAAAGTTGTGGTCGTCTTTCGCGCTGCCCCCACTCGCGATTAATCTGTTCGCAGGCGGCGCGAAGGTTTTTACGACTCTCTTCCAGCGTGCTCGCAAGCAAGGACAACACTCGGGTGGCAATTTGATGTGGCATCATGCGTTCATCCAATTTCAGCCTCACCGCCGCGATAGGCGCTCCAATTTCATCCATCCTTGCCAGTTCATTGCATTTGGCCTCAAGATATTGAACAAAACGGTCCGGATCAGCCTCGGGAGGGGCCGGGATCGTCACTATGCGGATGTCCTCTTTGCCCTGTTTCGATAGGACGATATCGACGAACTCATTGACCCAAAGATCTCTATCCCAGTGAAATTCTCCGCCTGCTTTCAGTATTCTTTCTGGTAGAGCACTCCGCATCCTGGGCGCAGATGGCACCGCACTTTTCTCTGCGCCAGGCGTGCTTCTTGTCAACTGCTTGGGAACCGGCGGTTGTTCTTGAATGGACGACGAGACGCAAATTTGATCCCATACTTCCCAAACTGCGTCCATTTTTTTCGTAGCTTTCTTTTCAAAGTCGGCGAGATGTTCGAGAAAACACTCGAGACATTTGAGCCCCCCAAACTCCAGGCACCGGTCAATAATTCCCGCAATTTCAATTAATGGATCGGCAGAGGCATCGAAGCTGATCTGCGGGTAATCGAGACGAACATAGGAAATGATTTGTTGACGCGTTGCCGCTGTTCTCATGTAATGACATTCCGACAATGCATCTCGCAGTCTGGCTCTCTGTTTGCTCGTCAATTCGATGCTTACCGGGTTGCTGCGAGTTGTCATTATCTCCTCCTCAACCCATCATCTCTTTCCATACGTTCCAGACCTCTTTCATAGTGTTCGCCTCAGCGCCTTCATAGCTTTCCAAGACCGTCAGAAAAGCCTGAAGGCATTCAGTCCCGCCATAGTCGAGACAACTGTCAAGGATATCCGCAACTTCTAATTGCGGGTCCGGGTATGAACGAAAGGAAAGCCCTTTGAAATCTCTTTGCAAGTCCGAAGCGATTTGTCGCCGAGATTCTGGATACTTCATATATTTGCATTTGAGCAAGGAATCGCGCAGCCTGGTCTTCTGTACTCCGGTGAAGTTCATCGCTTCTGAGAGCTTTTCCTGTTGCCCAACGATGTCAAACACCTTCCACTGTTTCGCCCGACAGTAGGCTGCAGGCGTGATCCACGCCCGATGGGCGATGCCTTTCAGGAACGAAACTTGCTGTCTGGCCAGCGTTACGGATTCGGCCAGCGTTGTGTCAGGGTTCAGTAGCTGTCTGTAAAATGTCTGGCTGAATGCCACGGCGGCGTCAGCCTCCATATCAAACTGCATCGCCACAGCAGCAGCGATCCCGCTGGAGTCGCTTAACAACCGTTGCGCTATTCCGCTGAATGCTCCGATTGGATAGAGTGTTTCGTCAGGCGGCTCGTCAGGTGTTGGCGCAGCGCTGGAGCACGCAGTGAATACTGCCAGTCGCACAGGCGTGTTTTGCAACATGTTGGCAAGGTCATGCGCTGTGAACCAATCGCTGGCATGGTTGTCTTCTCTCAGAAGGCAGATATATGCCTGGCTTGTAGGGTCGCTGCCGACGGGGTCAAACCCGCCATGTCCGATGAAATGGAAAACATCAAACTCCTTTAATCGAGCAGACAACCGATGGCGCGTCGGAGTCTCTTCCAGAGCCATGGTCACCTGTCCCTTCAACGACCTGAGTGTATGCTGAATGGCTTCAGCCTCTTCTTTGGCTTGGGCATTGGGTTTATCCGTTGGTGTTGCGATCACCACCAATACGCGCAACGGAAGCTTGATCTGTTTGGTGGGGAGGTCTGGCGCTCTCTGCAAACTGCGGCAGATCGGCGTATTGAGGTTCGTTGCAAGGAAACTTAATCTCTCGTGGTAGATTGCTTCGATTGGCAACTCCGCCAGTCTGATGGGATCATCTTGCTTGACTCGGCCTGGAGCTCGATGCTCAGCGTTCACCGTCGTCACGATGATGTGAAGACCTTTGCCATTGTTCGTCGAATGTTCCAGACAACTAAAAAATGCCGCCTCTAGCTCTGCGGTCATGAACGAGCGCCATACTGCACTGCCGATTTCTTTCAGCGCATCCAGATTGGGCCAACCATGCCTGCTACGTAAGCGACTCAGATGCTGGCGCGTCAAGATCGGACGAGTTGCGTCTTTTGCTCCAATAAGTCCCGAAATCGGAGAATCCTCCAGTCGAACATCCCACCACCCTGGCTCCGGATAGTCCTCTCGGATCTCGACGCGGAATTCATCATAGCGACTCATAGACTTCTCCCTCTATCCAAGAAAGGTTCGAGGGTTTTTCTCTGCTGACCGATCAATCAATGTTGGAAATGCGGTCCACGAAACTTGCAATAAATCGTCGGTGCGGCGACGAATCGTCGGAGGCGCGCAATCCGGTCGGGGCGCACTCTCGAATTAAACTGCGAGTGCGATCATTGATTGCCTGGAAGACCTCCGACAAGTGATCTGATTGCAGGCTGGCTTGCGTCGCTGCCAGACGGGCTGCGCTCACACAGTGGCGAGGCGTTAGATAGGAGGGTCTGTTCTGCCCTGTAAGAAGATATGTGGCTGCTGAAGCGATGCGGAGAGCGTCTCCAGGGGTAAATGGAAGGAGTGAGCGCATCGTCTTTCCTTGCAAAGGCTCCAGTGGTGAATCCATCAGCGCCTGAAAAACAAGTTTGCACTCGTCCAAATAAACCTGGAACTGAGGTTGTTCGCCGTACAGTTCTTTCCACCCGGATTCGATGTTTGTGGCATGAGTTTTGATTTGTTGGCACTCCGGTGCGAGTGTATGCGCATAGGCTGTGTCGATTAAAATGCGCACATAAGGGGTTGGATGAGGATCACTTGAGTTGTATTCCACAACAGATGAGCGGGGAAGGAGCAATAAATTTGCCAGAACCTCTGCAAAGGCGGGGCCTGCTAGTTGTAGCGCCACCAGGTCGGCGAAGACTTCACCTTGCCACTTCAGCCATACCTCGATTTGTGCAGGTTGGCGTCCTGCATTGGCGAGCGTGCGTTCGGTAGAAGCTTGTAGCGCAGGGCGCAGCTTGAAATCTGCCTCAAGATCGTGCCCGACCTCATGATGGATTGTCAGGAGTTCCCAGATATTTTCGACATGATCCCATGGAAGGGCAATTGCAGGAATTGGCAATGTCGCAACCCCTAACTCGTAGATGCGTCCATCGTTAGGCCGACTGCCGCGCACCCAGGTGATCGGGGAAAAGCCTGCGATCAGATAAGTCAACGGCGGCTCACGAAACTGGCTCCTGGGCAGGATTTTTTCATCTGCTGCTTTTTCCAGTGCGGAATGATAGCAATCGAAGGCAACTGTGTCGGCAAGCCAGAGAACATCTTTGTACGTAGGTGAGAAACGCAGTTCGAGTTTGGATCTGAAAAAATCCCACACTTTCTGCGCCAGGATGCTTTCCTGAACCAAACTCAGGGCATGGATGCGGAAAATCTCACTATCGCTCTCTGGATCAAGCTTGTTCAGAATAGTCTGCTGGCGGGCAGTAAATTCCTCCATCAATACGGAGATCGCTTTTATCTGGCTGTAGTGAATTTGCATGTCCAGTGCATGGATCGAACGCGCCTGCCACGCTTCGATTTCCTCGGCAAGCGCATTCACCCGTCGCTTCAGCTCTTCACAACGGCTTTGCAGAATGCTTTGGATAGGCATGGGCGCTCTCCTTCCGGGTGACTCACCCGACGCGAAACGTGCGTCCGCCCCCATGCCCAGAGAGGTGACCACACACTGGGACGTGCAAAATGAGGAGTCGCTTTCTTCTAAGTATAACTCTGTCTCTATATCAAATGATCAGCCGGTTGACCGGTTTATTATTTGGGATATGTCAACAGCTTGCCTTTGTGATTGGGATGCCTACGGCGGGCGAGGCTTCTTGGGGGGTTTTTAATGATGGCGAACGCGATGCAGTTGAAGTTCAATGTAGATATTTCCTGCGGAGCTACAGGCTGGCGAAGAACTATAACTGTGAAGTTGAAGCCATATTCAAAAGAGCGTTTCGCAACGATGCTCCACCCGCACCCGACGCGCCGCCAAATCGCTCAGCACAGCCTCGCAACAGCCGGGCGTCTGCCCTACGAACTCCGGCGGGCAGACGCCGGCGCG
>FWWL01010172.1_pt1 | contig 10996 bp, 9 predicted proteins | sample 2228331 | NCBI WGS metagenome assembly FWWL01 (sample SAMEA103939775, study PRJEB20133) | metagenome
GCCGGCTGGTCGCCGACCTGGCCCGGCCGGAGGCCGTCGAGGCGCTGGCGCTCCCGGAGCGGCTCGACTCGGTCGTCCACGCCGCCGGCGTGGTCCGGCTCGGCACCCTCGCCGAGCTCTCGGTCCAGGACTGGACCGACCAGGTGCAGGTCAACCTCGTCGCCCCCGCGGCCCTGACCCGGGTCGCGCTGCCCGCGCTGCGCGCCGCCTCGGGGACCGTCGTGCTGGTCAACTCCGGGGCCGGGCTCTTCGCGCACCCCCAGTGGTCGGCGTACGCCGCCAGCAAGCACGGCCTGCGCGCGCTCGCCGACGCGCTGCGCGCCGAGGAGGCCGCGCACGGGGTCCGGGTCACCAGCATCTACCCCGGCCGCACCGCCACCCCGATGCAGGAGCAGGTCCACGCCCACGAGGGCAAGGAGTACGACGCCGCCGACTGGATCCGCCCGGAGACCGTCGCCGACGCGGTCCTGCACGTGCTCGACCTGCCGGGCGACGCCACGGTCCCCGACCTCACGCTCAAGCCGCGCTAGTCGCCTACTCCTGGCCCGAGCGCCAGTGCAGGGCGCCGATGATCACCATCCGCAGCTGCGTGCGGGCGGTCTGGGTGAGCCGGCGCTCGGCCTCGGGCCGCCCGGCGCTGCTGATGAGCGACTCGGCGGTGTGCACCATCGCGGTCACGATGAGGTTGGAGAGGATCCGCAGGTCCTCGCCGCTCCACGCGTCGGTGCCGGGGAGGCGCGCGAGGTCGGTGGCCAGCTCGCGCTCGCAGAGCTCGATCTCGTGGCGGATCGCGTCGCGGACGGCGGGCGGGCCGGCCGTGCGCTCCCGGGCGATGAACGCGAAGTGGGCCCGCTGTGCGTCCACGTGCAGGACCAGGGTGTCGACCGAGCGGTCGACGATGCCCGCGAAGGAGACCTGGCCGGACTCGTCCGCCTCCACCCGGCGTACGTCGCGCAGCATCGCGCGCAGCGAGACGAACGACTCGTCGACCAGGGCCAGGCCCAGGTCCTCGATGGAGTCGAAGTGGCGGTAGAAGCCGGTGGGCACGATCCCGACCCGACCGGCGACCTGGCGCAGCGACAGCGCGACCAGGCTGCTGTCCTCGCAGAGCTCGAGGGCGGCGTCCAGGATGGCGCGACGGGTCCGCTCCTTGCGCTCCACGCGGGTCTCGGTCACGGGGCCAGCGTATCGAGACCGGTCGCCGCACTTGTCGGTGCACATGTGTCCACCCTCACTGCGCGTCGTGGGCGGTGTCACCTGCGCGTCTCTTGACCCCGGGTGGGGCCGGTCGGCAGGATTGAGTGCACAGACGTTCACCCATCGTCAGGAGACGACATGAGCTTCGCCGGCACCATCCTCCGCTCCCGCGCGGTGGCCGCGCTCACCTCGCCCCACGGTGTGGACCGCTACCTCGAGCAGATCAACCCGATGTGGGCCGCCAAGGAGGTCCGCGCCCGCGTCCTGGACGTGCGCCGCGAGACCGGTGGCGAGCACCCCGTCGCCACCATCACCCTCCAGCCGACCAGCACCTGGCGCGGGCACCGCGCCGGACAGTACGTCCAGGTCGGCGTGGACCTGCCCGGGAGCCGCCGCACCACGCGCTGCTTCACCATCTCCTCGGCCGCCTCGCTGCCGGGGGAGACCATCCAGCTCACCGTCCGCGCGCAGGGCGAGGCCCGGCCCGGCCAGTCGGTGAGCCGCTGGCTCGTCGAGCGGGCCCAGCCCGGCGACATCGTCCACCTCTCCCAGGCCGAGGGCGACTTCGTCCTCGAGGAGAGCCCGGCGACGCCGACCAACAACCACCTGCTCTTCCTCACCGGCGGCTCGGGCATCACCCCGGCCATGTCGATCCTGCGCACCCTGCTGCGCGACGGGTACGACGGGAAGGCCGGCCGCCGCGTGACGTTCCTGCACTTCGCCCGCTCGGCCGAGGACCAGATCTTCGCCGACGAGCTCGCCCGGATCGCCGCGGCCGACAACGACGTCGACGTCGTGCTGCGCCACGGCTCGGTCTTCAGCGAGTTCGAGCTGCGCCGGCTGGTGCCGTCGTACGCCGCCACCGACACGTGGGCCTGCGGGCCCGCCCCGATGCTCGACCTCGTCCGCGCGGCGTACGCCGACAGCCCGAGGCTGCGCACCGAGCTGTTCAACGTGGCCAGCGTGGTGCCCTCCGGTGCCGTCGAGGGCGACGTGGCCTTCTCCCGCTCCGGCAAGCAGGCCGCCAACACCGGCACCACGCTGCTGGAGCAGGCCGAGGCCCTGGGCCTGCGCCCGACCTCCGGCTGCCGGATGGGCATCTGCTTCTCCTGCACCGCCACCAAGTCCAGCGGCACCGTCCGCAACGTCCTCACCGGCGAGGAGTCCTCGCTGCCCGACGAGGAGGTCCGCGTCTGCGTGTCCGCCCCCGTCGGCGACTGCGTCGTGGATCTGTGATCCACGACAACGCCGAGTCGGCAGGTCTCTCCAGCGGGGGAGCGAAGCGGAGGAGCCGGGGGAACGTGCCGACTCGGCGCCCCAGCGGAACCGCCGCCCGTCCAGCAAGCCTCACCCAGGTATCGGCCAGCATCACCAGCCACCGAAGGGAACCCATCATGAGCACCACGACCGCCAGCACCACCACAACTGCCACCACCAGCGCGACGACCCAGCCCGTCTCCGGGAAGGTCCCGCTCACCGCCGAGCAGCTGCAGGCCTTCGGTGAGGAGATGGACGCCATCCGCCAGGCCGTCCTGGCCGACCTCGGCGAGGCCGACGCCGACTACATCCGCAAGGTCGTGAAGTACCAGCGCGGCCTCGAGGTCGCCGGCCGCGCGCTGTTCTACGTGCCGCCGGCCTGGCCGCTGGCCGTCGCCGCCCTCTCGCTGTCGAAGATCCTCGACAACATGGAGATCGGCCACAACGTCATGCACGGCCAGTACGACTGGATGGGCGACCCGGGCCTGAACTCGCGGATGTTCGACTGGGACACCGCCTGCCCCGGCGAGCAGTGGAAGTACTCCCACAACTACATCCACCACACCTTCACCAACATCCTCGGCAAGGACCGTGACATCGGCTACGGCATCCTGCGGATGGACGAGGACCAGCCGTGGCGCCCCTACTACCTGGGCAACCCGGCGTACGCCTTCGCGCTGATGATGCTCTTCGAGTGGGGCGTGGCGCTGCACGACCTCGAGGTCGAGAACATCGTGGCCGGCAAGCGGACCCTGGCCGACAACAAGCCGCTCTACCCGGGCCTGCTGCGCAAGATCCGCCGCCAGGCGCTCAAGGACTACGTGCTGTTCCCGGCGCTGACCGGCCCGCTGTTCCCGCTGACCTTCGCGGGCAACGCGGTGGCCAACGTCGTGCGCAACATCTGGGCGTTCAACATCATCTTCTGCGGCCACTTCCCGGCCGGCGTGGAGACCTTCAGCCAGGACGAGTGCCTCGACGGCGTCGACGACAAGGGCGAGCCGGTCGAGACCCGCGGCCACTGGTACTACCGCCAGGTGCTCGGCTCGGCCAACATCTCCGGTGGCCCGCTCTTCCACATCATGAGCGGCAACCTGTCCCACCAGATCGAGCACCACCTCTTCCCCGACCTCCCGGCCCGCCGCTACCCGGAGGTCGCCCAGCAGGTCCAGGAGATCTGCGAGCGCTACGGCCTGCCCTACAACACCGGGCCGCTGCACAAGCAGGTCGGCAGCGTGTTCAAGAAGATCTGCCGGCTCGCCCTGCCCACGCGCGGCGCGAAGGCCGACGCGCCCACCGAGGCGCAGGAGCGCCTCGCGGCGTGAGCCAGACCATGGGTCGCACGCATGGTCATGGGGACAGGATCAGGTGAGACTGTCCCCATGACCAGCGGGCCCAGCGGCACCCCCACCGGCAAGGACCGGATCAGCAAGGCGGAGATCTCCAAGGACGCCGTGCAGAGCACCGTCGAGGCCGCGGCCGGCGCGGTGGGCGAGGTCGCCACGATCCTCACCAACGCCGTCAAGGACGTCGCGGGTGCCCTCGGTGGCCTGGCCACCGAGGTCTTCGAGATCCGCGACGCTGCCAAGCGGGCCGCCGCCGAGCAGGACGGCGTGTCCGAGTGTCGGCTCGAGCGCGGGGACGCTACGGACTAGCCGAAGGTCATCCGGAAGGCGTCCTGGCGGAACGAGGCCAGCCGCCGGGCGCCGGCCAGCCAGCCGAGCGGGCCGTCGGGGGCGATGTCCCAGTCCGACCGGCACGGCCCGACCTTGCTGGAGCCGGTCAGGTGCGCCACGACGTCGCCGGTGTGGTCGTCGATCGGCGGCTGCCACGTCGCGCCCTTCAGCGGCACCCGCGGCAGCAGCCGCGAGGCGTCGGTGAAGCGCGCCCGCACCACGGAGCGGCCCTCGACCCCGACCGACCACGACGTGCGCTCCCGCACCGTGCCGCGCTCGCGGGCGACGCGGAAGTCGGCGAGCTCCTTCGGGATCGCCCAGAGCTCGCGGCCACCGGCCACCGACGCGGGGGAGTCGACCCAGATGTCGGTGATCGACACCGCCCGCAGCGGCTCCTTCACGACCCGCGCGACCAGCAGCTCGGAGTAGGTGAGGGGGCTCGGCTCCTCGTAGGAGACCAGCGCGACGCCGTACACACCCCGGGGGCGGCGGGCGTCGACGTCGTGGCCGACCCGGAACAGCGAGAGCCACAGCTGGCCCTCCATCGTCCACGGGGCCGCGGGGTAGAGCGTCGTCATGACACGCAGGATAGGGCTGGCGGGGCTACACGGGGCGCTGCGGCGCGAGCGTGACGAGGGCTCGGTCGATGGCCGCGGAGACGTCGATGGTCCGCACCCGCAGGACGTAGTCCTTCTCCACCTCGCGGGCGACGTACCGGGCCACGAAACGCTGCAGCTCGCCCTGCACGCCGGCCGCGTGCTTGGTGATCGAGGCCCGCAGCCCCTGGGCCCGCAGGTCGACCACGATCTGGTGCGGGCGCGGCGGCTCGATGTCCAGGGTGATCGTCAGGTCCGCGCGGGCGCGGCCGGTGATGAGCAGCGGCACCTCGAGGTCGGCGGCGAAGACCTGCTTGTCCACGCCCAGGTCCAGGGTGAACGTGACCGCCACGGGCAGGCGTACGGCGAAGGCGACCGGGTCGTCGCCGACCCGGTGCCCCCAGGCCTCCCCGATGGCACCCTGCGCGGTCACCCGGGCCACGCGGCCGGGACCCACGCCGAGCGGACCGAGGTCGACCGGCTGCCCGGACAGGACGTTCACCGCCGCGAGCACCCGCTCTACCGAGACCGCCTCGCGGAAGAACGCGCGCCCCCAGGCCGCGTAGCTGATCTCCGGCGGGGAGTCCTCCATCAGTCCTCGGGGTCGTCGAGGCGGGCCAGCCAGGTGGCCAGCCGCTCGACCGCCGCCTCGTGCTCGGGGTGGACGTCGGTGAAGGCCTGGAGCTGCTCGGCGAGCCAGCCCAGGGTCACCTCCTCGTCGCCCCGGCGCGAGACGAGCTCCTCGATGCCGCGATCGGTGAAGTACACGACTCGTGCGCCGGCTCAGGCGAACGCCCGGTCCAGCAGCTCCTTCTGCTCGACCTGGTGCCGCTTGACGGTGCCGACCGAGGGCGAGGACGACTCGGGCCGGGTGACCGGCACGACCGTGGCGTCGACCTCGGACCAGGCGTTGAGCGCGTAGTGCGGCCAGGGGCCGTTGTTGCGCGGCTCGTCCTGGACCCAGCGCACCTCCTTGAGGCGGGGGAAGCGCGCGATCTCGGCCTTGATGTCGTCCAGCGGGCGCGGGTAGAGCTGCTCGATCCTGGCGATGGCGAACCGCTCGGGGTTCTCCCGCTTGGCCCGGTCGACCATGAGGTCCCAGGTGACGCGGCCGCTGCACAGCAGCAGGGTGTCGACCTTCTCCGGGTCCGCGGCGCCGTCACCGATGAAGGGGCGGAAGTGCCCGGAGGTGAACTCCTCGGGCTGCGAGGCGGCCTCCTTGCGCTTGAGCATCGACTTCGGGGTGAACACGATCAGCGGGCGGTGCTCCTCGCCGAGCGCGTGCTGGCGCAGCAGGTGGAAGTACGACGCCGGCGTGGAGGGCTGCGCGACGACGAAGGCGTCGTCGGCGGCCATCTGCAGGAACCGCTCGATCCGCGCGGAGGAGTGGTCGGGTCCCTGGCCCTCGTATCCGTGCGGCAGCAGCAGCACGACACCGGAGTCCTGGCGCCACTTGGTGCGGCCGGAGGAGATGAACTCGTCGATGACGGTCTGCGCGCCGTTGACGAAGTCGCCGAACTGCGCCTCCCACAGCACCAGCGCCTCGGGACGGGCCACCGAGTAGCCGTACTCGAACCCGAGGGCGGCGTACTCCGAGAGCAGCGAGTCGTAGACGTAGAACTTCGCCTGGTCCTCGGTGAGGGAGGAGAGCGGGGTCCATTCGTCGGCGTTGCGCCGGTCGATGATCGTGGCGAAGCGGGACACGAAGGTGCCGCGGCGCGAGTCCTGGCCGGCCAGGCGGACCGGGCGACCCTCCATGAGCAGCGAGCCGAAGGCGAGGATCTCGCCGGTGCCCCAGTCGATCGGGCCCTCGGTGATCGAGGTGGCCCGGCGCTGCAGCTGCGGCATCACCTTCGGGTGGACGGTGAAGCCGTCGGGCGGCGTGGTGTAGGCGTCCGCGATCCGCTTGAGCACGTCCGGCTCGATCGAGGTCCGGGTCTCGCCGGCGGGCTTGTCGGGGTAGTCGGGGACCGTGGTCCAGCCCGAGGGCTGGCTGGTGGCCTCGCGGACCTCGGTGAAGACCCGCTCCAGCTGCTGCTGGTAGTCGCGCAGGACCTGCTCGGCCTCCTCGATCGTGATGTCGCCACGACCGATGAGGGACTCGGTGTAGAGCTTGCGCACCGAGCGCTTCTGCTCGATCAGGTCGTACATCAGCGGCTGGGTGTACGACGGGTCGTCGCCCTCGTTGTGGCCGCGACGGCGGTAGCAGACCAGGTCGATGACGACGTCCTTGTGGAACGCCTGGCGGTACTCGAAGGCCAGGCGGGCCACGCGGATGCACGCCTCGGGGTCGTCGCCGTTGACGTGGAAGATCGGCGCCTGGACCATCCGCGCCACGTCGGTGCAGTAGAGCGAGGAGCGCGAGGAGCCGGGCGAGGTGGTGAAGCCGACCTGGTTGTTGACGATCAGGTGGACGGTGCCGCCGGTGCGGTAGCCGCGCAGCTGGGAGAGGTTGAGCGTCTCCGCGACCACGCCCTGGCCGGCGAACGCGGCGTCGCCGTGGATGAGCAGCGGGAGGACGGGGTAGTCCGAGCCGCGGTCGAGCACGTCCTGCTTGGCGCGGGCGATGCCCTCGAGCACCGGGTCGACCGCCTCCAGGTGGGAGGGGTTCGCCGCCACCGAGACCTTGACCGTGGAGCCGCTCTCGGCGGTGAACTCGCCCTCGGCGCCCAGGTGGTACTTCACGTCGCCGGAGCCCTGCACCGTGCGCGGATCGATGTTGCCCTCGAACTCGCGGAAGATCTGGGAGTAGTTCTTCCCGACGATGTTGGCCAGCACGTTGAGCCGGCCGCGGTGGGCCATGCCGATGGTGACCTCGTCGAGGCCGGTCTCCGCGGCCGCCTCGCAGATCTCGTCGATCACCGGGATCGTGGTCTCGCCGCCCTCGAGGGAGAAGCGCTTCTGGCCGACGAACTTGGTCTGCAGGAAGGTCTCGAAGGCCTCGGCCTGGTTGAGCTTGAGCAGGATGCGCAGCTGCTCCTCGCGGGGCGGCTTCACGTGCGGCTGCTCGACGCGCTGCTGGAGCCAGCGGCGCTGCTCGGGATCCATGATGTGCATGTACTCGATGCCGGTGGTGCGGCAGTAGGAGTCGCGCAGGATCCCCAGGATCGTGCGCAGCTTCATGAACCGGCGGCCCTCGCCGCCGAAGGACCCGGTGGCGAACTCGCGGTCGAGGTCCCACAGCGTGAGCCCGTGGTTCTCCACCTCGAGGTCGGGGTGGGTGCGCTGGCGGTACTCCAGGGGGTCGGTGTCGGCCATGAGGTGGCCGCGCACGCGGTAGGCGTGGATCAGCTCCAGGATGCGCGCCTGCTTGGAGATCTCGTCGTCGTGCGACGTGGCGATGTCCGCGCCCCAGCGGATCGGCTGGTAGGGGATGCGCAGCGAGCGGAAGATCTCGTCGTAGAACCCGTCCTCGCCCAGCAGCAGCTGGTGGACGCGGCGCAGGAACTCACCGGACTGCGCGCCCTGGATGACGCGGTGGTCGTAGGTCGAGGTCAGCGTCATGACCTTGGAGATGGCGTTGCGTGCGATCGCGTCCGCCGAGGCGCCCTGCCACTCCGGCGGGTACTCCATCGCACCGACGCCGATGATCGCGGCCTGGCCGGTCATGAGCCGCGGCACGGAGTGGTTGGTGCCGAGGCCACCGACGTTCGTGAGGCTGATGGTGGTGCCCTGGAAGTCCGCGACCGTGAGCTTGCCGTCGCGCGCCTTGGTGACGACGTCCTCGTAGGCGGTCCAGAAGGCCGCGAAGTCCATCGACTCGCAGGCCTTGATGCTGGGGACGAGCAGCTGCCGCTTGTCGCCCTTCTTGATGTCGATGGCCAGGCCGAGGTTGATGTGGGCCGGCGTGACGAGGTTCGGCTTGCCGTCGACCTCGGCGTAGGAGTTGTTCATCTCCGGCATCGACTTCAGGGCCTTGACCAGGGCGTAGCCGATGAGGTGGGTGAAGGACACCTTGCCGCCGCGGGCGCGGGCGAGGTGGTTGTTGATGACGGTGCGGTTGTCCCAGAGCAGCTTGACCGGGACCGAGCGGATCGAGGTCGCGGTGGGGACGGTCAGCGAGACGTCCATGTTCTGCGCGGTGCGGGCCGGGGCCCCGCGCAGCACGGTGTACGTCGGCTCGTCGCTGGCCTGGGCCGGTGCGGTGGGACGGGTCTCCTTGGGCATGGGCGAGGACGTCCCCTTGCTCGGCTCGGCGGCCTTGGACTCGGGGCGCGGCTTGGCCACGGGGGCCGGCGCCTGGGCGGCGGGCTTGTCCTTGCCCTCGGGCTCGTCCTTGCGCTCGGCCTTCGCGGTCTGGGGCTGGGCCTTCGGCGCGGCCGGCGCCTGCTGCTGCGGGGCCTTCGCGGGGGCGGTGCCGTTGCCGTTGGCGTTGCCACCGTGGCCGTTGCGCGAGTCGAAGTAGGCCTTCCAGCTCGGATCGACGCTGCCCGGGTCCTTCTGGTACTGCTCGAACATCTCCTCCACGAGCCACTCGTTGGCGCCGAAGTCGTGGGAGACCTCGGAGGAGCCGGTGGAGGTGGAGCTGCCAGGGGACTGCGGCACGGCTTGATTCGCCTCTTTCGGATGAGCGCGCGAAGGTGGGAATTGCAGTCACCCAGGCTAGACCCCCGACGCGCCGATGTCCCCGGTCGGGGCGCTATTCGGGCAGGGTGTCACCGAAGCCACACCAGGAGGAGCGCGCGTGCCGCACCAGGAGCCCGTCGAGGCGCCGAGGACCCGGCGTACCCGACCCCTCCGGGGGTCCCGGCTCACCTGGCCGGTCGGCGTCCTGCTGGCGCTGGTCCTCCTCGCCGGATGCACCGGCGGGGGCGGCTCCGGACAGGGTGGTGGGGGAGCCGAGGGGCGTGGCGACGGGGGAGCGACCTCGCAGGACGCCGGCCCGCGGACCGTGGTGGTGCCCGGCAAGCGGATCGGCCAGCTCGCGCCCCAGCGGCACCGCCAGGTGGCCCGGCGGGTCGCGTCGGTGGTGGACGACTGGTGGGATGCCGCCTTCGTCGACGCCGACTACCCGCGTCGGCGCTACCAAGGCTCCTTCCCCGGGTTCACCCGCACGGCGGCCGCGCAGGCGTGGCAGCAGCGCGACCTCATGACCAGCGCCCGGATCGGCGCCCGGATCGAGGCGCTCGTGCCGCTGCGGCGCCGGGTGGCGGTCGACGTGCTGTCCACGCGGCAGGTGCCGCGCGGGGCGACGGCCCGGGTGCGGATGGACTTCCGCACTGCCGGCGAGGTGGAGCGGCGGGTGCGGGTCCAGGGCCGGTTGGTCCTCACCTACCTCCGCGGCGGCTGGCGGGTCTTCGGCTTCGACGTCACCCAGAGCCCGCTGGTGCCGCAGGACGCGGGCAAGCCATCGGGCACGCAGCCGGGAGGGAAGCGATGAGCGCGCGCAGGGTCGGTCGGCTCCGGCGTACGGCGAGGGCGACCGCGCTGGGGGCCGTGCTGGCGACCACGGCGGTCGTCGTGCCGGACGCCGAGGTGGCCACCGACGAGTCGGCGCTGGTCACGATGCGCCACGCTCGCGGGCTGGACGTCGGCAGCAGGGTGGTGTGGATCCTGGCCGTGGGCTCCGACGCGCGGCCCGGCCAGTCGATGACCCGCACCCGCGGCGATGCGCTGCAGCTTATCGGGATCGACCCGCGCACGGGCGCCGCCGCCGCGATCGGGATCCCGCGCGACTCCTACGTTCCGATCCCCGGCTTCGGTGCCAGTCGGGTCAACGCCGCGATGGTCTTCGGCGGCCCGCAGCTCCAGGGACGGACGGTCGGCAACCTGGTGGGGGTCCAGCCCGACTACGTCTTCGTCACGCGCTTCCCGTTCTTCGAGGACATGGTCGACGACATCGGCGGGATCACCGTCAGCAACCCACGGCGCTTCTCCGACTCCGACCTCAAGCCCCGGGGCTTCGCCGCGGGCCGGATCCGGCTCGACGGGTACGGCGCCATGGCCTTCGCCCGGATCCGCAAGACCCTGGCCGGCGGCGACTTCGCGCGCTCGGCCAACCAGCAGCGGGTGCTGCGCGGCATCCAGGCCCGGGTGGCCTCGCAGGCCGCGACGCCCGGCTTCATGGAGCGCGGGGTGCTGAGCGTGCTGCAGCACATGGCGACCGGGGTCGGGCCGGCGACGCTGTTCCGGCTGGCGCAGCTGGTCGCGCGGGTGGACCCGGCGCGGATCACCACGTGCGTGGTGCCCGGCCGCATCGGCACCGTCGGGGGAGCGAGCATCGTGCGGCCCGACGTCGCCACCGCCCGTCGCCTCGGCAACGCCGCGCGCGCC
>FWWL01010173.1_pt1 | contig 10996 bp, 10 predicted proteins | sample 2228331 | NCBI WGS metagenome assembly FWWL01 (sample SAMEA103939775, study PRJEB20133) | metagenome
AATCGGAGCAAAATACATTCCCGGATAAAAAGCAAAAGGTATAATCGGATCAAATCCCCAGGCAAGAATTGCATCTGCAGTTTCTCCGGTTAAAGGGATAGGATGTTTTTCAAGATATAACAGGATAGGAATACTAACTATCGCCCCGGCAGTAACCCCGATAAATGACACAAAGAATGTTTCGAGAGTTGTTACCAAAGCAAGCTTTCGTTTTTTCATACCGATTGAAATCAGAATACCGAATTCCTTAACCCGTTCAGCGGTCATCATCATAATTGTTCCGAAAATACCGAATGCGATCACAACATAAAGAATACCGAGCATAATTATTCCTGAAGCATTATCAATCTGAATTGATTGAACAAGTTCTGGTGAAAGTTCAGCCCAATCCATTATTTCGTGCGAATTATCGAAATATTTCTTTAAATATGATTTTGTTGATTCAATTTCATTTGCATCTTCAAGAAGAATTGAAAGCGAGGTTATTCTGTCAAACGCAGAAAAAAGTTCCTGCGAATAGGTAAGTGAAAGATAAGTGAAAGACTTGTTCTGATCTGGTATTGCAAATTTCACAATTCCAATAACGGGGACAATTGCTGCAGCAGTTATTCCGTGAAATCCCTGTCCATAAAGAACAACTGAGTCGCCTACAGTTACCCCAAGAAGCTTCGACAGTCCTTCGGCAATAAGAATTCCCTTTGAATCAGCTTCAAGATATTTCCCTTTTACAAGTTTATCTTTAAGCTTTGTTACATCGTTCTCAACTTCCGGAATAATTCCATTGACCTGAACAACTTTACTAACTTTACCGAATGAAATCAGTGAATAAGTTTCGAGCCGGGGAATAATCCCTGATATTTTATTATTTTCTTTTAATTCTTTAATGATAGATTCATCAAAATACATACTTTCTTCAAGTGAACGCTTTTCCCAGAAATCTTTCCCGTGAACCTGAATATGGCCTGTATAAAGCCGGACAGATGAATCAATCATATAATCATAATAACCTTTTTGCATTGAACGCATAATAAGCGAAAGAATAACGGCAAAGAAAACAGAAGCTGCGGAAATTATCGTGCGTTTTTTATTACGCCAGAGATTTCGCCAGGCAAGTTTAATGTAAGTAATCATCTTACCTTTTTCATATTTTGCTCAGAAAAAAAAGATTCGTCAATTTTGATATTGAACTGAATTTTTTCGTATTGCATAACTGTTTTATTTCCCGGCTTGTCAAAAGGAATCATTTCCCAATGAGTAAAAATTCTTCTTCCATCCATCATCTTTATTTCAGAACCCACAAATTTTTTCACAACTTTGTCATTCTCGTCATAGTATTCAGTAAGTGGTTGAAGGTAGGAATCTTTTGCTATCCATGTTATAATTTTACTCCAGACTACTCCTGCTTCGGGTTTGGGTGTAAGTTGAATTTTATAGCAATCAAAACCTTCAATTTTTTCTTCACCAATAATTTTATGAGTGTAATCATTTATAACCGAAGATTCCCTGACCAGATCATCATTGGTAAAATCACTTCCCATCCAGCTCTGAAGCATCATTGACGGTGGAATTTTTATAACCTTTTGTGCAGAAGGTAACCAGTTCCAGACTTCATTCTTTCTTTTTAATGTTACCGTTCCCTTATCCCTTGCAGGAGCAGAAATATAAATTAGAGCATAGTTTGGCTCTAATGCCCAAACTTTCATTGACATTTCTCTGTTCCAGTTTGGTTTAATAATTTTCATGGTTAATTCAGTATAGCTGGATTTTGCTCTCATCAGCTCATCTGCTTTTTTTATAATATCTGTTGCGTTCTGTGAAAAAGCAGTTGATTGCGAAATGAAGGGAAATAAAAAAATTATTATAAATGAGGAATTTAAATTTTGAAGTAATCTCATAGTTATATTTCTAAAAATATTTCGTATCAAAATTATATGGAATTATTTCAATAATCACCTAAAATCGGACAAGGGGAAAAGCAATGTGATATTTTGCATTTTGTAATTATTCAAAATCAAACATAAATTTTGACAGTTAATAATAATCTTAGGAGGAAATAAAAAATGATCAGCAAAGAATTATTAGACATTCTGGTTTGTCCTGAAACAAAGGCAGAATTGGTGCTTGATGGTAATTACCTGATATCAACTGATAAAAATACAAGAAGAAGATACAGAATTGAAGATGATATTCCTATAATGCTGATTGAAGAATCAGAGCAATTGAGTTTTGAGGAATGGTCTGCAATAATGAAAAGGCACGGAAAGAAGATAGATTAGTTTTTACAGCAAGTAATAAAGATTGAGTAATAGGAAAAGGTCTGAGTCAAGCTCAGACCTTCATATAATTAATCATTATTTTAATTCAGGAAATTTTTGTTCCCAAAACTTCAAGAAACTTTGCCAGCCAATTAGGGTGAGCAGGCCAGGCAGGAGCCGTAACAATATTTCCATCAACAAATGCTTTATCAACAGGAATGTCCTGATATTCACCTCCTGCAGCATTAACTTCCGGTCCAACTGCGGGATAGCAAGAAATTTTTCTTCCCTTAACTCCACCGGCTGCTGCAAGCAACTGTGCACCATGACAAATAGATGCAATTGGTTTTTTTGCATCAACAAAATGTTTAGTGTATTCAATCACCTTCTTATTTAACCTGATGTATTCTGGTGCTCTTCCACCCGGGATAACGAGTGCATCATACTCAGCAGGATTAACACTATCAAAAGTAAAATTTAGTGTAAAATTATGACCCGCTTTTTCGCTGTATGTCTGATCTCCTTCAAAATCGTGAACTGCAGTACGAACTTTTTCTCCAGCTTTTTTATCAGGACAAACTGCGTGAACTTTATGCCCGACCATTTGCAGTGCCTGAAATGGAACCATTACTTCGTAATCTTCGACGAAGTCTCCGACAAGCATTAGAATTTTCTTTGAAGCCATAACATCCTCCCTGATTTATTCTGATTGTTGTTTAATTAAATATCTTTTGATTTTTTGTGTTGTGGTTTTCTCAAATTCTGTTTCACGAATGTAGAACTTTCTAATCTGTTTATAATTAGCAAGTTCATTATTTACTCTTTTAATTTCTTCTGCTATAATATTATTAATTAGTTCGGGAGTAATCTGAACATTATTTTTTTCTGAATATTCTATGAATGCTTCGGCATCAGTAACAATCTGTGCTGCAATTATTTCATCATGCTTTTCGTCTTTTTCACCGTAAACCATACTTTCCTGAATAAACGGGCTTCTGTTTAGCAAATCTTCTATTTCTTCCGGAAAAACATTTTTGCCATTGTTTGCGATAATAACATTCTTTTTCCTTCCGGCAATATGCAAGAATCCATCACTATCAAAGTAACCAAGGTCTCCGGTTTTAAACCAACTATTTTCAAATGACTCCTGGGTAAGTTTAGTATTCTTGTAATAACCAAGCATAACATTATCACCTTTCACAAATATTTCTCCGACACCATCAGCATCAGGGTCATTAATTTTAATCTGAACTCCCGGAAGTGGTAATCCCGCAGCATTGTCTTTAAATGCATAAAGTCGGTTTAAGGCAACAATAGGAGCAGTTTCAGTTAATCCATAACCTTGAACAAAATTAAAACCGAATTCCCGCAAACCTTTTGCAACTTTCGGGTCTGGTGCAGCACCACCTGCAATAAATAATCTTATTGAACCTCCGAATTTATTGTGCAGCTCACTGAAAATAATTTTCTTTGCACTTTTCCATCCAATAGCATCAACGATATTAGTCAGTTTAACAAGAGGAGGGACGATTTTGGATTTGATTTTATCTTCCTGTATTCCTTTATAAATTCTCTTGAACATTTTATCATAAAGAAGTGGTACACCCAAAAGGATTGTTGCTTTTACTCTCTGAAGATCATCAACAACTGTTTTCAATGATCTTGCATAATGAACTGAGGCGCCCGCATATATTGGACACAAGAACCCACAAGTACATTCATAAGTGTGATGAATTGGCAACACAGATAAAAAGCGATCTTCCGGTGTAATTTTAATCATACTTGTCATCGCCATTAGATTTGCAGCAAGATTTTTTTGACTTAGCATTACGCCTTTAGCTCTTCCAAGCGAGCCGGATGTGAAAATAATTTCTGCCATCTCAGAGGGTTCAATTTCAGGAAGTTTTTCTAAATAAGGATTTTGTTTCCCGATCAGTTCAAGCATAGAATAATTCTCACCTGTACTTTTCCTATCATCCATACTTACCAGATATTTTAATTTCAAGAGCGAAGATTTTTTCTCGAGTAACATTTCCTTAAATGTATTCGAATATACAATTGCAGTTGCGTCTGATTCATGAATTATGTTAAGAATTTCATTTGTTGTGAGATTTTTATCAATAGGAACAATCACCATATTGAATGTCATTGCTGTCAGATATGTGATTCCCCACTGAACTCTGTTCTCACCAATAACAGCAATGTGATCTCTTTCTTTAAGACCAATTTCATTTAGTGCTTTCCCAAATCTGAATACAAAGTCTTGTAGCTCTTTATATGTTACTTTTGGAATCGGATAGTCTGATAGGTCCTCCAAAGCAATCTTATCCGGATATTCTTTTGCTGAACGGATGAGCATATCCTGTATGGAAGAAATATCTGGCACATCATATAGGGCATATTTTTTCACCATTTGATAACTCCTTGTTAAAAAGTTTTTTGAATAGAAACAGCACCGCGCAAATCCCCCATCTGATATCCTCTGGCTTTGTCTTCGGGATAAATTTTATTTATCACTTCCTTTACCTGGGGTGCGATTTGCTCTTCAGTTCCGTGGCAGTTCAAACATTCCGGCTGAACAAAAATCGGTTTCATATATCTTATTTTGTAAATACCGTTATCCTCAATCAGCTCAGCATATTCGGTTTCCGGTTTAAGTTCATTTTTTCTGAATTGATCTTCAAACATATTCAGTACCCTGGCCTCAAATTGATCAGGAACATTCATAGGATTTCTGTTTTTAAAACTGACCCGTTTAATGTATATACCTTTTGATATTCCATAATTGTTTGTTAGAACCTGTGCAGTATCGGAACATACTGATACTGCTGCTACAATTCCGTTAGTTTGTATTTCTTTGATTAGTACTGTTTTGAGTGATTCAGTAAAAGATTTGGCATCGGCACGAAGAGAAGTCTTGACTTCTTCAGTTAATACTGGCTTGCTTTGTTTTGAGCAAGAAATGATAATGAACAAAGATAAAACGGAGAAGACAATCAACTTTTTCATAAATAATTCTCCTTTCTGTTTCAAAAATAAATAATCTTTAGCGTAATAACATCTTTACCTTAATATTCATAAGTTTGAAATAAATTTTACAATTTATTCTGATGAACAGATTCCATTCTGAACAATTTCTGACTCAGAAAGATATATTCAAATTCTGGCTTCCACTCGCCGCAACCTGGTTAATGATGTCACTCGAAGGACCGTATCTTGCAGCTCTAATTGCACGACTTCCGGAACCAAAATTTAATCTTGCTGCTTACGGTGTTGCTTTTTCTCTGGCTATGATAGTTGAGGCGCCTGTGATTATGATGATGAGTGCATCCACCGCGCTGGTAAAGGACTATAATTCTTTTCTTGCTTTGAGGAAATTCAATTACCGATTAAGCTTCACACTAACAATGGCGATGATAATATTCAGTATTTCTCCAATATTTTATTTTATTGCTGAGGATTTGATTGGACTTCCACACACTGTAGCCTTTTTGACACATTTAAGTATAATCATACTAATTCCCTGGCCCGGTGCAATTGGCTACAGAAGATTTTATCAGGGTATTTTAATCAGGAACAATCAAACAAGATTTGTGGCTTTGGGAACCCTTATCAGATTAATCTCAATGACCACAGTAGCTTTATTACTTTATTTATTCACACAGCTTCCGGGCGCTGCAGTAGGAGCTTCAGCTTTGTCTTCGGCTGTAATTATGGAAGCAGTTGCAAGCAGGATTATGGCAAACAACCTTCTCAAAAAAATTAAATCAGAATTTTCAAATATCAATTCAGTATCTGAATTATCACAAAAAGATATTTTCGCATTCTATTATCCGCTTGCTCTTACTTCAATTCTGACACTTGGTGTTCAACCGTTCGTTACATTTTTTGTTGGACAAAGCAAAAGTGCATTAGAGTCACTTGCTGTTTTACCAGTTGTTACTTCACTTGTTTTTATTTTCAGGGGACTTGGGCTTTCCTATCAGGAAGTTGTAATTGCTCTGATCGGAGATAAATTTGAACATTCTGATCAGATAAAAACTTTTGCAATTAAACTTGCATCGTTCACAGCCGGAACTTTGATGATTATCGCTTTCACTCCCATAAGAGATTTATGGTTAGAAGGTGTATCCGGATTAACTCAGTCGCTTGCCCGATTTGCTCATCTACCTTTAATGATTATGTCATTTTTCCCAGCACTGACTGTTTTGATAAGTTTTGAAAGAGCAATACTGGTAAAAGATAAACATACAAAAACAATTACTATCGGAACTGCAACGGAATTCGTGAGCATTATTATTGTCTTAGCGATTTGTATAAAGTATTTTGATCTTATAGGCGCAATTGCTGCAACAATTTCCTTTGTGATTGGAAGAATGGCTGCATGCCTTTATCTGCTTCCGCCGGTTTTAAGGGTATTGAATATTAGAACATAATTTCTGATAATTGATTTAAGATAAGAAGAAATTTTTATGATGAGAAATTTATTTATCACTATGGTTTCAATACTTACAACGGTGGTTGCTGTTTCGTTTAATAGTATTGTAAAGCAAAATCATTCAGACTATTATTATCAATCAGTTACTGATTCAACAAAGAATAGGGAGAAAAAAATGGCTGATAAAGTGATTCGAACCGAGGAAGAGTGGAAAAAAATTCTTACACCGGAACAATATAAAGTTCTCAGAGAAAAAGGTACCGAAAGAGCATACACCGGTAAATACTGGAATCATTTTGATGAGGGAGTTTATAAATGTGCCGGTTGTGGTGCGGAATTATTTTCTTCTGAAACTAAATTTGATTCTCATTGTGGTTGGCCCAGCTATTTTACTCCGCTTGCTGGTGACAGAGTTATTTATAAAGAAGATAGAAGTTATGGGATGATTAGAACAGAGGTTCTATGTGCAAAATGCGGAGGTCATCTCGGGCATGTTTTTGATGATGGTCCCGAACCAACCGGATTAAGATATTGCATTAATTCTTTATCCCTGATATTTGAAAAACGAGAAAAGAAATAACAACAGTAGCGCTAAGCTACACTTATTAAGAAGAATGAAAAAAATACTATTTGTTTGTAAACAAAACAGGTTAAGAAGTCCCACCGCTGAAAGTGTTTTCAGAAATTATCGCGGAGTTCAGGTTAAATCTGCCGGTTTGGATCCTGTTGCCAGAAATCCTCTTACATCTGAATTGATTGAGTGGTCAGATATAATTATGGCTATGGAAAAATCTCATCTGGAAAAAATCAAAAAAAAATTTTCTGAAAAGCTAAGAGGCAAGCAATTAGTCTGCCTTAATATTCCTGATCAATATAATTTTATGCAGCCGCAGCTTGTTGAAATTCTAAAGGAAAGAGTGCCAAAACATCTTAAATCTTTAAAATGAAAAAAGCCGTTTCTTATTAAGAAACGGCTTTCAAAGAATTAATTGATTTATTTTTCAGCGTGAGCCAACCAGAAACCACTGATACTATAAATTTTTGAATCAGCCCAGGTTCTTACCTTAATTGTAAAACCATCCCTTGAAACTGACATAGCTTCAACATTGTATCTGCTGTTGGCATCTTTGTCGGTATCAATCTGGGTTACTGATAAAAATATTGTCGGCTTTGTATCAAAAGGTTTTGGGAATTCAACATCGATTGTCATTGTTCTTTCACCGGTATTTTTATCCATATTGTATCCGGCAACGGAAGGATTAACCGACCATGTTCCGCTTTGAACTTTTGATTGTGCTGATGTTAAAGCTGTTAATACAATAAATATTGCTACAACTGCTATTACTCTCTTCATTTTCTTCTCCTTTAATTTGTGATTAATTGATGGATTTCCTGTACAAAATTAGCTAAGACCTCCTTTATTTACAATATAACCTGAATAGTATATAAGCACACACAACTACTTCTTGCAGACTAATTCATTGTTCCTTCAATCGAATTTAATTTTACTTTTAATTATTTTGAATACAAACAATGAAAAAAAATATGATTGCATACTATAATGGAATTTATCTGCCTGTTGATAAAATATCTATATCTCCCTTCGATCGGGGATTCTTATTTTCTGATGGAATTTATGAAACGCTCAGAACTTACAACAGAAAATTATTTATGCTTCAAAAGCATCTTGAAAGATTAAAATATAGTTTGGAACAGACAAAAATTAATTTCTCTGACTTTAGCAATCTTGAAGAAATTATTTTCAATTGTGCGAAGAAGAATAACATCAACCAGGATTTCAGCGCTTATATTCAGATCACCAGAGGAATATCATTCCCAAGAACACATCGTTATTCAGAGAATATAAATCCCAATTTATTTGTCTATACCGAAGAGTTAAAAAACCGTTACCACGAACTGACCAACGGTGTACATATTATACTTGAGCGGGATATAAGGTGGAACAGGTGTGATATAAAATCAATTTCTTTACTTCCGAATGTGATGGCAAATCAAAATGCCTTTAAAGAAAACTGCTACGAAGCAGTTTTATACAGAGATAATTTAATTACTGAAGGTTCACATACAAATTTCTTTGCTATTAAAGATGGAAAAGTAATTACTGCACCTTTATCAAATTTTATACTTAATGGAATTACCAGAAATATTGTATTCAGAATTTGTAACGAAAATAATATACCCGTTGAAGAAAATTATATCTTTTTAACTGATATTTTTAATTACGATGAATTTTTTATTACCGGCACATTAACTGAGATTACACCAGTTGTGAAAATAGATAACAAAACAGTCGGCAATGGCTTACCAGGTGAGTTGACAAAAAGAATTCAGAATTTATTTTTCAACTTTGTTAAAAACTATTAAATCATGTCAATTCAAACTACAAAGGTATTTCTGCTAACCGGTGATTGGTTTGACTATAAAGGGAAGAACATAATCAGACTAATAGGCACTTCAAATGAGTTGGGAGCTGTTGAGATTATTATAACAAACAATAAACCGGTTTTTTTTATCGGACGAAACACTATCCTCAATCCTGTAGCAAAAAAATTTTTCAGAAAAGAAACTAAGCTTAAGAACTTTGACAATGAAGATGTCGATGCTCTTTATTTTGAAACTCAGTCAGCTCTTCAGAAATATGATGCAGAGCTGAATGAACAGAATATTAAAACTTTTGAATCGGATGTTGATCCATTAAAAAGATTTTTAATGGAAAAATTTATTTATGCTCAGATAGAAATTGAGGGAGAAGCACAGAAAAAAAATAACATCATAAGATTCACCAACCCAACACTAAGACCAACTTTTGTAAATCCTGAATTTGTAGTCGCATCACTTGATATTGAGACAGGTATCAATCAACTGTATTCAATCGCAGTGCATCTGACCGGAAGGAATGGTGAAACTAAAAAAGTTTTTATGCTTGGTGAACCCCTAAAAAAATCTCCCGGATATATCTCTTTCTACCCATCCGAATCTGAGGTGCTAAACAATTTTATTAACTGGTTTAATGAAGTTGATCCTGATATAATAATTGGCTGGCATGTAATTGGCTTTGATTTATTATTTCTTGAAAGCAAATGCAATGAATTAAATATTCCTTTTAACATTGCCCGCTCGAATGGTAAGGTTACAATCAGAGCAAGAAAACCATCCGGTTTCTTTGCAAATATTACTGGCAGAATTATTATTGACGGACCTGTTTCGTTAAGAGCATCATTTTTTAACTTCGAAGATTTTAAACTGGAAACCGTTGCACAGGAGCTCTTAAAGACAGGCAAAACAATAAATCCAGAAAAGAAAAAAGTTGATGAAATAGACAGACTTTTTTCAGAAGATAAAATTTCTCTTGCCGAATACAATTTAAATGATGCTATTCTTGTAACTGATATATTCAGAAAAACCGGTTTATTGGAATTATCTGTCCGGCGTTCTCAAATATCGGGATTATTTATTGATCAGTTAGGTATGATGACTAACGCATTTGACCACTTTTATCTTCCTCTGCTTCATCGCAAAGGATTTGTTGCACCAAATCTCCGCGATATTAAAACAACCGAGCATGCTGAAGGTGGTTATGTTATCGAACCAGAACCGGGAATTTATGATAACATTGTTGTTCTGGATTTCAAGAGTCTGTATCCATCAATTATACGCACTTTTAAAATTGATCCATATTCTTTGCTGATGAAAGATATAGACTCAATTACTACATTAAACGGATATAAATTTTCTGCAACTCATCATATCCTTCCGGATTATATTGACGAATTAATGAATCAAAGAAAAGAAGCTATTAAAAATGGGGACAGACAACTTTCCCAGGCAATCAAAATTCTCATGAACAGTTTCTATGGCGTTATGGGTTCATTCGGATGCAGATTCTATCATCCCGATTTACCGAGGGCGATTACCGGAACGGGTCACAAACTTTTGCTAGGCAGTAAATACTATCTTGAAAGCAAAGGATATAAAGTTGTTTACGGTGACACTGATTCCCTTTTCATTAAACTTAAAGAAGTAACGCTAAGCGATGGAGAAGCACAGGGTAAACAAATCGCAGAAGAATTAAACAATTATTGGTCGGAAAAATTAAAAACTGAATATAAGGTTCAGTCATATCTCGAACTTGAGTTTGAAAAATTTTATGAGAAGTTTATAATCACACCAGCGCGTGGGTCTGAAACCGGATCCAAAAAAAGATATGCCGGATTAATTAATAAAAATGGTAAAAGAGAGATTGAATTTGTCGGGATGGAATTCGTAAGATCTGATTGGACAA
>FWWL01010174.1_pt1 | contig 10996 bp, 10 predicted proteins | sample 2228331 | NCBI WGS metagenome assembly FWWL01 (sample SAMEA103939775, study PRJEB20133) | metagenome
ATCCTTTGCCCCATCCCGCAAGTCGGAGACTTGCGCCACAACCACTTCCCAGGCAGATGGCCTGGTCAAGTTGAGACAATCTTTGCTTTGCCTGTGTTAGGACGGCAGTTCAACTGCCGTCCGAACGCCTGAGGCATGAGTGGTCAAGACGCCTGGAAAGAGACCTGGGCCGCATTTCGCTTTACCGCCTGACTCGTCCCCAAAATCCCGACAAAATTGGGATACACCCCTACCCGAGGACTCGACTTTCATTTTTTACTTGGACACAATTTCTGAGGCAGGTCAGTATGATTCGTGGGATCAATTTTTAGATGGGATGGTCAGAAGCACATCCCATCTTGTTCTGAAAAAGCGCGGAGCGGCTGGAAAACCTGTCTGCGCACACCTTCGATTGACACCACGATCTCGCTGGCCTTTGCGGAATTGCCTCTGCCAGTTATACTGTGAGGCGATAGGGAACCTGCTTCCCGAACGAGATGGGCAGGCGTTGATGGCGTTTCCCTTGTGAGAAAAAGATGAGTCTTTATTGACGTGGGGTGGGGAGGGGTGTAGGCATAGGATACGGCGTGGGCGTTTGCTGGATGGATTGGGAGAGGGAACGGCAGATCTCCAGGCCAACGTTCGCGTTTTGGGCGATGATGGGGTTCTCGCCGTAGGCAGCTATCAGTTCCTCAAGCACCTGGACGGCCTCCGGGCAGTAATTCTGCTCTGGGCGGCTGAGTGCGGCCAGGACGGAGCCGTATACAAGGTAGTAATCTACAGTGCCGGGAGAGAGCGGCAGCCCCGTCACGGTGACTCCTTCCCCCTCTTTGCAGCTGCGGATGAAGCGCGCCTGACAACTGGTCTCCGGGTCACAGCCGCGCAGGGCGCATTGCAGGGCTGGGATAGCGCTTTCGTAGTTGCGGGCGCGTTGGTAGATGATGCCCAATTGCCCATACAGATCCGCGTTGGTTGGATCGAATTCGAGGGCCTTGCGGATGTTCAGTGCCGCGGCGAAAAAATCGCCTTGTTGCGAGTAGGCTTTGGCAATGGCGATATAGGGCACTGGATCTTTGATTTGTAGTTGCCGGTTGATTTCGGCGGCGCGGGCGAAGTAGGAAATCGCCTGTTCATACAGCAAGGCGCGTTCACGGTTATGGGCTTCGTCGAGCGGCACATCCAGCGCCAGGCGACGGTAATTCGCGCCAATGGAAATGTACAGAAAGGTCAGATTGGGGGCCAGTTCGATGGCACGCTGATAGGCCTGGATAGCCTGCTCGTAACGCATGGTCGATTCCAGGACGTAGGCGTAGACGCGCTGGACGTCTAACAGGTCTGGTTGTCGTTCGAGGGCTTGCTGGATTACCTGCTCGGCTTGGGACCACTTTTGCTGGTCAATCAGAATCTCGGCGTAAAAGGCCATTGCCAGGGCGTTCTGGCTATCTAATTGCAGAGCGCGCGTGGCGGCTTGTTCCGCTTGCAAGAGCAGGGAGGCACGTTCGTTGGCTGTGGTGAGGGCGGCCGTGGCGTTCCAGTCGAGTACGAAGGCACGGATGGCATGGACGTTGCTATCGTCAGGGGCGAGGGCAACGGCTTGCTCGGCGGAGCGGAGCGCCTGTTTCAGGCGCTCGGTGCGCTCGTAGTCGGTTGTCAGAGAGTTGGACGAATACGCCTGAATGCGCGCCAGTTGTGCCCAGAGTTGCGCGTTCTGAGGCTCCAGGCGCGTGGCTTCCTGATAGGCGGTAATCGCGGCCTCCAGGTAACCGGCCTCAAAATAGGCTTCCCCCTCCAGGACGTAGGATTGGGCTGTGCGGGTAGGAGTAGGGGTGGGGAGAAAAGGCGAACGGATCGTTCCACGCTGGAGTTGTTGCCAGAACCAGAGGGCGGCCAGAATCGCCAGCAACAGCGCAAAAATGCGATAGAGATTGGATTGCCGGGGCCGGTAGAACAGTGGGCGGCGCGGGGAGACGTTCATGGGCGGGGAGTAGCGGTAGGCGTGGCCGGGAGGGAGGGAGAAGGTGTACGGGCCAATTCTTCGCAGATCTCTATAGCAACCTGGGCGTTATACTGGGCGTATTCATCGTTGGGTGCTTCCACCAGGATCCGTTGAGCAAGGGGAACAGCTTCCCCACATAGGTTGCTCTTGGCCAGCATATAGGCGTAGGTGTAAAAGTACTGCACCAGACGTACATCGTTCGGATTCAGGGTCAGGGGTGGAATCACTTGACCATCCGGCGTTTGACCGCCGTTGATGGCCAGGGAAAATTGTTCCAGGGCCTGCGGCCATAGATTGCTCTTATAGAGCGTCCAGGCCCAGTTGCCGCGCAGATAGGGGTCGGTGGGAGCGTTTTTGACGGCTTCCTCGGCGTATTGGGCAGCTTTGGCAAATTCACCCAGGCGGGCATAGGTGCGGGAGAGGTAGAGGTCAGGTAGAGGATCGGCGGGATTGAGTGTGTTGGCCAGCGTATACTCGCGTTCGGCTTTATCCAGCACCTCTAGGGCGCTGTAGGTTCGGCCCAGGGCGAGATGTACTTCGGCGATGTTCGGGTTGATCGCGATGGCCGCCTCGTATTCCTGGAGGGCTTCCTCGCGGTTATCCGTGATTTCGAGGATGTAACCGCGTGCCCAGTGCGCTTCGAGTGTATTGGGCGCCAGCGCCGTGGCGAAACGCGATTCTTCTATTGCCCGATCTATGGCATCCAATGGGCCAATACCCTGCTCGTACATCCGACCAAGCAATTCGGCATAGTAGGCGTGAATCACGCCATTCTTGTCGTCTATCGCCAGAGCATCCTTGAGTGCACTCTCGGCCTGGAGGAATTCCCCTTTCTTCGTGAGTGCCCAGCCACGCACGGCAAAGGCCATGGCATTGCGCGGGTTCAGTAGCAAAGCGTTGGAGGCGTTGGTGAGTGCCTCGTCGTACTGTCCGGCGAAGACCTGCACGCGCGCCAAGGCCACATGGAGCGCTGGGTCCTCTGGATTGGCCAGGATGGCTTGTTGGTATTTTTCTATGGCCTGCAATAATTTCCCTTGCTGGAAAAGTTCTTCGGCCTCGGTGACGTAGGTTTCCGGGGCACGCGTGGCGGTAGGGGTGGGGACAAAGGGTGGTGGAATGGTGGGGATGACGTAGCGATTGATATACGCCATGACACCAATGGCGAGCAGCAGGAGGGCAACGTAGTACCAACTGCCTACCAGCCTCCGTCGCCTGCGGCGCATGCTCCAGCGGGAACCTCGTAAATACATGGCGTCATCTTACCATTTGGTGAGAAGGAGTGTCAAGGTAGCGGATAGACGAATGGACGATGGACAATAGACGATGGACGATCGGAGATTTGCGGCACAGCGGTTGGGCAGGCAGGCGGTTACACTCTCCTGTCCGCCATCCTTTCGTATACCGTCCAGTATTCTCGTTTTTTCTCCATTCGCTTATTCGTTTCCCCCTTCGTTGGCAGTTCGCCCCAAGGCCTACTCTGGGCTATTCTATTCTGCCAGAGTTCGCCAACAGTATCCACCTTGACGTGGACACGAGGCGTTTCCTGTGATCTTCACGGTTGTAGAGCGGCTTCCAGGATCGCTTGCCCAATCTGTTGGGCTAGCAGGGGCTGATCGGCTTCCAGCAAGAGGACCAGGGTCAAAGGCGTACCAGCCCAGTCCGCCGGTGTGCCGGCCAGGTACCAGGTAATCGTCGTTCCCTGGCGTTGGGCCAGGCCACTCCATTCCCAAAACATTTTCTCGCTCATCCACGTTGCCTGCGCAACACGAACCTGTGCTTCTGAAAAGACCTGTTCCGGTGTGCTAAGCGGTGGCAGGATGACCCAGCCCTGCTGAGAAGTATGAACGGCCATAGCCAGGCGTGGTGCCGGACGGGTGCCTGCCTGACTGAGCGCGGCGGCTGCCAGGGAAACCTGCAACGGGCTGATCAGTAGCTCATCCTGTGGTGAGGAGGGCGGCGCTACCGGCAGGTGCAAGGCCGGGGCTGTGTAGAACCCCAGTCTTCGATACAGGGCCTGCTTTTCTGCGACGGACGCGTCCCTGGTTAGCCCCTCTACCTGCCAGAAGAATGGCAGTAACTCGCCAGGCGGATAGCGCCCTTGTGCGGCGCGGTTGAGCAACGGCGCGTTCGGGTCGGCGCGTAAAGCATCCGCATACGTCCCCAGATTATTCGGATCATAGCCGGGTTGAGAGGCCATGACCAGAATCTCGCCGCTACGCGCATTCAAGAGCACAGCCGCGCCACGCTGACCACGCAACCGGTCGTCGGCTGTTTTCTGTAAGTCCAGGTCCAGGCTCAGACGAACATCCAGACCAGGTGGGGGTTGCCCATAGAGCAAGTAATGCCACCAGATCAGACTGGCGGGATTGCCCTGTAAGCCGCGCAGATAGTCATCCAGGGCGGCCTCGAGTCCGGCCTGTCCGTAGACGGGGTGGGTATAGCCAAGGACGGGCGCCAGGTCGGGGTAGAGGTAGAGGCGCCGATAGTTGCCCGGTTCGCCTTGCGTAGTGACCAGAGGGCGATTCGCGCGGTCAAGCAAGGCGCCGCGCCGGACGTAGCGATCGGAAATGGAACGCCGGGCGTTATCGGTGCGCGTCAGCAGGTCTGGGCCGCGCCAGACGCCCCACCACAGGCTGGCCAGCAGGATCGCGATCAGGCCGCCTCCTAGAATGGCTGTCAGTCCCCAATATGGTCGCGCCGATTCCAGATAGGCTGGTTCCTCCTCGCCGGTCGCAGAAATCAACAGGAGAAGCAGTAAGGACAGAAAGGATGTTAGCAGGGAAGAACCGCCATACGAGAGGAACGGCAGGGTTACCCCGGTCAAGGGGAGGAGCCGCAGATTTCCCCCTATAATCACCACCGATTGCAGGCTCAGGTATACGGTCAGGCCGAGGGCCAGGAGACGCCGGAAGCGTTCGGGCGCGTGGAGGGCGACGCGCATGCCGCGCGCCAGCAGGATGCCTACCAGTACGACCAGCGCGGCCACTCCCAGCAGGCCACTTTCTTCCGCAATAGCCGAGAACAGGAAATCGGAAATGGCGATCGGCACCAGGCCCGGATTCCCCAGACCAGGGCCACGCCCGAACATGCCGCCGTTGGCAATGGCCATCAGGGATTGTACGATTTGGTACGAGCGTCCGCTGGGGTCCAACCAGGGATTGAGCCAGGCATCTATCCGTAGATGGACAACGTCTACCAGGACATACCCTATTCCCCCGGCCATTAACAATCCTACCAGGCCGAGGACGAGGAAACGCGCCTGATTCGTGGCCGCCCACAGGATCGCGCAGTACAAGAGCAGGAACAGCATGGCTGTCCCCAAGTCGCGTTGCAGGATCAGGAGCAAGAGTGCCAGGCCGGTCAGTATCACCGTTGGTGCCAGCAGAGTTATCGGACGGGATGGAAGGGGAAGATGCTCGGCCAGGTAGGCGGCCAGGTACACTATCAGGAACAGTTTGAGTGGCTCAGAAGGTTGGAAATACACGCCACAACATCCCAACCACAGACGCGGCCCGTTTCCCAGAGGATGTGTACCGAACAGAAAGGTCAACATGGTCAGCAGGATACCGCTGCTGAGCCAGAGATACTTGTAACGACGTAGGAACTGGAGTGTCGGGGAGAGGCGCAAGCCCAGGAGGAGGATGACGCCGCACACTCCCAGCCACAGAGTTTGTCGCAAGCCGTAATGGACGTCTAATCGCCAGATGGTCAACAGCCCCCAGCCACTCAGCAAAGCCGCGACCGGCATCAGAAACGGGTCAGCCTCTGGCAGGTATTTCTGCATTTGCAAATGGGCCAACCCAAACACCAGACACCAAACAACGAACCCCAGCCAGTGCCCCCAGCGCAGTTCCGCCTGCCAGGAGCGCTCACGGACCGCCGGCGATAGGGTCAGGGCCAGCGAAAACAGGAAGAGGAAGGAGGTGGCCAGCCACAAGAGACGGGATTGAACGTGACAGGAGGGGACCATAGAAGGCTGACAGGAAAAGACCGCCCTGCGACTGAGATCTCTACCCCTCGCCAGAGGGCGGGCGGAGAGCGGCGGAGATTTCTTCGCTATCCTCAATGCGAATCCAAAACGAGGTCTTACCGCAGGTGAACTGATCGCCGGAAATCACCACGGCCGGCGTATCCAGGCGTTGCTTGTTCAGCAGGGTGCCGTTGGTGGAGCGCAGATCTTCCAGCCACCAGTGATTATGGTGGTAGGTCAGGCGCGCATGACGCGCGGAGACGGTTTCATCCAGAATGGGGCAGTCACAGGTAACATCCCGCCCGATGACTACTTCCGGTTGCGAGAAGCGTCGGGTTTCGGCCAGGGAGGCGGGCGGCTGGAAGGTTAATTCGAGTACGGGTATTTTGCGACTGACCAGACGTTGCCCTTGCTGACGGACATCTTTCCATAAAGTAAAAAAGACCCACCCCACGAAAGCGTAGAGTGCCACGACGATCAGGGCGCGCAAAGCCAGGAACAGCGGTGCGCTCATAATGGAGCCTGCTCGTTATCCCGATCCAGGATCACAGTAGGTCGTTCGCTGCCTGCACTCGACTCCGGTTTCGTCTTGGCAGTTGGCCTCGAGACCGGCAAATCCTGCCCATAGATGAGCGTGACACCGGCCAGCGAAATGACGTCCCCTGGGTATAAGATGCTCTGCTTGACGCGCTGGTTATTGACGTAGGTGCCGCCGGTCGAGTTCAGATCGAAGATGACGTATTGTCCCTTGATGGCGCGCAATTGGGCATGGCTGCGCGAGACACGCGGATCATCCAGGACCACGTGATTGTCGAGCCGGCGGCCAATGTTAATGAGAGGGCGGGTGAGAGGAATGATCTTGACGCCGTTCAGGATTAGGAAGGCATTTGGAGGAATGGCTTCCTCGGCAGGAGCGCTGGTTGTCGGAGTCATCCCCAGGGTCTCCGCCGCTTCCCCCTCCCCAAAGGAAGCCAGAATACGCATTTCGCCTTCATTCAGGGAGGCGTCCGCCACAGTACGTACGACCGGCTTCGACAGGAAAGACCAACCGGCCTCGCTGCCGACTGTGTACAGTGCCTCGGCTAGCCTTTCCAGCAGATCGCCCTCGCTCGTCCAGCGCTGCAAGGTGGATGGGTGTGCCGTTAGAACGTACATATTGGGTGCCTGGGTCCCTTGCGGCGTGGAGCGCAGGTTTTCCTGCATGGAAAGTGCCAGTTTGCGGGCAATCTGCTCTTCCGGAGTGTAGCCCGGCAAGAAATGGAGCAGGTGCTCCTCAATCAGTACTTGCAGGCGGGTTTCCAGTTCATCTAGTTTCACATCTTTATTATAGGGCGATTGGCGTTTTTTTGGAAGGACGAGGGTGGGTAGACCATAGATCGTAGGATCGTGATCCGCGTATGGTTGGCCCAGACCAGCTGGTTGGGCGGATACTTGAGAGACTTTGCGATATTATCAATCCAGAGAGGTGATCCATGCCAGAAATGGCTTTTATACGTGAGCAGAAAATCCGTGAAGTATTAGAGCACGCGCTCCGTTTAATCGTGGAGGAGTATCAACCGGAAAAAGTTATTCTTTTTGGTTCGTATGCCTATGGTATGCCTGATGCCGAGAGTGACCTAGATGTACTTATTGTCAAAGAAACCAATGCAAGGCCTGTAGATAGACGCATCGCTGTTCGTACTCTGCTTCGCCCTTTGGAACTTCGCCCGACGGTCTCCCCTATCGTGTTAACGCCCGCCGAACTCGAAGAACGGCTGGCGATGGGAGATCCTTTTGTGGAAGAGTGCACCACGCGTGGGCAGGTACTTTACGAACGTTGATTCCCGCATTCCGGTCGACTGGTTTGCATGCGCCGAACGAGATTTGGCCGCGGCCCGTCATCTTTTGGCAGAACCAGAAACAGCCTTCATTATGCCGGCGGCAATGCTTTTGCAGCAGGCTGTTGAGAAGTACCTCAAGGGTTTCTTGCTGGCAAAAGAGAGCAAAGCCAGGCGCACACACGATTTACTTGAACTGCTCGACGATGCTATCCCATTTTTGCCAGAGCTAGCCTCTTTCGAGGCGGTGTGCATCAGGCTAACGGAGTACTACACCGAGCAGCGTTACCCCCCCCCATTGGTAGCCAGTGTGATTACTAGGGAGGAGGTGCTCCATTCTCTAGCAGAAGCGCAAGAATTGATCACTATCCTGAAGAATCACGTTGACCTTCGCCCCTCACACAGATAGAGCATCTCCAAATTACTTCTAGAGATTTGGGGGCTTTGCAGGGACGATATCCTCCCTTGCGTTTTTGTTGTCAATTCCCATCCCGTGTTCACTGTCGTCCACCGTCCCTTATCCATCGTCCATTGTCCATTGTCCATTGTCCATCGTCCATCGTCCATTGTCCAATAAAGGTATAATCGGCTGATGGAGCATGGGATGTTGACACGCGTAGTCTTCATGGGCTCACCTGCCTTTGCCGTCCCAATTCTTGAGGCCCTGGCGCGTCACTATGAGGTGGTCGGAGTAGTTACCCAGCCCGATCGGCCAGCCGGACGGGGCGGACTGCTGCGTCCACCGCCGGTCAAGGTGTGCGCCGAAGCGTTGGGACTGCCTGTGATTCAACCGGAGCGACTGCGCGAGGAGTACGCGATGGCACAACTTCGTGCCTGGGGGCCGCAGGTGATCGTCGTCGCGGCGTTTGGTCAGATTCTCAAGCCCGAAGTGCTCGATCTGCCTCCCCATGGTTGCCTGAACGTGCATGCCTCTTTGCTCCCGCGCTGGCGCGGTGCTTCTCCGATCCAGGCGGCTATCCTGGCCGGCGACGCGCAGACTGGGGTGACGATCATGAAGATGGATGCTGGCGTGGATACAGGGCCGATTCTGGCGCAACGCCCTATGCCCATTGCTCCTGACGATACGGCCCTGAGTCTCTCTGAACGCCTGGCGCACCTGGGCGCCGAACTCCTGCTGGAAGTGCTCCCGGACTATCTGGAGGGACGTCTGTTACCTCAACCCCAAGCGGAGCAAGGTGTGACGTACGCTCCTTTGCTGAAAAAAGAGGATGGTAGGCTGGATTTCCAGAAGAGCGCTGTCGAACTCGAACGACAGGTGCGGGCTATGAATCCCTGGCCGGGAGCCTGGTTCGAGTGGCGCCAGGCGCCGATCAAGGTCTGGCGCGCCCGCATCTCCCAGGAGGCCAGTCCTGGCGCCGGTCGGCGAGGCATTGTGGATGGATACCCGGCTATCGGCGCGGCGGATCAGTTTCTAGTTTTGGAAGAAATCCAGCCTGCCGGGCGCAAAGTCATGCCTGGCAAGGCTTTCCTGGCTGGAGCGCGCGAGTGGCTTCCGTGATTCGGAGCATAGCGGCAGCCTCTTGGGCTGGTGGAAGCCGAAGCTCATTCCGCAACGGCAGGCCATCATCTTGGGAGCTGTCTGGATCTCGCATGAACCTGGTTATATAGATATGCCTACTCTCGATGTGGCAGATCGCGATTGGACGGGTTAGGAGTCATCCATCCCCAGCGACTGCTTGAGTACAGGGATGTCTCCTTGCAGCCGGATAAGGTACGCCGATCATGACTTCATGCGCTCCTTACCTGGCGGCGTGGGGAGATTGACCTGCCTTGTGGAGGCAGACGGCCGGTCTTCGGCCAGGCCGGATGGGGCGGACAAGGTTTGCTTCCGCGAATGGCGAATACTCCGACTTGCCAGCCTGCAATTTTTGAGTATACTTTGGGCTCGACGGCTCCGCCGTTGGTTCTTTCTGTGAGTGAACCCTGGCCACACTAGTGTGAGAGGCTCTACTCGATAGCTCTGCCGCCGCGAGCGTGGTGGCCATTCGCTATACATGATTTGGTAGAACGGATATATGCGTATACCGGCAGTATTTTTGGATCGTGATGGCACCATTATTGAGGATAATGGTGACCTTTCTGACCCATCGCAAGTGGTCTTCTTTGATGACACAGTTGAGTCGCTTCGTCGTCTATCTGCTCATTTCGCGCTCTTTATTGTCACCAACCAGTCTGGGGTAGCGAGGGGCACGCTCACCATGCAACAGGTGGACCGAGTCAATACGCACATTGTTTCGCATCTTCGCAGACATGGTATTTGTATTCTGGCCAGTTATGTTTGTCCCCATCAACGTGCGGACGGGTGCGCGTGTATCAAACCGAACCCGTACTTTATCAAGAAGGCCGAACAGGAGTTCGGGATTGATCCTGGAGAATCGTTCGTCATTGGCGATCATCCCCATGATGTCGAGTTTGCGATGAATGCAGGGGCACGGGCTATCTACGTGCTTTCCGGCCACGGGATGAAGCACCGGCACGAACTGCCACACGAGACCGTGATCGCCGCCGGGATTCGCGAGGCCACCGAAATTATCCTCCAAACAAGCAAACTGGCGGAGCAACGTATCCTCGGATGGAGGCAGGAGGCGAATCGCAGTGGGTAGTTTCTGCACTGTTGTGAGTTGTCTGGATGGTCGGGTACAGTTGCCCGTGATCCGCTACTTGCAGAGGCGCTTCAACGTTGCCTATGTTGACACCATAACTGAACCGGGTACGAACCTCATCTTGGCCCGTCAAGAGGATCGGGATGTGGTTCAGTCTATCTTGAGACGGGTGTGTATATCTGTTGAAAAACACGCCTCTGTGGGTATTGCGTTGGTAGGACACTACGACTGTGCAGGAAACCCAGCTAAGGAAGAAGAACAGCTACAGCATCTCATGGATGGAGTGGCGTTTCTTCGACACCATTATGGGGAAATACCAGTGATTGGTCTCTGGGTAGATGCGCACTGGGAAGTGAAAGAAGTCGTGAGCAGTACTTAGCGGCGACCAGGGCGCAGCAAGCGACGTCGCTTCGCGGCCTGGTTGAGGTACCACTGTTGGACATAGACAGAGCGGTGGTGATGTAGCACCCAACACTGCGTCTTGCGTGAATGTCAAAAAGGTTATTTTACCGCTGAGATCGCAGAGTATGCAGGGACTGATCATGAGAACTCTGTGCTCCCGGCGCTCTCTGTGGTTGGGTGTGTCCCAAAAACGTCGGGGGAGAGATCG
>FWWL01003987.1_pt1 | contig 10995 bp, 7 predicted proteins | sample 2228331 | NCBI WGS metagenome assembly FWWL01 (sample SAMEA103939775, study PRJEB20133) | metagenome
CTTGTAAGTTGTCTGCGCCACCCCTTGAACGGTTACCGTCTCAATCTGTTGTTGAATACGCTTCTCCCCCACCCCTGCCGTGACCATAAACCGCACAACCGTTCCATCCGGCACGGGATTACGATTGTGGTCATAAATCAATCCAGTACGTATGGAGATAACGTCACCCACTCTAAACGAGGGGGCTTCCGTTGCCGTTATTTGAGGGGTATTTGAGGGAATTGCGGCACCTTCGCTCCCAACCGGCTCCACTATGATGGGAATCACCTGCGTTGGATCGGGTGAAGTCGCCGTGATAAGATCGTAGCCTATCCCGGGCACTGAAACCGGAGACGCCCCAACTGGCACAACTTCCTGAAAAAGCACGCGTGCGGCCATGTCCAGGAAAGGCGGCGCTTTACTATACACGGCATAATAGGCGGTTAACTTACTAATGTCGGTGGCATCCAAATAATAGGGGGCATTGAAGGCAAATACAATGACCCGTTTATTGCGGATCAGATCGGGACGTTCGGCCAACAATCGTCGCAAGGCGTTGGCTTCCGGATGCCCGCGGCGTGGATTCAAGATCGAGAAAATCACCCATTCGGCTTGACGCAGATTGTTATCCAAGGCGGTCATTTCCTGCCCGCCGTTCAAATAAGCGGTAAGGTCCTGAAATGAATAGGCAGAAAGATAGGCTTCGTTGATCTGACCGCCTGCCTGAGGCCCGTAAAGACGCACAATAGCCTTCTTCAATCCATCTACAGCGAATACCGATTGCTCCGGGCAGGTGCTGCATTGACGGGCGTTCTCTACATCCGTGAAGAAGATCATCCCTTCTCGAGGTGCAGGCGGACGAGGCAGGGCATCACTTAAATCTGCCGCATCTGGGCTGAGCAGGGTAACAGATTGACGGGCAACTTCAAAGACAACAGATTGAGAGCGCCCTACCTCGTTCAAGGCAATTGCTTCGGGAATCACATCTTCCAGCACAAACGAAGGATACAAACGAAATTTGAGGGTCAGGATGCGCAATACCGAAGCGTCCACCCTTTCCGCGAAGGCTGGATCTTCCAGATATTTCTGAACAAAAGCATCCAGCGTCTTCGCAATCGAGTCGAAGGCATCTGTATCTCCTGACCCCACAAAATTATTCAGGTAAAGCAGATCATTGCCCGCCAGAAATGCTGTGCGCGCTACCAAGCGCGGGTCAAAATTCTGTCCAGTTGGATCAAAAAAGCGCTTTACCGCATTGCTCCCCAGGTTGTCGCTAATGATCAGCCCGCCCCCCTGATACCAGATGCCAATCGGCTCAAGTTTGAGCAATTGTTCCAGCGCCGTGGCATCTAATGAGATCGGGCGTGTGCTGGCACGAATATTCCCTTGAAATCCCTGGTAGCGAATATGCGAGACGAGTACCCCATCTGGCGAAATGGGATCTCCAGGAAGCGCCTGGGTCACCGCAAAGAAAGGTGCCAGTTCAACTTGCTTAAGTTGTTCCAGCGATTTCCTGACCGTGGCCACCTCTTCTTCGGGTGAACGATCGGAACTGCCCTGACCCGGAAAATGCTTCGCGATGACCGCAATTCGCCCGTTGCTCCCGGCGTGCACCCCTCGAATGAACGCCTTTCCCATCTCACCTACCCAATAAGGATCACCACCAAACGTGCGTGTTCCCAAATCTTCACCGCTGATGCCCAGATTTGGCACATCTAACACGTCTAAGGATGGACCAAGGTAGAGGTTAAACCCCAGGGCATAAAGTTCTTTTCCCAGAACCTGCCCCACTTGTTCAGCCAGTGCCGGTTTCCAGGTGGCACCCACCGCCATGGCACTGGGCAAGGGGGTCACCCCATTGAAAATTTGATCATTGGGATATAAATCCCCCTCCTGCGATATTCCCACCAACAAGGGAATGTAAGTTAGAGCCAGGGGCTGCCCACTTCGAACATCCATAGCAGGGGTCTGAGTGACATCCCATGCTACCTGTTGTAGATTGCGAATTAAAGCCGCAGTTTGGGCCACCGTACCTTCGGGGCCAGTGAAGTTATCATTGGCAGCACTGAGAACCACACCCCCAATATGGTAGCGGGTAATAAGCGTATGAATCGGCGTGCCCGGGCTGACATCACGGCCTTGAAACCCCACCAGGAACAATTGTCCCACCTTTTCCTCAGGCGAAAGACGAGCCAAAAGTTCACGCGCACGGTCCTCAGCGCTATTGGGGGAATTTTGAGCAAGACTCCGCGTGGATGATCCACCTAGAAGAGCCATCAGGGCAAGGATTAGCAAACCAATACGCACCACCCACCCGGAGTAGCGGTTCGCGCGCCCATCTTCAATCTTAGTCTGCCTACTTCGGCTCATAACCTCGCAACCACCTCGTCCACGGAGCCAGCCTCAAGCCCCGTCACCCGAGAGCGAATCTGCATAGCCAGAATCGGATCGTCCGTAAACACCCCATCCACCCCCCAACGGAAAAGAGTCTCCAGGTCCTCTGCACGGTTGACCGTCCAAACGTGAATACGCCGTCCACGTTGATGCTCATGCCTTATCCACTCAGGGGTGACGTCGGCAAGATAGGGGTGAATGATGCGCGGTGAAACCCAGTGCATCAGGTCAGAACGCGCTATCCAGCCCGAGCGCCCCTCCAAAGCCAGCAAAGCCACCGGACATTCTGGCAGCCGGCGACGAATACGGAGCAGGTTCCAGGGATTAAACGAGGAAAAAAGAACACGTTCCTCCAGGTGATATTCACGGACTAACTGCGCCACCTTGACTGGAAGGGGGTCCAGCGGAGCATTGTAGTTGGTTAATTCCACATTGATGAACAAGCGTTGACCTAATTCTTCAAATACTTCGCGTAATAAGGGGACCTTCTCGCCACGATAAGCCTCTGAGAAGAAGGACCCCGCATCCAGCCTTCTGATTTCCTCAAGACGTAAGCGGCGTACTTCACCACGACCGTTAGTCGTGCGGTCAACAGTCATATCGTGGATGACCACCACCTCGCCATCGGCGGTTAGTTTCGCATCCAACTCAATGGCTTCCACACCTTGTTCAGCCGCCAGACGGAAGGCTGCCAGGGTATTCTCCGGAGCGTATGCCGAGGCTCCGCGATGCGCAAAAATGACAGGTTGAGGCAACTTCTCCAACATACTCACAACTCAACAAAGTAAGATTCTGCTGCCCGATCAATGAGATCGGTGCTCATTTCTGGCTCTACACCCAGATAGCGCGAGATATCCAGAATCTGATCGCATAAATCTCGCGGGTGGGAAGCGCGTAGATTGCGGTTGCGCTTGATATAGTGTTCCTGTAGCAGATAAGCCAGACCCTGGTCGCTGTATTTGACCCCTTTTTGAGCGGCCACACGGCGGAAAATCTCACGATACTCTTCGTAAGAAGGATCTTGGATCTCAATCTTATGACGCAAACGTCTCAGGAACGCCTCATCTACCAAGTCCTTAGGGGGAATATTGGTGGAGAAAATGACCAGCACATCAAACGGAATCTCAAACTTTCGTCCGGTGTGCAGAGTCATATAATCAATGCGATTTTCAAGCGGCACAATCCAGCGATTCAGCAGATCGCGCGGACGTACTAGCTGACGCCCAAAATCGTCAATCAACAAAATACCTCCGTTTGCCTTAACCTGGAACGGGGCCTCGTAATATTTCAGCGTATCATCAAAGACCAGATCCAGACCAGCCAGGGTGAGTTCTCCCCCGGTTACAATGAAGGGGCGCCGGATCAACACCCAGCGGGGGTCGCGTCTTGCACCGGTGCGCAGCGCACCAGTTCCCTGGGCTACGTTTTCTTCGGGTACGCGCTGGTGATTTACCGAATCATAAAGTTTTATAACCTGGCCATCCACATAAAGCGCGTACGGGATATACATGCTCTGCACCTGGATCAAATCCCCAATGGCGCGGGCTACCGAGGTTTTACCGTTACCAGGTGGGCCATAAAGGAAAATCGAAGTACCCGAATTGACCGCCGGTCCAATTCGCTGATAAGTGCTTTCAGAAAGAACCAGATGAGAGAGCACCTGGCGCAGGAGACGGCTGGTTACCTGAAGACGCCCTCGACTCTGTTTGCGAATTGCCTCGTTATAGGCATGCAAGGGCACCGGTGCAGGACCCGCATATTGGCTGCGTTCCAGTGCTTCTCGTGCGCGTGCGATGCCAACACCTGTAATTCCATAAACATACGCGCCCTCCCCTAAACCCATTTGCGAAGTGCGCACCTCGATGCATTTTTCACGTTTTAATGCATCCAGGATCTGATCCACCACCCCTGTAAAAGGTAAGGCGATCTCCTCCGCCACCTTAAAACCGCTCATGTACCCCTGGAAATAGAAGATCTTAAGCACCAGATCTTGCAGCCAGAGGGGAGAGAGACCGGTTTCGTCTATCCGGGTGATCGGAGGTGGAACAAAAGGAGGAGGCTCAACCGGGGGCAGTGAGGTATTGCCGGTTGTACCGGGGCGAGCAGGGGTACTCATCCTTTTTGACCTCCATCATGAAGGAATAATTGTCTGGTTGTTTCCGATTATAGCATGCAGCGGCTTGCATGATTAGCCTGCCTTTTATATAATGCTTTCATGATGAAAGTCAGCGTAGTTATTCCGGTTTATAACGAACGCCAAACCATTCGTGAGATCGTACAGCGCGTCCTAGATACCGGCCTGATTTACGAGGTCATTATTGTAGACGATGGCTCCACCGACGGAACGCGCGAGATCTTAAAAGAGCTGGAAAACCTGCCTCCCATTCGCGTGATCCTGCACCCGGCAAATGCCGGCAAAGGAGCCGCCGTACGCACCGGCATTCAAAACGCTCGTGGTGATGTGATTATCATTCAGGATGCAGATTTGGAATACGATCCTCGAGAATACCCCAAACTCCTGCGTCCCATTGAAGAAGGCATTGCCGAGGTGGTATACGGCTCCCGATTCTTAGGAGGTGCACGTCGCCCCATCCTCTTCTGGAACATGGTCGCCAACCGCTTGCTGACTCTTATCACCAATGTGCTCTATAACAACATCCTGAGCGACATGGAAACCGGATATAAGGTCTTCAAGCGCGAGGTAATTCAGAATATACCCTTGCGGGCACAGCGCTTTGACTTTGAACCCGAGTTCACGGCTAAAATCCTCAAGCGCCGTATTCGAATTTACGAAGTGCCCATTGACTTCAACCCACGCGATTACTCCGAGGGAAAGAAAATCAAAGCCTGGGATGCATTTGAGGCGCTCTGGGCGCTCATCAAATACCGCTTTGTAGATTGAAAACCTACTCAGCCGGTTTAAAATCTCGTAAGGTCAGTTGCAGAGTTTCCTGACCGTTATAGCGATTGACTCCCAGGCTGTACATGACATCTAGCCTCGAGGTTACCTCCCCCAACCGTTCGCCCTGACCAAAGGCAATCGCATCATAGATAAAACGTCCATCGCTAAGTTTCAGCGAAAGATGCCGTCCCTCAGCCCCCACCTGACGGGCTGAACGCACCTCTACCCCCCGCGAGACAAAGGTGGCTTCAGGATTACCCAACCCAAAGGGCTCAAACTGCTGTAAATAAACCAGAAGATCGGGGCGCATTTCTGAAAGCGATATCTCCAGATCTGCCCGCAATACCGGTTTAAGCACACGTTCGCGCAGTGTTTGCTCAGCAACCTCCTCCAGGCGCTCAATTAACTGAGAAAGTCTCTCGGTGCGCACCGTAAAACCGGCTGCAAGAGCATGTCCACCATGTCGGTCAAGCAAGTCTGCACACTGATCCAGGGCCTCAGTAATGTGAAACTCGGGGATGCTCCGGCAGGACGCTTTCGAAAACGTCTCTCCCCGCATCCCAACCACGGCAGGGCGGTAATAAGCCTCGGCCAATCGTGAGGCCACCAATCCGACAATTCCTTCGTTAAAGCCCTCTTCAAAAACCACCAGAAGAGTACGTGAATGAGGATCATGAATGATTTCTTCCGCACGGCGCTGCATTTCCTGAGTCAAGCGCTGTCGCTCCCGATTGCGGTTATCCAGCACTTGAGCCAGGTGCGCGCACACCTCAGGCTCGCGGGCAACCAGCAGTTGATAGGCGTCCATGGCGGTCTCTAGACGCCCGGATGCATTCAAGCGTGGTCCCAGTATGTACCCAATTGCCTCAGCGTTTACACGTGTCAGATCATAACCAGCAACACGGGCCAGGGCTGCCAATCCCATCCGTTTCGCCTGGCGCATTTGTACAATGCCCTGCCGGACCAAGCCCCGATTTTCTCCTACCAGCGGCACCACATCGGCTACGGTGCCCAGTGCAACCAGATCCAGCCAATCCGCAGGTTCAACCCCCGGCACCGGACGCCGCTCAAAAAGGGCCTGAACCAGTTTATACACCACACCCACCCCAGCCAGATGCTTTTCGGGGTAAGGGTCCGCAGGACGTTTGGGAGATACCACTACTCGCGCTGGGGGTAATTCGCTTTGAGGGTGATGGTGATCAGTCACAATGATATCCAGGCCAAGTTGTCTGGCATAAGCCACTTCGTCGATCGAACGAATTCCACAATCAACGGTGACGATTAGATTGGCTCCGCCACCTGCCAGTTCCTCAATAGCAGCAACGTTTAAACCGTATCCCTCATCAAAGCGACTGGGAATGTAAACCCTTACGTGGCTAGCCCCCAATGCTTGAAGCGCCTCGTACAAAAGGGCACTTGCCGTAACGCCATCCACATCGTAGTCCCCATAAATTATGATCTGCTCGCCATGATCAATACCCCACAACAGGCGTTCGACCGCCTCTTTTGTATCGCTTAGCAGCCAGGGATTGTGCAGCAACGCTTCTCCGATCAAAAACGCCTCAGCCTGTTCATGGGTTTCAATACCCCGGTTATAAAGCAACTGGCGCACCGGAAAGGGATAAGCGCTCAAGGCCGTATCAACGGCGGGTGGAAGAGGAGGATAGATTTCCCAGCGTTTTTCTGCTCGAGGAGGCATTTTTATCCGTTCTCCTCATTGCGAGGTTCGATGTAAATCCGCGGCAACCGCGCCATCATGCTGGTCGCAACTTCATAGTTAATCGTCCCCCAACGTTGGGCAACTTCCTCGACTGAGATACACGCGCCTCCCTGACACCCAAAAACAACCACTTCATCCCCTGGAACGGCTTCATTCACCCCATCCAATTGAATAATGATCTGATCCATACAGGGGGTTCCCAAAACTGGCACCCTTTGCCCTCGGATCAAAACTTCATTCCCCAAGACCCGACGTATTCCATCAGCATACCCTGCGGCAACAACACCGATTCGCTCACGGCCCCTGGTTACATAACGATGTCCATACCCCACACCGCTGCCCGGCGGTAGGATTTTGAGAGAAATCAGTCGGGCTTTCAGTGCCATCGCAGGGAGCGGGGTTTCGGGCGATGGGTGCAATCCATAGAGTGCAATGCCCGCCCGTACCAGGTCGTATCGCGCCTGGGGAAAGTTGAAAATGGCAGCCGAATTGCTGGCATGTACCCAGCGAGGACGCAGTCCCAAAGCGGTTAAGGCGTGTACCACTTCATCAAAGCGCCGTATTTGTTCCAGGGTTGGACCCGGATCGCTCTCATCAGCACGGGCAAAGTGGGTATAAAGCCCCTCCACTTCCAAACCACGCAACCCTGTTACCCAACGAACAAACTCCACCGCCTCGTCAGGTAGCACACCCAATCGCCCCATGCCAGTATCCACTTTGATATGGACACGTAACACCCTCCCTAAGGCCTGTGCACGCATGGCATAGGCTTCCGCAGTGGCAGGATCAAACACTGTAAAGCGGATATCCCGGGCTATAGCCTCATCTACCCAACCTGGATTCGTGTACCCCAAAACCAAAACCCGGATTTCGCTTCCAAACCGACGCACATCAAGCGCTTCCTCAATGCGCGCCACCCCGCACCAATCAGCCCTTGCCTGAATGAGAGCAGGCACAACCCCGCTGATGCCATGCCCATACGCATTCGCCTTGATCACCGCCATCACCGGTCGCTGGCTGATGGTCTGCAGGAGATGATAGTTATGCTGAATGGCCCCCAGATCCACTTCTAACCAGGTGGTGAGCGCGTCATTCATAGGGGTATAGTATAAGCACCTCTCGCTCTCTCAGCAAGGCATTCGCTAATTTGTAACCCGTAGACATGAGCATTAAATCATCCAGTGCGTTGGTTGACCCAGTCCCCCATCGCTCTTAAAATAAAAACCGAGGGATATGGTGTTCTTACCGGCTGGTTTCTACCGCCCCGATCACGATCCGCCCTCCTAAGGGAGCTTAGAATCGCGCTGGCGGAAAGACTGTTCTTTTTTACTGATGCTTACAGCCCGGATTTTAACCGCCCAAGGAGCGTTTTCTATGTTCAACAACCCCTTCCCCTCCAAGCGTGCACCTGCTTATGCGGATGTCCCGGATGAAAAGTGGTATGACTGGCGTTGGCAACTTAGCAACCGCTTGAACACGGTTGAGGAATTTGAACGCGTTTTGAATCTTACCGAAAGCGAACGGAAAGCCCTTAGCCAAAAAGGCCTCTTCCGCGTGGATGTGACCCCCTACTTCGTGTCACTCATTAATCCCAATGACCCCGAAGACCCCATTCGCAAACAGGTGATCCCGCGAGAGGAAGAAATTGTGCCCTTCACGGGAATGATGGAGGATTCATTGGCAGAGGATCAGCACTCTCCTGTGCCCGGCTTGGTGCACCGCTATCCCGACCGGGTACTGATGCTGGTCACAACGCAGTGCGCCTCCTACTGCCGTTACTGCACCCGTTCGCGCATTGTAGGCGACCCAAGCGCCACCTTCTCCCGCAGTGAATTTGAAATGCAATTGGATTACCTGCGTCACACCCCACAGGTACGCGATGTTCTCCTTTCTGGGGGCGATCCTCTGACCCTAGCTCCCCGATTGCTGGAGGAACTGCTCCAAAAATTGCGGGAGATCCCTCACATCGAAATTATTCGTATTGGAACGCGCGTGCCGGTCTTCCTACCCATGCGCATCACAGATGAATTATGTGACATGCTGGAAAAATACCACCCATTGTGGATGAACATCCACGTCAACCACCCCAACGAAATCACCAAAGAACTGGCCGAGGCCTGTGACCGCCTCTCGCGAGCCGGTATCCCGCTAGGTAACCAATCTGTGCTTCTGGCAGGCATCAACGATTGCGTTCATATTCAGCGTAAACTGGTACATGACCTGGTCCGCATCCGCGTTCGCCCCTATTATCTTTACCAGTGCGACCTGGTAGAAGGTGCTGGTCATTTTCGTACTCCAGTAGCAAAAGGGATCGAGATCATTGAAGGGCTGCGGGGGCACACATCTGGGTATGCAGTGCCCACCTACGTGGTTGATGCACCGGGAGGTGGGGGCAAAATTCCGGTCATGCCCAATTACTTGATCAGCATGTCCGATCATAAAATAGTGCTGCGCAACTACGAGGGCTACATTACCACCTACGAAGAACCTATTGAGTACAAACCGCATGACCCTAAAACATGCTTCTACTGCCAGAATAAACGCCCAGAACCTGGGCAGAAAGGCATTACCGCCCTACTGGACGGTGAGGAGATGTTCATAAAACCAGAAGGATTCGATCTGCTTCATCGGCGCGGCGGCGAAGTGCATCGCCTGCGCGCTGACCCCTCGAAATGGAAACCCCTTGGGATTGGTAACGAAGAAGCAGATCCCGCCTAAAACCCTATAAAATACATTCACATAAGGAGGTATCTATGCATTACCGACGTTTGGGTCGTTCTGGGTTAAAGGTGAGCGAGATTTCATTGGGGGCCTGGGTGACCTTTGGTAACCAGATCGACGAAAAAACCGCCATCGATTTGATCCATGCCGCCTACGACAATGGGATCAACTATTTCGACAATGCCGATGTGTATGCCAATGGACAGGCTGAAATTGTGATGGGCAAGGCCATTAAAGACCTGCCCCGCGAGGCCCTCGTAATCTCCAGCAAGGTTTTCTGGCCGACCATGCCGGGGCCGAACGGACGCGGCCTTTCTCGCAAGCATGTTATGGAGTCCATTCACGCATCATTGCGACGTCTGGGCACGGATTACGTTGACCTGTATTTCTGCCATCGCTACGATCCCGACACGCCACTTGAAGAAGTGGCACGGGTCATGGATGATCTGGTACATCAGGGCAAGGTGCTTTATTGGGGCACCTCGGAGTGGCGCGGCGCTCAAATCACCCAGGTATATGGCATTTGTCGTCAATATGGGCTTGTACCGCCAACCATGGAACAACCCCAATATAATCTTTTACATCGCCGCCGAGTGGAAGAAGAACTGGCGCCAGTATGCCATGAACTGGGCATTGGGCTGACAACCTGGAGCCCATTGGCATTTGGCATCCTCACCGGCAAATATAACGATGGTATCCCGGCCGGCAGCCGGGCTTCGCTCCCTGACATGGCCTGGATTCGGGATATGCTCACCCCCGACCGCATCGCGAAGGTGCGTCAATTAACCGACCTGGCAAAGGAACTCAGCCTCACCCCGGCGCAACTTGCCATTGCCTGGGTGCTACGCCGCAAGGAAGTTTCCAGTGTCATCACAGGGGCAACCCGTCTTGAGCAACTGGATGAGAATCTCGGAGCAGCCGAGGCAGTGGACAAACTCACAGATGACGTGCTGGAGCGAATTGATCGCATAGTAGGGGTCCCCAGCGACAACGACTAACTTACACCACCCAGAAAAATCAAAACGCGGTGATTCACCTCACCGCGTTTTTTATTTTCATTCGGAAACTCAGATTCGGTAAGGGAGACTCAGGCTTCTTTTCTGGCTACACCGCCCAGAATGACCATCCGCACCTCTGGTAGGTCAGTGTACCAAATCAGAAATGCGGAGAGCCCCATTGCCACCAGCGTCATCAAGACATACGGGGCATTAAATACCTGACTCCCGTCCACATTAACGGTAACGCGGGAAAGCACCAGCATTAGCCGGCTAATAATATT
>FWWL01008648.1_pt1 | contig 10994 bp, 8 predicted proteins | sample 2228331 | NCBI WGS metagenome assembly FWWL01 (sample SAMEA103939775, study PRJEB20133) | metagenome
CGCTTGGTGAGAGATGAGGTTTGTAGGGCGAGTTGACAACTCGCCCTACAAAAAACACGTGGTCAGTTGAGATGCGGATACGCGATCAATGTCAGGAATTCGATGAACTGGTCGCTCAGACAAAGTTCGTCGAGAATTTCGGCGGCTTCCTCGTAACGGTCGACCGATGTACCGCCCAGTTTGGCAAGTTCCTCGTCACGAATCTGCTTGTACAGCCCTCTCATGACGGGGCGAACATCACTCAGCGCCGCGCCGTGATGAATCCACTGCCAGATTTGCGAGCGTGAGATTTCGGCGGTGGCGGCGTCCTCCATCAAATTGTTGATTGCCGCGGCGCCGTTGCCAAGCAGCCAGGCGTTCATGTACTGCAGCGCCACGCTGATGTTGAGACGCAGTCCACCCTCCGTGATCGAGCCGCCCGGCACAGAGATGTCGGTGATCTGGCTTGCCACGACGTTGACATCCTCGCGTAGGCGATCCTTCTGGTTGGGCTTGTCGCCAAGATAGTTGTTCGCCACCTCAAGCACGGTCGGCACCAGGTCGGGATGCGCCACCCACGTGCCGTCACAGCCGTCGCCGAACTCGCGCAGCTTGTCCTCGCGCACTTTGGCAAGCGCGTTCTCGGTGACGACCGGGTCGCGACGGTTGGGGATGAACGCCGCCATGCCGCCGATAGCGTGGGCGCCATGTTTGTGGCAGACACGCACCAGACGCTCGGTGTAGGCACGCATGAAGGGCACGGTCATCGTCACCTGCGCGCGGTCGGGTAGAATTTGGTGCTCGTTCTTGGCGAACTTTTTGATCACGCTGAAAATGTAATCCCAGCGACCGGCGTTGAGACCGGCGGCGTGCTCGCGGATTTCGTAGAGAATCTCCTCCATCTCCAGCGAGACGAGGATCGTTTCGATCAAAACCGTGGCGCGGATCGAACCGCGCGGGATGCCGAGCGCGTCCTGCGCGGCATTGAAGACATCGTTCCAGAGCCGCGCTTCCAGGTGACTCTCCAGCTTGGGCAAGTAGAAGTAGGGGCCGCTGCCGCGGTCGAGCAGTTCTTTGGCGTTGCGGAACATGTACAACCCGAAGTCGAACAGGCTGCCCGAAATCGGCTCGCCATCGACAAGCACATGCTTTTCGACCAGATGCCAGCCACGCGGGCGCACAAGCAGCGTCGCCACCGTCTCGTTGAGCGTGTAGCGTCGGCCGTCCGGGTTGTCGAAAGAAATCGTGCGGCGAATGGCGTCACTGCAGTTGATCTGACCGAGGATCACATTCTCCCACGTCGGCGAGAGGGCGTCCTCGAAGTCGCCCATAAAGACCTTGGCGCCAGAGTTGAGCGCGTTGATCATCATCTTGCGTTCGGTAGGGCCGGTGATCTCGACGCGACGGTCGTTGAGGTCAGCGGGTGCAGGTGCAACCTGCCAGTCGGAGGTGCGAATCCACTCGGTTTCGGGCAGGAAGCCGGGAATCTCGCCGGCGTCGAAGTGCTTCTGGCGTTCCTTGCGTGCAGCCAACAGCTCGACGCGACGCGGGTTGAATTGACGATGCAGTGAAGCCACAAAAGCCAGGGCTTCAGGCGTGAGCACTTCTGTCACTGCGGGCGTAATCGCGCCGACGATTTGCACGCCGGCAGGCATCGTTTGGGTCATCGGTTCACTCCTGTTTGTTGCTATTGGCCCCGACTCGTGCTTTGCACCCGGTCGGTGTGCCAGGAAGTTGGTTGAATTCTGAACGCTTGACGAGGCTGCTTCCGCTACTCTACCAACCAGATGTTGTGTATCAATTCAGGCTGTGTGGCATCGATCTGCCTGAACACGGTTGAAGGTCATCAACCGTGCAGCACAGGCGTCTTACTTTCCTGCAGTTGCTTGACCCAGTCGCTGATATGTTCAGCGTACGCGTGGTTTGGCTGAGATACGACGATCGGCAAGCCAAATTGCACGGCGACATTCATGGCGTCGGTGGCGGGCGGAAAGACATCGAACAGCGGGCGGTCGAGGCGATTTTCGATCTCGCGCAGCGAGAGCAGCATGGCGCCCTGGCGATTGACGCCAATCAGTTGGATGGCAATGGTGTTGCTGTAGTTGACAATCTGCTTCACGCGCTGTTGCGCTGCGGCAACGCTCGTGACCTCCGGCTCCAGGATGACGAACACCTGATCGCTACTTTTGAGAATCGTCTCCGTCGCCTCATCGATGGCGGGCGGCAGATCGACGCATTGTGTGATCAACCGCGCCAACAACGCGCCCGCCAGCCCGGCGCTCATCGCACCAAATTCCTCAGCTTTCTGGGGCCCGCAAAGTACGCGCACGCCGATGCTCGTTTCCAGCAAGAGCCGGCTCACCACCTGGTCGGTAATCGCCATCGGTTCGAGCGGACGCAGCGCCGCCAGCGAGATGGTCGGTTTCAGGTTGAGATGGGCGGCTACGGTGCCGAAATCGGGGCGAAACTCCAGCAAGATGACCTGTTTGCCGTCGTCCGCCAATTTCGCAGCCAGGTTGACCGCCAACGTGGTCACACCGACGCCCCCCTTTGCGCCGATCAAACTGAAGACGCGGCCCGACTTAGCGGCTGCGCTCTTGCGCAGCAGCGAATGGCGCGCCAGCAACATTTCGACGCGCGTCAACAACTCGCGCGGGTCAACTGGCTTGGTCAGGTACTCGTCGGCGCCCGCGCGCAGCCCAGTGATCTTTTCCTGCACCTGACCAAGCCCACTCAACATAATCACAGGAAGAGTTATCGTTTCGGGGTCTTTGCGCAGCTCGGCGCAGACGTCGAAGCCGTTGAGAACCGGCATCATCACATCCAGAATCACCAGATCCGGCTCTTCAGACCGAATCATCTCAAGCGCCTGTCTACCATCTGCAGCAACGATTACTTCGTGATGTTCCAACTTCAGCGTATTGACGATCAGCCGCTGAAGCATTAGATCGTCGTCGGCTACCAGAATCTTGGCTGGCATGTTCCGTTTCCTCTCACGATTGTCAATACTGCAAACGTGCAAAGTAAGTCTGCTCTGCCGCAGCGCGCGCCTGCTGGAGCGTGTAGATACCACGATCTTCAAGCAGCGGAATCATGCGGAGGAAAATTTCGCCCGTTACGATCGCGTCACCTAACGCTGTATGCCTGCCCAGCGCCTGCACCCCCAGTCGTGCGGCAATATCTTCCAATCCGTGCCGCTCTTCTTCGGGATGAATCACAGCAGACAACAACAGTGTATCCAAGATCGGGTTATCAAAGCAAACTCCAACGCTGCTCTCTTTTTCCTGGAACATGCGCATGTCAAAAGCCAGATTGTGGCCGACCAGCACGGTGTCTTCAACAAAAGCATGAAAGCGCGGCAGCACCATGTCGATGGTTGGCTGGTCACGCACCATGGCGTCCGTGATGCCGTGAATTGCCGTCGCTGTCGATGGGATGGGTCGCTGCAGATCGACCAACTGCTCGAACGCTTCCTGACGTAACAGGCGCCCGTTGACGATGCGCAGCGCACCGATCGAGATAATTTCATCGAGACCGGGCGTCAAGCCGGTGGTTTCGGTGTCGAAGACCGTGCAGGTCAACGCCCGCAGCGGTCGCGCATCGAGTTCAGGCCGCTGACCAGGTTGGTGAAAGAGGTCAAAGTCGTAGTATTCGGGGCGGCTTTCGATGGTTGACTGAAGCATGAGCGGCGTCGGGCTGGTGCGGGCAACTGGGCTACTCGCCGTAGCTGTGGCGCGCGGCAGCAGCAGGCGGAAGTAGGCGCGATCACGGGTGTTGCTGATCTGAAACCAGACTTCACCGCCATGACGTTCAGCGACCTCGCGCAAGGTAATCACACCGTCGCTGTCGTCGGTGACCAGGGCGCGCTCTTTCCATGCCTGCCATACCCCAGCATCGGTCATGTGGATGAGCCAGCCGATGTCGAAGGCGGCGTAACGCTCCGCTGCGCTGAGCGAAAGCGTGATGGATTTCACACCGAAGTCAGCGCCAAGCATCTGCGCAACCTGCGAAACGCCTTGCACCAACGTATAGCTATCGATCTTGAGCACCAATGACTCATCGACATCCAGCAACACGCCCTCGACCTGTAGCCGCTCGCTGAGGTGGCGCTGCACTGCCCAGAGCATGTCGGATGCCGTGATCTCTTCTAATTGCCACTGTGCGCGCAGGTCGCTGGCATAGGCGCGCATGGTGTGATCGAGTTGCTCGCTGAGTCCCTGCGCCTCTTCGTGGATCACCTGTTGGAAGCGATCGCGCTGCGTTGGCGTCATGGCGGGGAATTGCGCCATCGCCTCGATCGCGGCGCGGATCGCACCGATGGCGGCGCGCTGGCGTTCGGTCAGCGTCTGCAACAGCGCATCTCGGCGCCGGCTGCGTTCGATGCCTTCGCTAATGTCCTGCATCGTGATCACATAGCCGCGTAGGTCGCCTTCACGGCCAGAAAAGAGTGCGAGCCGCGTGCGCAGTAGCCGCCCGTTGGCAGCGGTGGTGACAAAGCCAGCGACGGCAGTCTGGTTGGCGTCGTGCTGGCGTTGGCGGCGATATTGCACCTGTTCCAGGGCGTGGACGATGGTGTTGCGGTCGATCAAGCCAAAGACCGAACGGCCAAGTCCAACATACGGGCTGGCAGATTCCTGCGTGGCCACATCGAGCAGACGATGCGCGTTGCGATTGTAGAGCAGAATCTGCCCATCCAGGTTACAGACCAGCACGCCTTCGGTCAACTCCGCCATCAGCGTCGCCAGCAGCGTGCGTTCTTCCTCCAGGTCAGCGCGCGCCTGCTGTACAATGATGGCGCGCTCTGTCTGCAACTGCGTGTATCGATCGGCAAACTGGTTGAAAACCGCCGCCAACTCCTTGAGGTCAGGATGGCCGGTCACGTCGATGCGAAAGTCGGGGTTTGGGCCCAGCACAAGCCGTCCCGCCTCCGTGAGCCGGCGCACGTCGATCAGAAACGCACGCATGAAGCGGTGCATGGTCAGCAGCGCGCCGCCGACAAGCGCAGCAATGATCGCCACACCACCCCAGAAGACCGCGCCGCTGGTCTGCATGGAAAGCAGCGCTGCCAGCCAGCCACCCGCTGCGCCCAACGCCAGTGTGCTCAGCGCGACCAGGGCGATCAACCGGCTAATCTGCGACCGTTTCATGCTCAGCATCCAACTGACGACGCACCTCGGCTAGCAAATCGCGCGTCGAAAATGGCTTGGTGATGTAGGCGTCAGCGCCCAACGCAAGTCCTTTGGTGATTTCGACCTCGCGCCCCTTCGCCGTCAGCATGATGACTGCCATCTCTTTGTGCTCAGGTTGCTGGCGCACGCGCTGCAAGATATCGAAACCGTTGACCCCGGGCAGCATCACGTCGAGCAGCACGAGATCGGGACGGAACCGTTCGATCTGTTCAAGTGCTTCGTCGCCATTGCGCGCCACGGCGACGGTATACCCTGCCTGCTCCATCAAAAACTCCAGTGAGATGACGATATTGGCTTCATCGTCGACGATCAACACCCTGGCCGGCATTATCTCCTCCACTCCTCACATCTTCACGCTACATGTCGGTGGGCAGCGGCAGCATGAACGAGAATCGTGCGCCCTTACCCGGTTCACTCTCCACCCAAAGCCGGCCGCCGAAATGCGCCACGATCTGTGCGCTGATCGGCAACCCCAACCCGGTGCCCTGCGGCTTGCCCAAGCGGTGATCGCCGCCCTGACGGAATTTGTCGAAAATGATCTTCTGGTCTTCGGGGGTGACGCCGATGCCGTTGTCTGTCACATGTACGGTCAGCCAACCGTCGTTGCATTCTGTGGAGACATGCACTTCACCCTGCCCGGCTGGCGAAAACTTGACTGCGTTGGAAAGCAAATTCAGCATCACCTGCATGATGCGGTCTCGGTCGACCCGCACCAACGTTGGTGGCGCATCGTCCAGCATCATCGTCAATTGTACGCCCTTTTCCTCTGCCATGCCGCTCGACGCCTTGACCGCCTCGCTGACCAGCGCACGCATGTCGACCTCGGTCGTGCTCCATTCCGCCGCGCCCGCTTCGAGTTTGGCAAGATCAAGCACCTGGTTGATCAGCCGCGTCAGCCGTTCGCTCTCCTTGAGCACGATGCCGAGGAAGTGAATGCGTCGATCGACATCGAGATCGGGGTTGTCGTGCAGGATTTCGGCAAAGGCGCGGATCGAAGTCAGCGGCGTGCGTAACTCGTGCGTGACCGTGGAGATGAAGTCATCCTTGAGCCGATCCAACTCCTGCAGGCGTTCGTTGGCGGCGCGCAGTTCTTCGGTGGCGGCTTCCAACTCGCGGCTTTTTTGCTCCAACTGCTGTGTGCGGTGCTCGAGCTGGCGGCTATAGGCGCGCACCTGCGATGTCTCGTCGAGCAGGCGCAGCACTTCGTCCATCGACAGCCGTTCTTCCTGGACAACCGAGGCGATGGCAACGCGCGCCGACGCCGCGCCCATCACGCCGGAGAGCAGGCGTTCGGCGTGCTGCACAAGCTCCGGGTCAGCCTGCGGCGTCCGGCTCCAGTCGATGCTGTGGCGACGCCCGTAGTCGCTCAACTCGCGCTTGGTGCGCGCTGCACCCAAGAAGCGTTCGAGCAGGGAGCGCAGTGATTCCACCGTCGCCGTGCCGCGCCAAAGAAAAACTGCTTCGCTTTCGGCGTTGTACTGGAAGACATCGACGAAGCGCGCCGCCTGTCCCTGTTCGAGCGCGCTCGGTCGGCTTGCCAGCGAAACCACAACGTAGGCGCCGGCGTTGACGAGCAGACTCCAAAACAGTGAGTGCGCAATCGGATCGAGCCCCGTCAGTCCAAAGAGATTATAGGGGCGTAGCCAACCGATACCCCATGGCCCATTCATCAGAAATTCGTCGGGCACGCCGCCGATGCTGTGCGTCGCTGCAAGCGGCAGCGTATACCCCCACACCAGGAAACCGCCAATTAGCCCGATCAGCGCGCCGAGACGCGTGCCGCCTTTCCAGTAGATGCCGCCGAGGAACGATGGGGCAAACTGCGCTACGGCGGCAAAGGAGATCAGCCCGATCGACACCAGCGACGCCGAGGTGTCGGTGAGGAGATGGTAGAAATAGCCAAGCAGCATGATCACGGCGATGGCGACGCGGCGGATCGTCAGCAGCACGCCGCCGTAATCGCCGCGCTCCGATGGGCGCAGGATGTGCAATTTGAGCAGCAGCGGCGTCATCAGGTCGTTGGAGACCATCGTGCTCAGCGCCACCGTGTCGACGATCACCATGCTCGTCGCCGCCGACAGCCCACCGATGAAGACGAAGATCGCCAGCATCTCGCTGCCCGCCGCCATTGGCAACCCAAGCACAAAGAGATCGGCGTCCATCGGCTGGTTACGGAAGATCATCAAGCCTGCCAGCGCAATCGGTAGCACGAAAAGGTTGATCACCAGCAGATAGAGCGGAAAGAGCCAGCTTGCCTTGCGGATGTGCGTCTCGTCCATGTTCTCGAGCACAGCCATCTGAAACTGGCGCGGCAGAAAAAGGATCGCCAGCATCGAGAGAAAGGTCAGCCACACCCATTGGTTGTAGTCGATGGTCTCTGCGCCAAGCGTGAAGAGGCTGACCAATTCGGGATCGGCCAATGCCTGACCAAAGAGATCGACCGGACCGTCGAAGAGGACGAAGGTCACGAAGACACCGACCGCCAGAAACGCCGCCAGTTTGACGATCGACTCGAAGGCGATGGCGGCGACCAGTCCTTCGTGGTGCTCGGTCACGTCTAGGTGGCGTGCGCCAAACAGAATGGCAAAAGCCGCCATGCCCAACGTGACCCACAGCGCCGTGTCGAAGCCGCTGATCGCAAAATGCTCTCCGGTGGCGAGCACCGGCTGCGGATAGCCCCACAGCAGGGCAAAGCTGGATGAAACGGCGCTGAGCTGGAGCGAGATGTAGGGCACGATACCGACGACGGCGATCACCGTGACCAACCCGCCCAGGCTGGTGCTCTTGCCGTAGCGCGACGCCATGAAATCGGCAATTGTCGTGATGCGATTGACGCGACTGATGCGCACCATCTTGCGCAGCACGAACCACCACAGGATCGCGATCAACGTGGGGCCAATATAGATGGGCAGAAAGCCCAGCCCGCTGCTGGCTGCGCGTCCGACGCTGCCGTAGTACGTCCACGCCGTGCAGTAGACGCCCATCGACAGCGCGTAGACGTAAGGGTTGTTGATCAGGCTGCGCCCGCGCTCGGCGCGCCGATCGCCAAAGTAAGCGATGGCAAAGAGCACGCCAAGATAGAGCAATGCGACCGCAATGACCACGCCGCCAATCATGTCAGCTACGCCATTCTTGTACCAACCACGTCAGCCCAATCACACCAAGCCAGGCGCCAAACAGATAAAGCACGGCGACCGGGACGCCCGCCATCAGTTCAGACCGATTGAACAGTTCCAGCAACGGATAACTAAACAGCAGAGATCCGGCCACAAAGAGCACGATCAGCCACTGTTCGCGCAGCCTGCGTTGCATGTGTCTCCCCTATCCCTCGACAGCAGGACCAAACCCGCCGCCAACCAGCAGCCCGGCGCCCCAGCCATAAAACCAGCCAGCCACCGCCGCCACCAACAGCGCTGCCCACGCCTGGCTCGCGAGCGCCATCGACAGCCCGAACAAGGCGCCGGCAACCAGCCCGCCCAGCCCGAAGATCAACCCGCCGCGCCGCGCGCCGCCCACCCACGCCGCCGCCGCACCGCCGATCATCCAGATCGCCGCTAGCCAGAAAGTGGCAGGGTTCATCGATGCATAGACATTGCTAAGCACATCGGGCAGGATGCTTTCCGCCACAAAGGGCAGCACGGTCAGATGAAAGCTGATGCCAGCCATCAGGCCGATCACCCCGCCAAAGACGAGTCGATTGATCTTGTTCACACCCGGTTCTCCTGTCTAGCGCAGACCGCCGCCCTGAAGCTGCGATGCCACCGCATCCTGCATCTCGCGCACCATCACGAACGCATCTTTGAGCAGCCGCTGTTCGCGCGCGGTGAGGTCTTTGAGCAAGATGCGATTGTCGGGCGTCTGCCCGGCGCGAATTGCGGCAAGCTGTGTGCGCAGGCGAATGTGTAGGAAAAACTCGAACGCGCCCTGCAGATTGTCGGCGCCTTCGCGACTGAGCGAACCGCCCGCCACCGCCGCCGCCAGCCGTTCGATGGTCGACCGCTCGCGCGAGCCAGCCGCCAGCGCCAGCGCACGCGCCATCCCCACCACCGGCGCAATGCCACCCTTCTTGAGATCGATGTAGCCGCCTTCGCTGCGCAGCCGGTTGAAGAAGCCAAGCGGCGGGGCAAAGGCGTTAGCCGCCTGGGCGAGATAGGCGAGAAAGATGCCGTTGCGCTGCGCACTCACCACCACCTCTTCGAGCGGTTCCAGTGAGAAGGCGCCATGGATCGTGCGAAAATCGAAGAAGATGCCCGCCTCCATCAACGCCTGCGGTTCGGGACGCTCGATCCAGTCGGTGAAGAGCGCAATCCAGTCAGCCAGCGGCTTGCACCAGTTGGTCGCCATATAGCCGCCGGGACAGGGTGGAAAACCGGCGCGAATCAGCCGCGTCACCACGAAATCAGCCAGCTTGCTAAAGTAGGCGTGCGCCGCGTCCGATGCTTCGGCATAGACCAGCGCGTTGTCCTGATCGGTCAGCACGACCTGCTCATAGCGCCCTTCCGAGCCGAAGACGATCCAGGCGTAGGGCATCGGCGGTTCGCCCAACTCCGCCTCGCCCTGCCGCAACAGGCGCGCGATCAAGGTGTCGTTGAGCGTCGAGACGATGCGCCCGATCTGCGGCGCCGCCAACCCGCCGCGGCTGAGCATCTCGATGGCGCCGTTGACCTCGCCACTATAGCGCGCCAACTCCACGGGGTCATGCAGGGCGTTGAGCTGGCGCTGCAGGAAAACCGGATCCTGCGACTGAAAGCGCAGCAGGTCGGTTGACGACAACAGCCCGACGATCATGTCTTCTTCGGTCAGCGCCAGGTGGTGGATGCGCTGCTCCAACATGCGCATCATCGCGCCATGCACCGGCGTATCCGAGTCGAGCGTGACAAGCGGGCGGCTCATTACCTCGCGCACCGGCGTGTCTGGGCCGCGTCCGGCTGCCAGCACGCGGCGGCGCAGGTCGCGGTCGGTGAGGATGCCGGGCGGATCCGCCGCTACGAGCACCGAGCTGACGCCGGCGTCCGACATCACCTGCGCAGCGTGCTGCACCGTGGCATCTGGCTCGACAAAGATCGGCTCGCGACCGATCAGGTATTTCGCTGGCATCGCCAGCCCCTGCGTGTTGAGCAATTGCTCGGAGGTGGCCGCACTGCGCAGGCGTTCGCTCAGCCCGCGCAGGAAATATTGAGCGAAGGGCGGGCGTTCGAGCAGCGTGCGAAAGAGCGTCTCCGGGATGCGATAGATGACGCTTGGTTCGGCTGCGACGGCGTCGGCGAGTGGGGCTTCCTGGCTCAGCATCGAGGGAAAGCCAAACATGTCGCCCATTTCTAGTACGTGGTGCATCTGGCCGTTGGTGCGTAGCTCGACAGCGCCGCTGCGCACGATGTTGAGGTAGGTGCTCGATGCGCCGCCCTGCCGGAGAATCACGGCGCCCGCCTCATACTCGACCCGCTGCAACGCCTGACGGACAAGTTCAAGATCAGCCGGTTGCAGTTGGTCGAATGGGGGGATTTGCTCGATAAAGTCCAGGGCTTCCATTGGCAAATCCGTAGGATATGGAGAAACCGAGTTTCATCGAGAAACTCGGTTTCTCCGTCATTCTCAATGCGCTCCTTCGACGACCTGCGCACCGCGTGGGATGCGCACCGATTCGACCAGTTCCTGAATCTCCTGCGGCGGCGCGGCGGTCATGCGCGAGACGATCAGCGCCACGGCGAAGTTGAGGATCATGCCGATCGTGCCGATGCCCTCGGCGCTGATGCCCATGAAGTCGTTGACGATCGGCGCGGGCGTGCCGAAGATCACGTTCGACTTCATCAGCAGAATCATGATCAG
>FWWL01010177.1_pt1 | contig 10993 bp, 7 predicted proteins | sample 2228331 | NCBI WGS metagenome assembly FWWL01 (sample SAMEA103939775, study PRJEB20133) | metagenome
CGAAGGCCCCGGCCGTGGGCGCGGAGGGCCAGGCCGAAGGCGGCGGTGCTCTTCCCCTTGCCGTCACCGGTGTAGACGATCACCAAACCCTTCCCCGGGGAAGCCACCGGCCTCTTAAATTCGTTCTTTTCTCCCCCGCTCCTCCCCTCAACCGCTTCTCCTACTTCGGCCCGTTCACGCCGCGGGCATCAGCACGGCCTTCACGGCATCGTTCAATGCCTTGCGGGATTACCCAGGCCGCAAAAGCAGCGACCGCCCCCCACCTCCGGATCTGCCCTGCCGAATCGCCGGTTTCACGGGTCCCTGCGCCGCGGCGCAGAGGTGCAGAGGTGACTTCTCACCCATGGAACCAGGATCCACGCGTGGGACACTATAGCTGAGCTGCGGCGCAGAGGCGTAGAGGTGGCTTCTCAGGCGAAGCGAGCGCCCGAAGACACCAGAACCGCGAAGCGCACGGCCGGCCTTAGCTCCAGCCCGGGATTTGGTCGCATCGCCGGCCCCGTATCCCGACCGGGCGGCGGAGAGGCAGGCCCTCCCAAGCGAAGGGGGCCGGCCCGGGACCGGCCCCCTCGCCTGCGCCGTCTATTCGCCTCAGCGGAAAAATCACTGAAACCGCATCAGCACCCGCCTTAACGGAAAGGCCCCGCCACCGCTTCAGCGGAAAAGCCCCAGGAGAAGGAAAACGGGGAGGGAGATCCCGAAGATGAGTCCCAGCCCTATTCCCGCCCCGAAGATCACCTTGTGCGCCGCCGCATCCCCTGCCAGACCCTGATAGTAGAGGGCGGCGAGGAGGAAGTTGGCGGCCATCAGAACCACGATCAGGGGCCTCGCCACTCCGGCCAGCGCCCCGGAGGTAGCGGCCAGGATCTCGAGAGCGGTGAGGACGAAAGTGAGGATCCCCACCCCCACGAAGACGGAAAGCCCCGGCTCCCGCCGCACCCCGGCCGCAACCTCCGCCGGCGGGACCTCTACCCGGGCCTCCCTCGGCGGGGTCTCCCCGGCCGTCAGGGACTCCACCTCTATGCTGTCCACACTCATTCCGCCATTCCCTCCTTCCTCCCTCAGGGGGCGAACTCCATGAGGTAGACCACGGGGAAGATGATCATCCACACCATGTCCACGAAGTGCCAGTAAAGCCCCGCCAGCTCCACCATGCCTCCCGCGGCCGGGGTGAGCTTCCCCCGGAAGGAGTTCACCAAAAGCCCTCCCAACCAGAGGATGCCCGCCGCCACGTGGGTGCCGTGGGTCCCGGTCAGGGTGTAGAAGCTGGCCCCGAAAACGTTGGTGGAAAGGCCTAGCCCCTCCCGGATGAAGGTGGCGTATTCGTTGGCCTGCATCCCTAGGAAAGCCAGCCCCAGCACCATGGTGGCGGCGATCCAGGAGCGGCAGAGCCCCATGTTCCCCGTCCGGGCGGCGGAGATGGCGAAGGCCATGGTGAGGCTCGAGGCCAGGAGAATAAAGGTGGCCAGCGAGATGGCCCCGAGATCGAACACCTCCTGGGGGTAGGGGCCCACCGTGCTCCGGCCGTGCAGGGAGAGATAGGTGCCGATCAGAGTGCCGAAGACGATGCACTCCGAGGCCAGAAACACCCACACCCCGGTGCGGGCCCGCTCGATGGCCGGCCGGTGGGCCAGGGTTCCCGTCGCACCGCTCATGCCGTCTCCACCTCCTTCACCCGGAGGTAGTAGCCCCGGTAGTCCTCCCAGGCCCAGCCCACCGCGCCGGCGGCGATGACCAAAAACCCCAGCACGGCCAGGCCCGGGCTCCGCAGCACCCCCCCGAACCCGGCGATGAGGGAGCCCAGCCCCACCACCGCGGGCATGAAGGAGGGGGAGGGCATGTGTACGTAGTCCCCGTGCCGGCCCTCGTCCAGCTCATCCGGGGCGGGCCTGAGTCTCCCGTCTCCCTCCATCTTCTCCGTCCAGAGAGCCTCCCTTCCCCGCACCAGAGGCAGCCGGGCGAAGTTGTAGGCGGGAACGGGGCTCGGAACCGCCCACTCCAGCGTCCTCCCCTCCCCCCAGGCGTCGGCTCCGGCTCTGGGACCCCGGATCAGGCTCTCGAGAAGCATCACCACCAGCACCACGATCCCCAGAGCCAACACCCAGGAGCCCACGGCGGAAAGCCCGTTAGACCAGCTCCACCCCTGCTCGGGGAGATAGGTGTACTGGCGCCGGGGCATGCCGCCGAGCCCGGCCAGGAAAAGAGGAGCGAAAGTCAGGTTGAAGCCGATGAAAGTCAGCCAGAAGGAAAGCTTGCCCAGACCCTCGTTGAGCATCCGCCCGGTCATCTTGGGCCACCAGTAGATGAGCCCGGCCAGGAGGGCGAAAACTATCCCTCCCACCGCCACGTAGTGGAAGTGGGCCACGATCCACATGTTGTCCTCCACCTGGCGCATGGCCGAGGAGCTGGCGTTCACCATCCCGGTGAGCCCCCCGATCAGGAACTGGGCCAAAAAGGCCACCGCATAGTAAACGGGAAGGGTGAACCGGAGCTGCCCGCCCCAGATGGTGGCCAGCCAGCTGAAGAAGAGCATGGCCGTGGGGACAGACACCGCCTTGGTGGAAATCATGAAGGCTATGTTGGCCACCGCCCCCATGCCCACGGTGTGCATGTGGTGGACCCAGACGATGAAGCTGATGATGAAGATGGAGAAGAGAGCCGCCACCACCGATCCGTAACCGAAAAGCGGCTTGCGGGAAAAGGTAGGCAGAATCTCGGATATCACCCCGAAGGCCGGCACCACCAGCACGTACACCTCCGGATGGCCGAACATCCAGAAGAGATGCTGCCAGAGAAGCACGTCCCCTCCCGCCTGGGGGACGAAGAAGGAAGTCCCGAACCAGCGGTCGAACATGAGGAGCACCATCCCCACCATGAAGGGGATCCCCGCCCCTATGGCGATGATGGAGGAGGTAAGGGCGAACCAGGGGAAGGCCGGCATCTTCATCAGCGTCATCCCCGGCGCCCGCAGGGTGAGGATGGTCACCGTGAAGTTGACCGTGGTGAGCAGCGTCCCCACCATGCCCAGCATCACGCCCACGAGATAGGCGTCCATGCCCATCCCCGGGCTGTACTTCTGGCTGGAAAGCGGCGTGTAGACGAACCAGCCGGCGGAGGGAGCCCCGTCGAAAAGCCAGGAAGCGGTCAAGATGATGCCCCCCGCCAGGGTAAGCCAGAAGCTCACCATGTTCAGGCGGGGGAAGGCCACGTCCCGGGCCCCGATCATCACCGGCATCACGTAGTTGAAAATCCCCCACACGATGGGGGTGGCGGCGAAGAAGATCATGGTCGTCCCGTGGATAGTCAGGAGCTGGTTGTAGAGGTCCCCCTCCAGGGCGGAATTCAAGGGTCGCATGGTCTGGAAGCGCATGAGGAGGGCGTAAAGTCCGGCGATGGCTAAAAACACTATCCCCATGCCGAGGTAGAGGATCCCGATCCTTTTATGGTCTACGGTGGAGATCCAGCCGAGAAACCCCCGGTCCGCCCGCTCCTCCCGCACCGGGATCTCCGCCGCCTCCAGCCTCTCTGCCGCTACCGCCATGATCACACCTCCTTTTCCTTTGATTCTCCGCTCACTCCCCGCGCCCGGGTCCGTCCGGGTTCCCTGCCCGTGCCCGGGCTCCGGGGTTTCACCCCACCCGGAACCGGGCCTCCCCGGCCCGCGCCCGGGTACCTGCCAGCCCCTTGCGGCTCAGCCTCTTTGCCCCGCCACCGGGGCCGGCCCACCCACCCCCGGATACCCCTTCTCCCGGCCCGCGCCCGGGGCCCAGCGCTCACTTAAGCCCGGCCAGGTACTCCGCCAGCGCCTCCTTCTCTTCCTCACTGAGCCCGAGATTGGGCATCAGTGCGCCGGGCTTCATCTTCCCGGGATCGGAAAGCCAGAGCACCACGTTCTCCCGGGTGTTGGGCGCTATTCCCCCGCCCAGCGCCGTCCGCTCCCCAAAACCGGTCAGATTGGGCCCCACCTTGCCCTGGTAAGGGGTCCCGTCCACCGTGTGGCAGCTAGCGCACCGGGCGGCGAAGATCTCCTCCCCTTTCCTGGCCAGAGGAGTGGCCGGTGTGGTGACCGGGTTCTGATGCCTCTTCACCCAGGCCGAAAACTCTTCCTGGGAATGGGCGATGACCCGGGCCAGCATGCGGGCGTGGGAGGCGCCGCAGAGCTCGAAGCACTGCCCCTGGTAGATCCCGGGCTCGTCGGCCTGAATCCACATCCAGTTGATGCGCCCCGGCAGGGCGTCGTTCTTCCCTCCCAGCCGCGGTATGTTCAGGGAATGGATCACGTCGGCGGAGGTCATTTTCAGCTTGACCGGCACTCCCACCGGTATGTGGAGCTCGTTGGCCGTCACTATCCCCTGCTCGGGGTAGCGGAACTCCCACCAGTACTGATGGCCTATGAGCTCCACCTCCAGCCCTCCCGGGGGAAGAGCCTCGAAATCAAACTCCGCCTTCACCGGGTGGAGGGCCAGGATCCCCATCCCCACCACCAGGGCGATGGTCCAGCCGATCTCCCAGCGGGGATTTCCCTCCACCTGGGGCGGAAGCCCCTCCTCTCCCCCCCGGCGCCGGAAGCGGACCACGGCATACACCACCAGGCCGACTATGAACACCCAAAGAAGGGCCACCGCCAAAAGGTCAAAGGTCAGCACCTCGTAAAGCTCCCGCGCCTGCGGTCCCGCCGGATGAAGCAGGGACTGATCGTACGCCCCGGATGGCAAACCTCATCACCCCCTTTCCCCCCGACCCTCTGTCTCCGTCCCTTTGAGGCGGTCGTAAGAGCCCTCCCTGACCGGCCCCCCGACCCTCTGCCTCCGCCCCGGGGGAGGACGGAGGCCGAAAGTGACTTTCCTCACGTGATATTCGTCACGAGCAGCAAGAATCCTTCCTAGTTCATATTCTATTTTCAAAGTCAAGGGATAGGAACTAAGAGAAATTACCCACTAGGTCTAAGAATTCTTCCTCGGTGAGGATCTTTACTCCCAGCTCCCGGGCCTTTTGGAGCTTGGAGCCCGGGTTTTCCCCCGCCACCACGTAGCTCGTCTTGCGGCTGACGCTGCCCGCCGGCCTCCCTCCCAGGCGGGAGACCAGGGCCTCCGCCTCCTCCCGGGTGAAGCGGCGCAGGGTGCCGGTGAAGACGAAGGTGAGGCCGGTGAGGGGCTGCGCTCCGGCGGGAGCTTCTTCCTCTTCTTCCATCCGCACCCCGGCCCGGCGTAGCTTGTCGAGGAGGGTGCGGGTCTGCTCCTGGCGGAAGAAGGCCAGTATCGCCTCGGCCGTCTTCTCCCCCACCTCGGGGACGGAAAGCAGCTCCTCCCGCGAAGCTTTCCGGAGGCGGTCCAGGCTCCGGAAGTGCCGGGCCAGGATCTCCGCCCCCCGCTCTCCCACAAACCGGATGCCCAGGGCGTAGATGAGCTTGGAAAGGGGTCTTTTTTTCGATTCCTCCAGCGCCTCCATGAGGTTATGGGCCGATTTATCCCCCATGCGCTCAAGGGAGGCCACCTCTTTTGCGTCCAGAAAGTAGAGGTCCCCGGGGTCCCTGACCATCCCCCGGTCCACGAGCTGGTCTATGAGCGCCGGGCCCAGCCCCTGGATGTCCATGCCGCTCCGGGAGCCAAAATGGCGGATGGTCTCCTTCAGCTGGGCGGGGCAGGCCACCCCGGTGCAGCGGTAGGCCGCCTCCCCGGGGAAGCGGACCGCCTCCGCCCCGCACACCGGGCAGGTGCGGGGCATATGGAAAATCTTTTCGTCTCCCTTCCGCTGCTCGGGGAGCACCCGCACCACCTCCGGGATCACCTCCCCCGCCCGCTGCACCAGCACCGCGTCCCCGATGCGGATGTCCTTGGCCCGGATGTAGTCCTCGTTGTGGAGTGCGGCCCGGGAGACGGTCACTCCTCCCACCGGCACGGGCTCGAGCTCCGCCACCGGGGTGAGCACTCCGGTACGGCCCACGGAGACGAAGATGTTTTTTATCCGGGTGCGGGCCTGCTGGGCGGGAAATTTGTAGGCCACCGCCCAGCGGGGGCTGCGGGCGGTGGAGCCGAGCCTCTCCTGCTGGGAGAGGGAGTTCACCTTCACCACCATCCCGTCCGTCTCGTAAGGAAGCTCCCACCGCTTCTCCTCCCACTCCAGGCAGTAGCGGTAGACCTCCTCGAGATCGGAGCAGAGCTTTCGCTCCGGGTTCACCTTGAAACCCCAGCGGGAAAGCTTTTGCATAGCCTCCTCCAGGGTGGCGAGGCCCGCTCGGCGGCGGTCCCCGGGGTGGTCTCCGGCGTAGAGGATCTCGTACACGAAGCAATCGAGCTTCCGGGAAGCGGTGATGCGGTGGTCGAGCTGGCGCACCGACCCGGCAGCGGCGTTGCGGGGATTGGCGAAAAGCGGCTCCCCCCGTGCCGCCCGCTCCTCGTTCAGCTTCTCGAAGGCCCGCTTGGGCATGTACACCTCCCCCCGCACCGCCAGGTAGCGGGGGTACCCCGTCCCCAGGAGGCGGAGGGGAATGGTCTTGACGGTGCGCAGGTTGGGGGTCACATCCTCCCCCACCTCCCCGTCTCCCCGGGTGGCCCCAGAAACCAGCACCCCGTCCTCGTAGTAGAGGGCCACCGAAAGCCCGTCGTATTTGGGATCCACCAGGTACTCCACCCGCTCCCCGGGAAGGAGGGAGCTTATCCGGCGGCCGAAGTCCAGGAGCTCTTCCCGGTTGAACACGTTGGCCAGGCTGAGGAGGGGTACGGGATGGCGTACCTGGGCGAACTCCTCCCGGGGCTTCCCTCCCACCCGCTGGGTGGGGGAATCGGGGGTGACCAGGTCCGGATAGGCCCTTTCCAGGGCTTCGAGCTCCCGCACCAGCTCGTCGTACTCGGCGTCGGAGATGACCGGGCTGTCGAGGACGTAATAAAGGTAATCGTGGTAAGCGATCTCCTCCCGCAGCTTCCGGATCCGCTCCGCCGCCCTGGACTTTTCTTCGGAATCCTGTTCGGTCATCGCGGTACCGGGGAACCCAGGCCGCCCCCCATCTTTGGCCTCCCGCTTTGGGACCCCGGTTCTTTTCTCATTTTATCCTGGGAACCCCGGCCTTTCTCCGGTGCTCATCGCCTCACCAGCCACCGGGTCGTTGAAACGCCCGTTTCCCCGCCATCAAGCTCCCGCTTCCTTGCGCTCCCCGGCACCGGCTTGGGGCGCCTCTCCGCACGCACCCGGCTTCCAGCGCCCTCCGGCGAAGCCGCTCCACACGCACCCAGCGGAGAGCGTCAACCTTCGCCCGCTTCCCCGAAGCCAGCGGACGCGCCCCGCCCCCCCAAGCCCGCCGCCATAACTGCCCCTAAGCTCGCCGCCATAACCTGCGACGCGCCCTAAGCTCGCCGTCATAATCTGCGTCTTGCCCCAAGCCCGCCCTGCTCCGGCATCAACCGTCCCCCACCGGCCAAAGGGCCCGGCACCATCCCTCGCGTTCCCCCGCCACCCGGGCGGAGAAAACCTCCTCCCCGCCCGCCGCCACCCGGATCTCCCCCGGCACCACCCGGCCGAGGACGGCAAGAGGCACCCCCCTTTCCCGGCAGAGCCGCTCGAGAAGGGGAAGGCGCTCCGGGGGGAGGCTGGCCACAAACCGGGAGGGAGCTTCCCCGAAGAGAAGGGCCTCGAGCCGCACTCCCTCCGGCCGGGGAAGATCCACCTCCAAGCCGTCCGCCCCCTCCCGGGCGAGGAAAGTGCATTCGGCAAGGGCCAGGGCCAGGCCGCCTTCCGAGACGTCGTGGGCGGAGGAGAGAAGCCCCCGCGCCGCCGCCTCCCGGACCAGCGACTGTACCGCCTTCTCCATCCGGAGATCCAGGCGGGGGGGTGCTCCCCCGGGTTCCACCCCCCGGAAAGCCAGGTAGAGCGAACCTCCCAATCCCTGCCAGGGATCCTCGGGATCGCAGAGGGGGCCGAGGAGCACCACCGCGTCTCCCGGGCGGCGGAAACCGATCCCCAGGGGTTCCCGCCCCTCGAGGAGGCCCACCGTGCCTATCACCGGGGTGGGAGGGATGCCCCGGCCCAGGGTCTCGTTGTAGAAGCTGACGTTTCCCCCCACCACGGGGAGGCCCAGAGCCTGGCAGGCCTCCCGCATCCCCTCCAGGCACTGGCGGAACTCCCAGACGGTCTCCGGCCGCTCCGGGCTGGCGAAGTTGAGTCCGTCCACCACCCCGATGGGCTCGGCCCCGGTGGCGGATACATTCCGCGCCCCCTCGGCCACCGCGAGAGCCCCCGCCGCCCGGGGATCGAGGTAGCCGTAGCGGCCGTTGCCGTCTACGGACAGAGCCAGCATCTTCCCCGTCCCCCGCACCCGGATCACCGCCGCATCCCCCCCGGGGCCGAGGACGGTGGAGGTGCGCACCATGTGGTCGTACTGGGTGTAAACCCAGGCCCGGCTGCCCCCCAGAGGGGAGGAGATGAGCCGCCGCCAGATCTCCCCCAGCTCCCGGGGAGAGGGGGGAGGAAGGGAGGAAAGTTTCCACTCCCGGCACCTCGCCAGCCGCTCCGGGGGGAAACCCGGCCTCTCGTAGACCGGGGCCCGGCGGGTCAGGGCTTCCACTGGGATCTCCGCCACCTTCTCTCCCCGGAAAAACACCCGGAGCACGCCGTCCCCGGTCACCCGGCCTATCTCCCGCGCCTCGAGCCCCCAGCGGGCGAAGATCCGGCGTACTTCCTCCTCCCTTCCCGCCCGGCCGATGACCAGCATCCGCTCCTGGGACTCGGAGAGCAGGATCTCGTAGGGATCCATCCCCTCCTCCCGGAGAGGCACCCGGTCGAGGACGATCTCCATCCCCGTCCCGGCCCGGGCGGCCGTCTCCGCCGCCGCCGAGCTTATCCCCGCTGCCCCCAGATCGTTCATGCCCACCAGGGCGTCGGTGGCCGCTAGCTCCAGGCAGGCCTCGAGGAGGAGCTTCTCCACGAACGGGTCCCCCACCTGGACGGCCGGGCGCATCTCCTCCGGAGAGGCGGAGAACTCCTGGGAGGCGAGCAGGCTGGCCCCGTGAATTCCGTCCCGGCCGGTTTTGTTCCCTACCAGAAACACCGGGTTCCCCGGCCCCTCCGCCCTTCCCCGCACCGGCCTCCTCCCCGGCTCCAGGATCCCCACGCACATCACGTTGACGAGGGGGTTGGAAGCGTAGCCCGGGTCGAAGTGGACCTCCCCGCCCACCGTGGGGACGCCCACGCTGTTTCCGTAATCGGCTATCCCCCGCACCACCCCCTCGAGAAGATAGCGGTTCCGCGCCTCAGCGTTTCGCTCCTCCGCCTCGCCTTGCGCCTTTCCCGCTTCGCGGCACCGCGCCTCCTCTTCCGCTCCCGCTCCGCCTTCGCGGTCCCGCGCCTCGCCCGCCTCGCCGTACCGCGTCTCCTCCCGCGGCGCACTGTCCTCCGCTCCGCCGTCCGGCGCTTCCCCCACCGTCCCGCCCTGCCCTTTCTCCGCCCGGCCGTTACCCGTTTCCACCCCGCCGCGAGGCACTTCATCCGTTTCCTCCGCTCCGCCGTCCCGCGCTTCCCCCGCTTCGCCACCCAGCGGCTCACCGGGATGAGTGCGGCAATCGCGGGTGGGAACAAAGTCCGGCGCTTCCCCCACCTCGCCGTCTCGGGCTTCCCCCGCCCCGGGCGCCAACGGGCCGAACCAGAGGGAGTTCAAAAGAGCCACCGGCCGCGCTCCCAAGGTGAAAACGTCCCGAAGGATACCTCCCACCCCGGTGGCCGCCCCCTGGTAGGGCTCGATGGCCGAAGGATGGTTGTGGCTCTCGATGCGCACCGCGCAGATGTAGCCGTCTCCAAGGTCAAGGAGTCCGGCGTTCTCCCCCGGTCCGAGCAGCACCCTTTCCCCCTCCGCCGGAAGCAGCCGGAGATAGGCCCGGGAACTCTTGTAGGAGCAGTGCTCCGACCAGAGCACCCCGAACACCCCCAGCTCCACCCGGTTGGGCTCCCGGCCGAGGAGCTCCACTATTCGCCCGTACTCCTCCCGGGTGAGACCCACCGCCTCCCAGGGCCGCGGCCCGAGATCCCCATCCCGGGTCAGGTGTTCGGCAGCCGCCGAATCCGCGTCCCGGGGCAGATGCCCGGCCGCTACCGAAGCCGCATCCCGGAGCGAGTGGCTGGAATCCGCGCCCCTACCCCTCATCCCACCCGCGGTAGTGTACACCCGCTCATTCCCCTTCCCCGCCCCCGGGCAATACCGGTGCTGCCGCCGCGGCTACCCTCTCCGGCGACCCGGCCTCTGCCCCCCGCCCCCGGTGGCGGAGCCAGGCTAGGGCTCCCAGCAGGATCTTCCTCCCGTCCGTGCCCCCGAGCAGCTCCTCCACCGCCCGCTCCGGGTGGGGCATCAGACCCACCACGTTCCCCGCGGGGTTGGAGACGCCGGCGATGTGAAAGAGGGAGCCGTTGGGGTTTGATGCCGGGGTGCACTCCCCCCGCCGGTCGCAGTAGCGGAACACCACCTGCCCTCCCGCCTCCAGCTCCCGCCATACCGGTTCGGGGGCGTAGAAGTTGCCGTCGCCGTGGGCTATGGGCAGCCTGAGCACCTCCCCGGGGAGGCAGAGGCAGGTAAAGGGGGTATCCACCCTCTCCACCCGCACCCACACCCACTGGCAGTGGAAACGCAGATCGGCGTTCCGGCGCAGAACCCCGGGAAGAAGCCCCGCCTCGCAGAGAATCTGGAAACCGTTACAGATGCCGAGAACCGGCTTCCCGGAGGCAGCGAACTCCCTGACCGCCTCCATCACTGGGGAAAAACGGGCCAGAGCCCCGGGACGGAGGTAGTCGCCGTAGGAAAACCCTCCCGGAAGCACCACCAGATCGAAGGCGGAAAGATCCCGCTCCTCGTGCCAGACGTAGTCCGCCTCCACCCCCAGCACGTCGCGGAAGGCGCAAAGCACGTCCAGGTCGCAGTTAGAACCGGGGAACACCACCACCGCCACCCGGGAGCTCCGCGCTGCGCGCTCCGCCTCAAGCATCACCGCACCACGCCTCCCTGCCCCGCCCCACC
>FWWL01010178.1_pt1 | contig 10993 bp, 11 predicted proteins | sample 2228331 | NCBI WGS metagenome assembly FWWL01 (sample SAMEA103939775, study PRJEB20133) | metagenome
CACAATGCTCCAACCCCTTTTGGTCCATACATTTTATGTGCAGATAATGTTATCAGATCCAATTCCTTTGCATCAAACTCGATCTTACCAGTTGCTTGGACTACATCGCTATGGATTATCAAATCATTTTTGTGAGCAACCTCTATAACCTCTTTAAGAGGCTGAATAACTCCAGTCTCGTTGTTTGCTAGCATAACACTAACCATTACTGTCTCATCATTGATCATCTTCTCAAATAGATCTAGATCTATAATACCATCTCTATTGACTGGTATGTATGATACATTAAACCCTTCTCTCTCTAAACTCTTGCATGTAGCAAGTATGGATTCATGTTCTATGCTACTAACTATGATATGCTTACCCTTCTCTCTATTAGCATGCATGACCCCTTTTAATGCTAGATTGTTTGCTTCAGTTGCCCCAGATACAAATATAACTCTAGAATCTATCTTCAAAGCATCTCTTATCCTCTTTCTAGCAAGTAATAATCCATTGTTTGCTTCCCTCCCTAGTTTATGGAGCGATGAAGGATTACCATATCTCTCATTTAGATATGGTAGCATCTCCTTCATAACCTCTTCATGTATTGGTGTTGTAGATGCGTTATCAAGATATATCATTGGATTATGTTTAGACTACCGCTCTTATAACCCATTGCATCTATAGTAACAAACTTGAATCCTAATTCCTTAAGCCTAGCATCTATCTCATCAAGTTTATCTGTATCAAATAATAGATGCCTCTCATCTCTAGCAACCTCGATCCTAGCAATGCCATCATGATCTCTAACCCGTACTTGCTTAGCATTGGTTATTGCCTTGACTATGCTCTCTGCTCTCTCAATCCTTGCCAATCTATCATAGGTTACCTTTATGCCTCTAGGTATTCTTGATGCTAAGCATGAGTTTGAAGGCTTGTCATAGACTGATAAGTTTGCCCTCCTTGCAAGTTCTCTAACCTTAGCCTTAGATATACCAAGTTCTGCTAAAGGGCTCTTAACTCCATACTTTCTCAATGCAACTATACCATATCTTACATCATTAAGATCATCTGCATTGGTTCCATCTACGATCAAGGAGTAATTATACTCATTTGCAATACTTACTAAACGCTTTCCTAACTCATCTCTACAGTAATAGCATCGATAGATATCATTCCTAACAAAATTCTCATTCTCTAACTCATCATATTCTATTATCATATGCCTTATACCGATCTCCTTTGCTACTCTTATTGCATTCTCTAACTCATCCTTTGCTAATGTCTTATAATCAGCAGTTACTGCTAAAACCTTATCATCCAGTGCTAATCTTGCAGTGTATGCTACTAGAGTGCTATCTACGCCTCCAGAGAATGCTACTATGGCACCATCTTTGCAATTATCCTTGAACCATGAGACTAGAGCATTTATCCCATCCATCTCTAGTATTATAATTTAAATCTGCTTGATATCTCTTTATCTACTAATGTACGGGTTAGAGATAGTGATAAGCCAAGTTTGTTAGATATGCTCTTTAGATCCTCATACTCTGCTTTGAGACTAACTATTTTACCATCATATCTAGCAACCTTTACTCTAACTGTAAATACTTCGTTATTGATGTTAATTGGTATGGATACTATAGATCTATCTAATATGTATCTATCAACATTCTGTACTCTAATTCCTAGAGTCCCAGACTCTTTGATAAGCAGATCTATCATCTTTGCTAATGATTGGTGATCAGCAATTACTCTAACTATGCTAGCAAGTCTATTCTTCTTAGTTAGTGCTGGTATTATACTAACATCCTTTGCACCAGCATCAAACAATAGATCGATAAGATCTCCTAAAGTCTCTCCACTTGCATCATCTATGTTAGTCTCAAGTAGCACTACACTATCTTTAATTAGATCTTTTGCTTGCTCACCCCTTACTAATCTCAATACATTTGGTATGCCAGCAAAATCATTCTTACCAGCACCATAGCCTATCTTACTAACCTTCATAGTTGGATAATAATCTAAGGAGCATTCTGCTAGATTTGCTAGTAGCGAAGCACCAGTTGGAGTGGTCAACTCTTTATCTATCATACCCCCAACTATTATGAACCTATCCTTGAGTATCTCTAATACTGCATTGCTAGGATTTGGTATTATACCATGAGAAAATTTTAGTAAGCCTCCCCCTACAGCAACCTTACTTGCATATACTTTATCGTTAAATATTTCTAGATCTTGTAATGCTACTGCTGTACCAATTATATCTATGACCGTATCTATGCTAGATGCTTCATGGAGGTGTACATCATTATAATCTTCGCCATGGATCTTTGCTTCTGCCCTGATTATCGCTCTTATGCTATTCAAGGCAAAGATCCTTGCTCTATTGTCTAGATCCAATCTATTTGAGCATCTTTCTATAGCATCTTCTACCTCAATACCTCTCCTATACTCTACATCATCCCTATAATCTATATTCATCAGCAATGCTCTAATACCATACCTCTTACATTCCTCAAATCTTACGTCATTGATCCTACTACCATCTAGAAACTCTTGGGTTTTAAATATTGTATCTATCAACCTATCCTTGTTGGCTCCAAGATCTAATAATGCTGATAATAGCATATCTCCAGATATGCCAGCAACTTGACAATCTATCATTAGCATGTAGTATATTCTGATATCTCTATGTATAAATCTTCTATAAATGCTCTCAAACTATATATACTAACTTCATAAAGATTTTAGTATGAATGAGTTACCAGAAGAGGGAGAGTTAGTATTAGCAACGGTCAAGGATGTTACTCAGCATGGCGCTTATGTAACTCTAGACGAATATAATAACATGACTGGATTTTTGCATGTATCTGAGATAACTACTGGATGGGTAAGAAATATTGAGAGATTTGTTAGGGAGGGGCAGAAGATAGTATTAAAGGTGATCAGGGTTGATAAGGCTAGAAATGAGGTAGATCTATCATTAAAACAAGTAACAGATGATGAGAGAAGAAGAAAATTGGTCGAGGTTAAGAAAGAAGAGAGGGCTAGATCGTATCTTGAGATTATAAAGACTAAATGTAATTATACTGATGAGATGATGGAGGAATGCATAAAGATCATAAAGAAGGAGTATCCATTACTTTATGATATATTTGAGGAAGCAGCAAAGAATAGTAAGACTTTGAAGAAGATAAATCTACCAAAAGAGATCAAAGATGCTATATTAGAGATTTGTAGCAACATAAAGATTCCAAGTGTTGAGGTTAGAGGTATAATGGAGATAACCTGCATGAAACCTAACGGGATAGATATCATAAGGAAGGCTTTAACATCAGTGGAGGATGAAAATGTAAGCATATCTTATATAGGTGCTCCTAAGTATAGGATAATGGTAAGGGGTGAGAATTTTAAAGTAGCAGAGAAGTTACTTAGCAAGTCCATAGATAATATAAAGAGTATGATAACTAAAGGAGGAGGAACTTTTAACTTTGTTAGGGAAGAGTCAAAGAAGGGAGTTACATGAGATACATGCTAAGGAGATGCACAAATTGTAATAGATATACCATGCAAGATACATGCCCTATATGCAATACAAAGACTATTACAGCCCATCCTCCAAAGTTTTCTCCAGATGATAAATATATTAGGTATAGGGTAGCAGATAAGCAGAATTGATCATTTGCTAATTATATACACCCTTTCTATAGTGACATCTAACAATGGTATGGATCTATCATCAACTGGGATATTATTGATTCTATCGACTATCTCCATACCTTCGATTACTCTACCAAATATTGTATACTCTCCATCTAGATGAGGAGCATCCTTAACTACGATGTAGAATTGGGAACCAGCAAGGTTTGGATCTCCTGGATGTGCCATTGCTACAACTCCTCTAGCATGAGTCATATTACTAATCTCTGCTTCAATGGTATACCCAGGACCTCCCAAACCCCAACTCTCTCTAGGCTTGTCTCTCGTGTTTGGATCTCCTCCTTGAATTACAAAGTCTTTAACAACTCTATGTATCTTTAATCCATCGTAGAACCCTTTCTCTGCTAGACCAACAAAATTACTAACTGTCTTTGGTGCTACATCTCTCAATAACTGTATAACTACAGCACCAGCATCCTCTCTATTTATACTCAAGTTGAGTATAGCATATGTACCATTACCAAGCCTAGATGATATCTCATCTGCTCTAGCATCATAATCTATCTCTTTCTTCTCAACATCCTCCTTAATCTTATATATGAATATACCAAATACTGTAGTGCTATTCTTATTATTAAAGCTTGGAGATGAGTACACAAGCTCTAATGGCCCTTCAGAAGTATACTTTATCTCCTCTGCATAGATAGCAAGACTTCCAGGAGTATACTGTGGGTTTATATCAAAAGTTCCATTCTCATTTCTAGTTACATATCCAACTGGAGTCACTGGGAATGTCTTGCCTAACAAAGTAAACCAGAACTTTGCCGTAGGAGTAAAGCCATCTTGCTGTAGGTACTCAGTCTCATTAAAACCTCCAATTCGCATGAACCAGTGCTTCTTACTCTCATCCCCTCCCCCTCCTAGAGTCAAGAAGTTCTGATCAAGCCTTTGTGCTAACATGTATACTAGCAGATAATCAGCCTTTAGCTCATCCCTTAATATCCTAATACCTTCGCTCTCTTCAGATATAAGAGCAGTAGCAATCCTACTAATCCTAGTAGAATTTATAGTAGCGTTATCTGCTATAGTTGTCCTCTCTCCTAATACTGTAATCCAATAACCGTAATCCCACCAAGATGCTATGACAGCATCATTCTCAGTATTCTTCTTTATCCATTCTAGTGCATCTATCCAATCCGTTGTCTTCATTCTAAACGATGTTGCACCATTAGCAATTGTTGGGGGTATATCAGCACTTGCTATCCAATTTCCATTAGGAGGGAAGAATATTGGGACTGAGAGCATGATTATCATTAGTATGCTATAAAGTACTCTAGAATCTCTAGGATCTAGTATATGCCTTCCTCTATAACCTTTCTCAAAGATGACACGAGTTATCTCATAGAATGCTATAGATGCCAATGTTATTATGCTTATGGATGAGAATACCATCAGTCTTGCAAATGAAGCACTAATGTAGATTCCAGTTATGGCTAGCACGAGTGCAAATATATGCATACTACTCCTTTTATTGAAGCATATGAATGCTCCATATCCAGCCAATGGTAACAATACAGAGTAGTTCTGTATATAATCAACTATAGTAGGAGTGAAGTGCTCTGCTACAGACTCTACTAATGGTATATCGCTCTTACTAAATGGGTTTACTACACTTATGTATCTAAATGAGGATGGAGAGTATACCTCAGCAGTAATTATAGCTACAGCTATACCTACAAATATTGCTAGTAGTATGAGTTTATTCCTAACTTCTTTTAATGGATCTCTACCAACAAATTCTGCAATTATAGCAAATGCTGTAGAGCCCATCAAACCTATGCTAGGCAATGAGAAGATGAATGATGCTCCAGGTCTAGGAAGTGCTGCTGCTACTGCTATTGTAAGAGCAACAAATATTGGTAATACATATACAATATTCTTATTCTTTGAGAAGAATGGTAATGTTATAAAGAATATACTTAGTAATAAAGCAAAATATTGTACACCTCCCCATGCAGTCATACCAAAACCTAGTAGTAAACCTCCTACTGCTGCTTTGATTATAGCAAACCTTAGGTCGCTATGCCTTAACGCACTTAATAATAGGTATATGGCTAATGCACCATAGAATAATCCTAAAGGTTCTGACTTGAACCAGCCTAGATTACCTCTCTGTATTATTGTAGGAGATAATGCTGTAAATATAGAAGCAAACAATCCTGCTACACTCCCTGATATTATCCTAACTATTGCAAATGTGATTATGGTTAGCAGAGAGCCAAATACAACTGGAAACCATACTACAAAGTCATACAATGGCATGCCAAATCCAAATACATTATAGAGTACAGCTGCAGTTATATGCAAACCTACTTGGGATGTCTTTGCAATCTCCCTCCCTTCTGGATACCATGACATCTCATCATGCCAGTTAAAGTATGCATCAAATCCATTCTCTACTAAGAATTTGGTTGCCCTATAATCAAAGTATGGATCGAACTCATTAAGATAGAATCCATACTCTATAGGAAGGGATCTTGCTATAAATGCAATAATAAACGAGATTGTAAGGATGGAAATGGTAATGATCCTTCTCTTATTAAGTTGTAATCTAGTAGGCTTCCCAATATCCTCTCTAACTATCTTCATAATCCTCACTACTATTTCTATCTATATTTTAAGTTATATAATTGGGTCTAATTTTAACATTCCTATAAATAAAAATTTGGTATCATTCTCTTCTTCTAATATCTTTACTTCACACTCACTTACTAATGATTTAAACTTGTTGGCATCGTTTAATGAACCTACTATGGTACCATAGTGCATAGGTATTGCTATCTTTGGCTTTATCATCTTAACAGCAGCTGCAGCCTCATCTGCAGTCATTACGTAAGTTCCGCTAACTGGTAATAATGCTATATCAGCCTTGATATTCTTCATCTCTTCTATAGCATCCGTATCTCCAGCATGATATATTCTAACATTGTTTATAGTTACTATATATCCTACCTTCTCATCCTCCTTTGGATGGAAAGGTTTCTTGGTATCAGGATTTATCTTATTAATATTATATGCAGGAACGGTCTCTATATCTATGCCCTCTATTTGTAACTTCTCATTAGGTTTTACTATAGTTACTTTTAGATTCATCTTACTTAATACATCTTTGCACTGTTTAGGTGCAACTATACTAGTATTAGCATCTATTACTCTCTCTATATCTTCCTTGCTTAGATGATCAAAATGTTCATGTGTTATCAGCAATATATCTGCTCTATGCTTTCCCTTCAGTTTGTAAGGATCGATGATTATGCTCTTCCCATTACTTATCTTGAATGTATCATGCCCTAGCCATGATATCTTTACTCCTTGATACTCTAGCATAGTTAGAATTATGCTAGCAAGTGTTTAAATCTTACTATTCAAATACTATCTCATCCATGGATAAGGTTACTATTCCTATACCTTGTTCTCTCAGCCTCTTCTTCATCTCTCCATCTAACGTTGCTACATAAGCATGGTTATTAATTGCATATTCTATTATTAGATCATCTATAGGCTTACCATTTGTATATACAATCTTAGCATTAATACGATTTATTAGATCCAACGCTGCTCTTGCAGCCTTTGCTCTCTTTACCTTCTTACTTGTGGCCAGACTATTTAATTCATGAATAACTGCATCCAATACTATATACTCAGCATTTAGCACCTCGAGCCTCTCTAGCCTTTTTATTGGTTTCATAGCAAGTACCATTAAGAAGCTAGAATCTAATACTATCTTCATGCAAGCACTTTACCTACTTCAATCAACCTCCATCTATCTCCTAACCTTCTACTTATTGCTATCTTACTCTCTTTTAATAAGCATACAGGTTTTTTGAGTTTAAGTTCGATCTTGCCATCTCTAACAGAGTTTACCATAGCTAATACTACTGCAGTTCCAATGTTTAGTCTTAAAGACTCTCCATTCTTAATTGGCTCAACCTGGACTTGTTCAGTGGTTCCTACAGCTGTATCAAATAGGTTAGCCTCCATACTCAAACTAGTCACATTCTCTGGCAATTTACCAGGCCTTCCTACAATATTGCCTATCAATGAATCACTCTTTGTAAATGTAGGATCTAGTTTGGTTCCTATTGCTACGAGCCCTCCTGATCTCACTCTCTCTACTAAACCAGCACCTGTAGCAAGGCTTACAATATCTGTAATGATTGGTTCATATCTATTATTACGCTCATCATATATTCCTGGCCTGATCTCGATCTCATCTCCAACATTAAATTGGCCATACATTAGCGATCCTCCTATGACACCTCCTTTTAGATCCTTAGGCTTCGTTCCTGGTTTGTTGATATCGAATGATCTAAGCACATGCATTAGAGGTTCGCTATTAGGATCTCGCTTAATTGTTGGTATATACTCTTCAATAGCCTCGATTAATGCATCAATATTTACCCTCTGTTGTGCAGAGATAGGTATTATAGGTACATCTTTAAGGTTATTTTTACTTATAAACTCCTTGATCGCTTTATAATTATCCAAAGCCTCTTCTCTGCTAACAAGATCTACCTTGTTTTGAACTATCACTATATTCTTTATGCCAAGAGTTTGTAAAGCAACCAGATGTTCTCTAGTCTGTGGTTTTGGAACTGGTTCATTCGCTGCAATTACGAGAATTGCTCCATCCATTACCGCTGCTCCAGATAACATGTTAGCCATAAGACTCTCATGGCCTGGAGAGTCAACGAAACTTACTACCCTTCTGAGTTCTGTCTCATTACCACAGTTCGGGCAAATCTTGCTAGTTGAATATGCATCTGGAGGTTTACATACTGGGCATTTGTAGAATGCTGCATCTGCGTATCCTACTTTAATTGTAATGCCTCTTCTAAGCTCTTCACTATGAGCACTAGTCCATATACCAGTTATAGCCTCTACTAGAGTAGTCTTGCCATGATCTACATGGCCAGCAGTACCTATGTTTATGCATGGCTGTATGCCATACTCATCTATGTACCATTTTGGTAAAGTATCCTTCCAGTGCAAAGTAATATGCTAAGAGTGATAGGGTTATGTTAATCTTTGTAATTACTTATCTTCTGGAAGACTCCCTTCTAAGAGAACTGCATTTATTTGGTATATCTCATCGCTTATAGTATTACCCCTTACTAACTTTCTCTTCCTCTCTCCCTTCTTAGCATTCCTTAAGCCTACTCCCTTTGTTAGCAATACATACTTCTTAACTGCTCCATGGATATCAGGACGCATAGGAACTCCAGACTTATCACTCCCTCCAGTTATCTTTATCTTTCCTAGATTTATCATAGATCCATCAAATACATCACCAATTCTAAGACCTAACAATGGTTGAGCTTGGGCATCCTTGATCTCATACATCCTAGTTTTATTACTCTTTGGATCTGATACCACTAACTTAAATATGGCCACTTGATAATGCTCGATTATACCTTTAATTAACTTTACCGAATTGGTTATATTTAAGATTTAGATAGTAAGGGTATGAGGAAAGCAGTACTGATGGTTAACTCTAGCAAAGAGTGTGAAGAGGCAAGAGATCTCTTTGATAGAGCAAACATACCTTACGTTCTTTATAATATAGATGAGCACAATTCAGGATGTTGTGGGGGTTATGAAGGCAAAGTCCCAGTCGTATTTGCTCCAGAGGGTATATTCAGAGGTTTGGATGGTATCAAATCCTATATAGAATTGTCTAAGAATAGAGAGAAAGAGAGCGAGAGTGCTTACTGGTAATTTACCATCGTTTATTTTATTGCTTATTCAATTGAATTGAAGATATGGGCCGGGAGAGATTTGAACTCTCGACCTTTCGATTATCAGTCGAACGCTCTAACCAAGCTGAGCTACCGGCCCTGTCTAATCTTCATAATACACTCAAATAAATTTGTAACAACTAATTAATATCCTTATTAGCGTTAGCAATGGTATGCTTACAATACTTGCAGGAGGCACTGGTTCTGTAAAGCTTGTTAGAGGCTTTAATGCTACTAACATCATATGCAATGTTGGAGATAATATATGGTTATATGGCCTATACATATGCCCAGACATAGATACTATCATGTATGGCCTTGCTGGTATACTAGATGCTAAAGGCTGGGGCATAAAGGATGATACTTTTAATTTCATGAACCAATTAAAGAGTTATGGCATAGATACATGGTTTACACTAGGAGATAAAGACCTAGCGACTCATATTCTAAGGACTAGCATGATTAGAGAAGGTAAACCATTATCAAAGGTTACAAGTATATTAGCAGATAGACTAAACGTAAGTGCTAGATTGATACCAGCAACAGATGATATGCTAGAGACATTTATTGATACAGATAAAGGTATGATGCATTTACAAGAGTTTTGGGTAAAGTATAGAGGTGAGTTGAGCGTTAAGAATGTAATCTATCGTGGCATAGATAAGGCTAATGCATTGGATGATGCTCTAGATGCTATCTCAAACTCAGATGCTATAGTTATAGCACCAGCCAACCCTATTACCAGCATAAATCCTATAATACTTCTCAATGCTATGGCTAAAACGTTAAAGGATGCAAAGGATAGATGTATAGCAGTGAGCCCTATAATAGGCAATGAACCTATTAGTGGTCCAGCATCAAAGTATATGAGAGCTTTAGGCTATGAGGTATCTCCTTATGGAGTAGCAATGCTCTATTCCAACTTCATAAGCAAGTTAATCATAGATAAGCGTGATGAGATCTATGCTAAGATGATTGAGGATAAGTTTGGGATCAAGGTTTATACTACTGATATATTGATGAAGGATAGAAAGGACGAAGCAAGACTTGCAGAGTTTATAAAGAGTGTCATCTAATTGAGAATCTGCATAATAATTCCAGTTAAGAGATTGAGTAAATCTAAGAGTAGGTTGGCAGATCTATTGGATCTAAAGGCTAGAGAGATGCTATCCCTATACCTCTTAGAGGATCTATTATCTATCATCGATAATGATAGATTCGATACAATAGTAGTAGGCTCTGACGATGAAGTTAATGAAATAGCAAAGAGGTTTGGTGCAGAGTTTGTAAGCGATGATAGCAAGGGAGTTAACGAGGCTATAGCACTTACTAATGATCTCTGCAAAGGTTATGATGCTAGTTTGATCATACCAATAGATCTACCATTGCTAGAGCCTATAGATCTGATCATGCTTAATGATATAGCAAAGAGAAAGAAGAGGTGTATAATAATAACCCCGTCAAATAGACTTGATGGGACTAACATACTACTAAGAAAGCCAGCATTAGCAATTGATACTTACTATGATATGGATAGTTATTTGCTACAT